>Ga0075017_100001605_pt1 | contig 13938 bp, 12 predicted proteins | sample AleBraG_ABR_2012_FD_71475 | JGI IMG/M metagenome (GOLD analysis project Ga0075017, IMG submission 71475) | Freshwater sediment microbial communities in response to fracking from Pennsylvania, USA - Alex Branch Run_MetaG_ABR_2012 | ecosystem: Environmental > Aquatic > Freshwater > Creek >... | reverse complement strand
CTTCTCTGGGGGCGGCTGCTGCTTCGCCGCTCGGCCACGGGCGACCCTGAGAGAGCCAAGCAGCTCTTGGAGAGCGCACTGGGATCAGCGGCGGCCAAGGGCTATGCCGTCATCGAACGTCGAGCGGCGCGATGTCTGGCGGCCCTCTAGTCGCTGGTCTCCACGATCAGCAGGTCGCAGCTGACCTTCTTCGAGACCTTGTTGGCGATGGGACCGGACAAGAAGCGAGCCGTCGACTGCATGCCCTTGGAGCCGACCACCAAGAGGTCGGCGCCAAGCTCGTTGACGACTCGCAGGAGGGACTCGGCCGGTTCGCCGGCCTCGGCGCGAGCCACAATGTCAGTCACACCGGCGACTCGCGCTGCCTCTACGGCAGCTTCAGCAACCGTCTCTGCGGTGGTGAGTTGTGCCATGACGAAGCTGGCGTCGGTCGCGATCCCCGTGGCCGCAGCGCCGCCGGGCGCACGGTTGTTGTAGGCCGAGACGACGACGAGCCGTGCGTTGAGTGCCGCGCAGAGCGCCGCTGCACGGGCGACTGCCCTCTGCGCGGTGCTCGAGCCGTCGGTGCCGACCACGACGATCGACGGGATGCCTGCCGGGTCCACCATGCTGCGCTCCTCTCGCCATCCGCCGATTGCGGTGCTGCATCGAAGTATGCCCTGCTCAGCGCTGTGATGCGCTCCGATTCTCCTCAGTCGACCGTGATCTCAAGATCGTCACTGAGCCTGAGAGCAGGACTGCCGGGGCGGTAGTCGATCGGGATCTCGTCGGCGCTGTTGTAGCGAGCGACGTCGAAGATGTTCGAGGAAGCGACATCTTCCTCTTCGGCCACACCACACAAGGTCAGCTCAGCCGCCTGGTCGAACGCGCTGCGCAGCGGGCTCAGCCCATCCTGGAGAGCGGCCAGCTGCTCCCGGCTGACCCGTCCGATGAGGCAGTACTCGCAGACCCCGGGCAGTGATGCGACACGGCGGCCGATGGTGGCGTGATGACGACCGTCGTCGATCACGTAGAGGGTCTCGTTCCCCCCGCCCAGCACCAGCCGGAGCCGGGCATGGCGCTCCGACGACGCCAAGAGGTGCCACTGGGTGTGGCGACGGGCCTTCATCGCCCAGAGTGGGCACGGAGGGATGTTCCCCTCAGGCTCTTCCTCTTCGAGCGGCGTCGACGCGTCATCACCGACCAGGGGCTCGGGTGCGATGTTGGTGTCCGGGTCGATCACGATGTCACCGGGCTCTGGTCGTTCACCTGATCCGGCGACGACGGCCTCGCCGAATTCGCTGTCTCTGTCACCGCGTCGCTTCTCATCTGCAGCCATCTCCGGGCCACCCCGCTCTCGGTCTTAGTCAACCTCGTCCGCTGGCCGACCCTATCGGCCTCCGCCGATGGCGGTCGGCGGATCGGCCGTCACAGCGCCCAGACGGCGGCGATACCGTCGCGGTGCGGGCCGACGGGAGCCAGCAAGGGGGAGCATCGCCATGGACTACGTCAACCTGGGTCGCAGCGGACTGCGCGTGTCGAGGCTCTGCCTTGGGATGATGAGTGTGGGAGATGGTGGCGACGGACGGCCCTGGGTCGTCGACGACGACAGAGCCGAGGAGATCGTCCGCACCGCTGTCGAGGGCGGCGTGATCTTCTTCGACACGGCCGACACCTATTCAGCAGGGACCTCCGAAGAGGTGACTGGGCGCTTGCTGCCGAAGTACCTGAGTCGGGACGAGCTCGTCGTTGCCACCAAGGTCTTCATGCCCATGACCCCGGGACCAAATGGCGGCGGTCTCAGCCGCAAGCACATCATGGCGGGGATCGACGCATCCCTTCGCCGATTGAACATGGATTACGTCGATCTGTATCAGATCCACCGGTTCGACCCCGGCGTCCCCATCGAGGAGACGATGGGAGCGCTCGACGAGGTCGTTCGCTCTGGGAAGGCGCGTTATATCGGCGCCAGCTCGATGCACGCCTGGCAGTTCGCAAAGGCGCAGCATGCGGCTGACGACATCGGCGGGACCCGCTTCGTCTCGATGCAGAACCACTACAACCTCGTCTACCGCGAAGAGGAGCGCGAGATGATCCCGCAGTGCCTCGACATGGGCGTCGGCGTGATCCCCTGGAGCCCCTTGGCCCGAGGTCTCTTGGCAGGAAATCGGACACGCGCAGGGGAGAGGCTGACCCAACGGGCCGATACCGACGCCTTTGCCGATCTCCTCTACGCCGAGCACGATTTCGACGTCGTCGAAGCGGCCGCCAGGGTGGCGGAGCGCATCGACGTGCCCATGGCGCAGGTCGCGATGGCCTGGCTCATGGGCCGACCGGGAGTTACGGCGCCGATCGTTGGGGCGACGAAGGCCTCGCACATCGCCGATGCGCTGGCCGCGTCGGAGGTCGATCTGAGCGCCGTCGACGTCGCCGAGCTCGAAGTGCCATATGTGCCGCACCAGGTTCTCGGACACATCTAGGAGCCTTCCGGCGGAAGACGGAGGCGTGGCTGCTACGGAGCGGGATTCTGGATGGTCTCCCAGTCTCGGGCTTCGAGGTAGGGCCGGAAGGTCTCGCCGATCAGCTCGAGATCCGCGCGCTCCTTGGGCCGCTTGAGCTCGTAGAGATGTGGGAAGCGGCGCCAGCCCTCGACGAGGCGCCACAGCGCCACGGCGTCGTCCCCCATGGGTGGATCGACGATCACGGGTCCGAAGAGCGCCTGGCCGTCCTCGAAGACCAGCGTCGGCACGCCAAAGGTTCCTCGGGCGGCGACTGAGTCGTGGTCCGCGCGCACCTCGTCACTCGTGCTCTCGTCCGCCATGGCCCGGTCTGCCAGCTCGGGGTTGAGGTCGAGCCGCTCGAGCAGCGCCCGTGCAACCTCGGGGGTGTGGACCTTGAGCCCATCGACGTGCAGCGCGCTTGCCGACGCCAGGTACCAGCGGTCCCAGAGCTCGTGGTCCTCCCGGGCGAGCAGGGCGCCGATGCGCATCATCGAGAAGCCATAGGCCCAGCGGCGCTCCCAGGGGTGGGGCTTCCCCTCAGGGCGGTTGATCTCCTCGAGGCTGAAGAAGCGCCAGCGCACATCGATGATGCCGAGGCGCTTGAGCTCGCGAAGCCACAGAGAGGTCTGAAAGGCATAGGGGCAGATGATGTCGACATAGACATCGACGCGCTCGGCTCGATCCATCTGGCCACGATGCCATTGAACGAGAGGGGATGCACGAGCGGGACCAGTGCTCGTGGACAAGTGCTCTAGAGGAAGCCCTCCTCGCAGCAGCGAGCGCACTGCGCGACAGGACGGGTCGCGGCGGGCCAGTTCGCTGTCTTCCCTGGTCGCGCCCATTGTTACCATCTGAGGAACTCATGAAGAACTCCCCCGATACTGCGTGTTTCGGTTCCGGGAGTCCTGCTAGGTTTCCCCCTGTGGTGGGGCGATGAATCAGGTTCTTGACCTCCGTCGTATCTCGCGGGCATTGACCGTGACGGCGGCCGTGCTCATCACCGCGAGCCTCGGTCTGGCCGTGGCTGCCATGGCGGCGCCAGGGGGCTATCCCGGCCCGATCGGCACGCCGCCGATCACCCAGGGGCCGAACCTGGGGACGATCGACACAGGCGGCAGCGCTCCGACCAGCTGGGATTGCGGCTTCCAGCCCAACTCCATCGTCCAGGTCACCCTGGATAGCGGCGGTGTCGGACAGGCCTTCAGCGACGCCAACGGCTGCGTCGAGTTCACCGTCAGCGTGGGAGCCGGCCCGACCGTCACGATCTCGACCTTCGGCCCAAGCGGTCCGGTCACTCTCGGGCCTGTGTCCACAACCTGCGGTGATCACGCTGTCACCCTCACTGGCAACGGAGCCCATCTGCCCAGCGGCACCCAGGGACAGACCGTGGGTGTCACTGACGGATTCACCATCGTGGGCACAGAGTGCGTGAGCATCGCCACCACGACGCCGACCACAGCTGGCCCACCCGTAGGCCCGGGGACGACCACGGCCACCACCGCAGCTCCAGGGACGACGACACCGACCACCAAGCCCCAGGGGCACTCGACGACCACGACCAAGCCGAAGAATGGCGGCGGGAACGGAAGTACTACGCTTCCGAAGTTCTCGCCGAGCCATGTCAGCTCCAAGAAGACCCTTGCCGCAGTGGCGGGAATCATCGCAATCGTCGGTGGGATCGCCGCGGTGGGTGCCGCCGGCAGTGCCGGTGCTGCCGGTGCCGCCCTCGGTGAGGCAGGCGTCGCTGGTGCCGCGGCCGGTGGTGCCGACGCCGCTGCTGCTGGCGAGGCCGCCGCAGCAGGTACTGCGGCTGGCGCCGGAGCCGCCGCTGGCGCCGACGAGCAGCTGACGGGAACTCGCGAGGAAGGCGAGGACCCCGAGGCCGAGATCACGCGTGAAGATAGCGATGGAACTGAGATCACCCGCGAGGACGGCGATGGCAACGCCTTCACGGATGGTGAGTGATGACTGACGGAGAGACCATGGAGGCGACCACCGCCCCTGCTCCCCAGCAAACCGGGCAAGACAAGTTCCCGACGTGGAAGATCGCCGGCCACAAGGCGGCTGACGAGGTATCAACGACCGTTGCCCAGAAGCTCGGCACCGTCACGCAGCTCTTCTCGAACGCCATTGCAGACTCGAACTTCCTGCGGGCCGCATTCGGCAACCTCTGGTTCATCATGCCGATCGTCGGCGTGGTGATCGGCATCGCGGCGATCAAGAACACTGGCGGGGCGATGCTGCCGCCGTCGACGGGGCTCTTCATCGCTCTGGTGGTGATCGGCATCATCGACAGCGTGGCCGGGCTCCTGGCCTTCCTCGTCTTCTCCGTCGTTTCAGCGGTGAGTGGCAACGTGAGGAATCTCAACGAGCTGGCCACCGTCTTCGTCTTCGGGGTCCTGTGGTTCGGGGCCGCCGAATTGGTCCACCGGATCCGACCCATCACCCTCGCTGGTGAAGGCGAGGCCACCTCAGAGAAGTGGTGGCGCTGGCTCTCCTACTTCGCCGTCTTGCCGATCCTGACGGGCTTCATCCTCAAGGAGGTCACCTCGGTCCTTCCCTGGGTGACGAGCTATCAGGTCCCCATCGCGAAGCACGAGCTCCTCGTCGGATGGGTCGGTGCGGCCGTCATGTTCGGACGGGCAGTCCTCAAGACGGTGGTGCTGCACAACTACCGCGGCCGGATGGCGGCGATCGTGATCCCCGAGATCAGAGAGCGCAGCAAGGTCGAGTCGGTCATCGCTCTCTTCCTCCGGGCATTCGTGGTCTACGCAGTGATCTGGACCTTCCTTGGCAACCGCTGGCAGACCTTCGTCACCCTGGCCCTCTTCCTTTCATTTGAGCCGATCTTGTGGCTGGGCCGCCGCTTCCCAGAGTCGACGCTCATCCACCGGATCGTTCCCAAGAGCCTGGCCAAGCTGCTCGCCATCGTGCTGGTCGGTCAGCTACTGCTGATCTCGCTCCAGAACACCTATCCCAACCGGACCGAGCTGATGGGCTGGGCATTCGTCCTACTCGGCAGCTTTGCCGTCATCCTCCTGATCCTCGAGCAGTTCAAAGGCAAGGATTGGCCGTCGAACTGGTCATCGAGGATCCTCGGGATCTTGGTGGCGCTCGTCTTCGTCGCCGTGGTCCAGGGATGGATCTCAATCGCCTAAGACCGTCTGGCGGCAGGGGTACCGCCACGGCTCAGATCCCGCTCAGCGGCGGGGCGATCAACCCTGCGGCAAGGATCCCTCGTCTGGCGCTGCTCCAGGTTCGTCAGCGGCCTGGGTGGGGAGATCGGGGGGCCCGATCGGCGGCACCGTGCGTGCGACCTTGGATGCCGGTGCTTCCGTCGGAGTCGGCGGCGAAGGTTCGACCGGCCCAGGGCGAGCTGCGTCGATCTCAGCGAGCTGCTCGTTGAGCCGGGCCACGAGCTCCTCGGTGTCGCCGCGCCAACGAGCAAGGGCCAGATCAAGGCGGAAGTCGACCCAGCCAGCGATCGCGCTGCCGTAGGAGAGCACCGTTGGCTTCTGGCGGTTGGCGACTGAGACGGTGAGCATCCCGTGTTCGTCATCTCGGTCGATCCCGACCAGCTTGTCGAAACGGCACTCACGCGTCTGGGTCGTGCTCAAGAAGGCGAGGCGCTGGTTGGTGAGGTAGAGCGTGCCGGTGGCAATGGCTGTGGGGGTGGGCTCGCCCTGGACGTAGTGGCCCTTGGTCCGTCCAACTCGGTAGCGGACGCTTCGACCGCCGAGCGAGCCGATCGGGATCGAGATGCCCTGTGAACCGGCGATGAAGTGCCCTTGGCCCTTGCGCTCCTCGATCAGGGAGCACTCCGAGACGGTGCCGACACACTCCTCGCCGCGGTGGAGCACCAGACCGTCCGGGACAAATCCATCCGCGGTAGCCAGACCGAGCAGCTCGGCGACGCCATCGCGCTCGCTCTGCCACGCGGAGAGCTCGGAGGCGGCGGCGTCGGCAGCCAACTCCTGCTCCTTGGCCTGGCGGGACGCCTCTCGTCTCGCTCGATACTTCTCGAACATCTGTGGCTCCCCAGGTCGACGTCAGCCACGAGGCTAGCGACGAGGGATCCTGTCAGCCTGCGGTGACGGTCGTGGTGTCTGCCCCTGAGCGGAGCACCTGTCCAGGCAGGGCTCCCGTCGGCTCGCCGTCGACGATCGTCTCGACGCCCCCCACGATGACCCGAACGACACCGATCGACGCGGCGAAGAGCCTGGCCGAGGCACCGGGGAGGTCGTTGATGAGTCGGGCGGGCTCTGAGGCGACGCTGGCAGGGTCGAAGACGACGAGGTCGGCGATCGCACCGACTTCGATCAGGCCGCGGTCCTTGAGACCGAAGAGCTGTGCCGGTTGCGAGGTCATCATCCGGACGGCCTCCTCTACCTTGATGAGCTGACGGCCCCGGAGACAGTCGCCCAAGAAAGAGGTCGGATAGTTGGCCCCGCACATGCGGTCGAGGTGGGCGCCGGCGTCTGAACCGCCCACCATGACGCGTGGGTCTTGCCATGCCTCGGCACGCATCTGCCAGGTCGCGTCATCCCGATCAGTGGGCTTGGGCCAGAGCACCGTGCGCAGCTCGTCGGCGATCACGATGTCGAGCAGGGTGTCGAAGGCATCGCTGCCGCGCTCCGCGGCGATCTCGGAGACGTCACGCCATTCGTAGGGCTTGTTCTCCGAGGCGAAGGTGTCGCCGATCACGTAATTGCCCCAGCCCGACAGGCGGCGGAAGACCCCCGCATCCTCTGAGCGAGCAAGCGCGTTGAGCTGCGTACGAATCGCCGGGTCTCTGAGCTTCTCAATCCGCGCCGGGATGTCGAGGCTCATCACCTCACCCCAGCCGGGGATGAGGAAGAGGGCGCAGTGGTTGCGGAAGCTCATGTTCATCGGCACCAGCGTGGGCATCGACAGGGCCACGATCCGGCCGCCCTGTTCAGCGGCCGTGGTGGAGGCCTGGAGCTGGTGCTCGGTCTTTTCGGGGCTGCGAGAGTCGATCGTGAGCAGGTTCCAGTTGAGCGGTCGATTGGCGGTGGCGGACATCTTGGCCATGAGCGAGACCTCGTCGTCGCTGAACGAGTCCAGGCAGCCCGAGGTGATGTACTCGAGCGTCGTCCCCTCGTGCTGACCCACCTCGTCGCAGAAAGCGAGCATCTCGCGCTCGTCGGCGAAAGAGGAGGTGATGGGTTTCCCCTCACCGTCAGAGTGGGTGCGTGATTGGCTGGACGAGAATCCCAGCCCGCCGGCCGTGATCGACTCGGCCAGCAGCGCCCGCATCTGGGCGATCTCGTCGTCGGTGGCGACCTCGCTATGGCGCTCGGCCCCGAGGACCTTCCTGCGGATGGCGCAGTGGCCGACGAGGAAGCCAGCGTTCACTCCGAGATTTCCCTCGAGCGCCCCGAGGTAATCGGCAAAGCTCTCCCAGCTCCACGGCACCCCTTCCTCAAGCGCCACAAGCGGCATGCCCTCGACCTTGGCCATCATCCGGCTCAGATAGCCAGCGTCCTCGGGTCTGATCGGCGCCAGGGTGAATCCGCAGTTCCCGCCGATGATCGTGGTGACGCCGTGGAGGTTCGACGGTGACGCCGAGGGATCCCAGAAGAGCTGGGCGTCGTAGTGGGTGTGGGGGTCGATCACACCAGGCATGACCATCATGCCAACGGCATCGAGCTCGACAGCCGCCTGGTCGCAGCTCCCGACCTCGACGATGCGGCCATCCTTGATCCCGACGTCGGCGACGTGGCCCGGTTGGCCCGTCCCGTCGAGCACGGTGGCTCCTCGGATCACGTAGTCGAGCATGGTGCCCCTCTCTGCTGCTGCCTCAGAAGAATCTGACGGAGCGTCAGTTTAGAGAGAATCCCCGGACAAGGGGGAAACTGCTGCCCTCGGCCCACTCGCTGATCTCCAAGCCGGCGTTCCAGCGCTCAGAATCGATCAGAGGAGCTGGCGCGCTGCGGCGACGAGCTCTCGGGCGCAGTGGAAGGGAAGGGGATTAGGCGGGACGAGCCCGGCGTCTCGATACCAAGAAGCAGGGGCTTCGGGATGCGGACCGGTGACGCCGAGGGCCCCGGCACCGAAGCGAGCGACCATCGCCGCGATCGATCCATTGGGGTAGTGGCCCAAGACCCCTCCGGCGTCCTTCGGACCGAGGACGAAGTCGGGGCCACCCTGGAAGTACATCGGGTTCGACGAGCCTTTCCAATCGATCTCGACCAGGTGATCGCCGTCGTCATCGATCGTGGCGCCTGCTGATTTGATGTACTCGGCACTGTCGCCGGCGAGCAGGCCGAAGCCAGGATTTCTCCCCGCCAAGAAGCCCCCCATGCAGAAGCCCACATAGACGCCACCTCCTCGCACCCAACTGCGGAGGAATTCAGCTGCAGGCCGCATGGCCCGCCAGGCGGCGGCGAGATCGTCCCCGCCGCCCGGTTGGACGTAGATCGCTGCGCTGCTTAGGGCCTCAGCACTGAGCGGGCGGTCGCCCTGAGGGCCGATGTAGCGGCATCGATAGGGCATGCTCCCTGAGCTCAGCACCGCGGCCACGGCCTCGGCGCAACCAGGAGCACTTGCTGGGCCGCGATAGATGACGGCCTCCGGCGCGGCGGCCGTTGGCATCGGACGCGTCGCGCAGCCCGCAGCGGCCAGTGAGATGGGGATCGCCGCAGCGATGAGCTGGCGACGGCCGAAGGCTTCCACCTCGCCATCTTCCCCGCTCCAACACAGAGCCTGAGGGACCGAGGGTCACCGGTCGGTCCCTCGTCGTCGAGGCTGGCAGCGGCGTGGGCGCTCTGGGAGGCTCTGAGCACGACCATGACGAACGGACGGACACACCATGAGCGAGCTGAACAGGCAGCTGGTCCTCAAAGAGCGCCCGACAGGGATGATCACCGAGCGGACGACGGCCCTTGTCGATGCTGAGCGACCCGAGATAGCGGAGGGGCAGGCGCTCGTCAAGGTCCGCTACCTCTCGATCGATCCAACCATCCGGACCTGGATGGATGACGCCCCGGGCTACCTCCCACCGATCGGCATCGATGAGGTAATCCGATCTGGCGGTGCAGGTGAGGTCGTCGAGTCTCGATCGAGTCGCTATCACGTTGGCGATCTTGTGACCGGCATCACGGGCTGGCAGGAGTACTGCGTGGCAGATGAGGGTCTTGGCGCGATGGCAGCGGCACCGCCAGGCATCGATCTTGCTGTCACGATGAACGTCCTCGGCATCACGGGGATGACTGCCTACTTCGGGCTCTTAGAGGTCGGGGCCATGACGGAGGGTGACGTCGTCGTCGTCTCCGGAGCCGCGGGGGCGACGGGGTCAAGCGTCGGCCAGATCGCCCAGATCAAGGGGGCGTCGATGGTCATCGGCATCGCTGGGGGCCCGGAGAAATGCGCGCAGCTGACTGAGGAGCTCGGCTTCGACGCCGCCATCGACTACAAGTCGGGTCAGGTCTCCCGACAGCTGCACGAGCTCGCGCCCAGGGGGATCGATCTCTACTTCGACAACGTCGGAGGCGAGATCCTCGACGCCGCCCTCGGGAACCTCGCCATGCACGGCCGGGTGGTGCTCTGCGGGGCGATCGCTGGCTACAACGACATCAGCGGACCCGCCGGGCCGTCGAACTACTTGAACCTCATCATCCGACGCGGCCGGATGGAGGGCTTCATCATCCTCGACTACGTCGGGCGCTGGCCCGAGGCACAGGCGGAGATGGCCGCATGGCTCGAGGCGGGCAGATTGCGCCACGCGGAGCACATCGTCGAGGGCCTTGAGAAGGCACCGGACGCCTTGAACCTGCTTTTCACCGGGGGAAACAGCGGCAAGGTCCTCGTCAGGTTGGCCTGAGCGCCAGGGCCCGGCGAACGATCTCGGCGCGCGCTGTCGGGAGGAGGCCTCGGTCAAGAAAGTCAGCCGTGGCGTCAACCAAGCTCTCGGCCGCTGGACGGGAGCTGTAGCCGAGCTCGTCACGGGCCCGGCTGTCATCGAAGCGCATCTGGGTGGCAGACATCCGCGCTCCTTCGAGTGGGACATGGGGCTCACGACCGAGCAGGCGGCCCTCGATCGTGTCCGATGCCCAGGCCGCCGCCATGGCCAGCGCAACAGGGACCTTGTGGTCGGGGAAGGGGAGACCGCTGACCGTGGCCAAGGTGGCGAGCAGCTCGCTCATCTCCAGGTTCTCTCCGCCGCAGATGTATGAACGGCCCTGCCGTCCTCGCTCGATGGCGGCGAGGTGGCCCTGCGCGAGATCGTCGACGTGAGCCACGTTGAAGGTGGTCTGGACGTACCCCGGCATCTTGCCCTGGAGGAAGTCGAGCACCACCTTGCCTGTCGGGGTGGGTCGCTCATCACCGGGACCAACGGGAAAGGTGGGCTGGACCAGGACGAGCGGCATCCCCTGAGCGGCCATCCGGAGGACTTCGTGCTCGGCTACATACTTCGATCGCTTGTAGGAGCCGAAGAGGTGCTCGATCTGCGCTGGGTCATCTTCCCTGGCTGCTTCACCGATGATCGTGCGCTGCAGACCGATCGTGGCGACCGTCGAGGTATAGCAAGCTCGCTCGCAGCCGGCGTCGAAGGCCGTGGCGAGGACCGTCCGACTTCCCTCCACGTTGATGTCGTAGAAGACCCCGGGGTCGCGCGGCCAGAAGCCGTAGAGGGCGGCGAGGTGGAAGACGAAGCGAGCACCGTCGACCCCACGGCGGACGCTGGTCTCATCGCGAACGTCAGCCTCGATGATCTCGACCTCGAGATCATCGAGGTTGGGGGCGGGCCGCCCCGGTTCGACCATGGCGCGAACTCGCGCTCCTCGTTCGATCAGCGCCCTGGTGACGGCGGCGCCGATGAAGCCCGCCGCCCCGGTGACCGCCACCCGATCACCTTCGGAGATGCGGAACATCGGCTCATTCGGCTCTGCCGTGGCCTCGTCACTCATGTGCCGTATGCGCCCTGCGCCAGAACCTGGTCACGAGGACGCGATCTCGGTCGACGCATCGCCCCTCTCGCCATCGTGGTTCCCATCTCAATGAAGAGGCCTGAACCCCGCTCGGCATCTGAGAGCACGTCGTCGAGAGCAGCGACGAAGCGATCGACCTCAGCCTCGGAGGCGACGAGGGGTGGAAGCAACTTGATCACGTTGATCGAGTCAGCAGCGACCTGGGTCAAGATGCCGTGGCGATGGAAGAGCGGGACGACGAGCGTCTGAGAGAACAATGCCGGTCGGATCGATTCCATCGCTCTCCATCGCAGTCGCTGTCGCCTCGACGTTGGCTCTGAGAACTCGAGACCGATCATCTGGCCCTTCCCCCGGACCTCGTTGAAGACCTCGTAGCGCTCCAGCAGCGGGGCGAGCTTCTCAGACCAGGTCACCCACATCTCGTGGCTGTGCTCGACGATTCCCTCCTCGTCGAGCACAGCCAGGGTCGCCAGACCAGCCACCATGGCCAGGGGATTCTGCTTGAAGGTGGTCGAATGGACTAGGGCACGCTCCATCGACGAGTAGACGCTGCGGAAGACCTCGTCGGTCGCGAGCATCGCCCCCACCGGGACGAAGCCGCCCGAGAGGGCCTTCGACACGCAGATGATCTCGGGCTCCACGCCGAGCTGCTCGCTGCAGAGGAAGGTCCCGGTCCGCCCGAGCCCCGTCTGCACTTCATCCATGATGAGCAGCGCGCCATGTGACTTCAGGGCCCGGTGGGCCCCTTGGAAGTACTCCGGAGGGGCCTCGTAGACGCCCTTGCCTTGGATCGGCTCAAGGATCAGCGCCGCAACGTCGCCCTTGTCGAGCTCGGCCTCGATGGCTGGCAGGTCTCCGAAGGGGACGACTTCGCAGCCAGGGATGAAGGGGCCAAAGCCCTGGCGGAAGTCTGCAGATCCGTTGATCGACAGGGCACCCATGGTGAGGCCGTGGTATGCGTGGTTCGCGTAGAGGATGCGGGAGCGTCCAGTTGCGGCCCGGGCGAACTTGATCGATGCCTCGACGGACTCGGCGCCAGAGTTGCAGAAGTACGCCCGCTGGATTCCATCGTGACAGCGGTCGACGAGCTCCTTGGCCAGCAGCCCTGAGAGCAGCGCGCAATCGATCTGAGCCATGGAAGGCAGATCCATGGCGATGGCGTCATCGAGCGCCTGCTTGATCGTCGGATGACTTCGCCCGAGTGCGAAGACGCCAAAGCCACTGAGCAGATCGAGGACTTCTCGTCCTTTGTCGTCGATCAGATAGCAGCCTTCCCCGCGAACGTAGAAGCGATCGAAGCCGAGGGTCTTGAGCACCCGGGGCAGCTGCGGGTTGAGGTACTGGCTGTGGAGTGCGAACTGCTCGCCATGGTGCTCGCGCAGCAGCGTGCGCAGGTCGAATGACATCGGCAGCTCCTCGAGGTGACGTCGAAGTCGAGGCTATCGCCCGCCGTGATGTCGAGGGCCCTGCACGGTGCCATGATTCGACCTCACCCCAGGGAGGCCGACAACGTGGACGGCACCGGTACCAGCAGCCCGGCGGATCGAGAAGTCCAGCCGCCCGGCCTCGCCCGCTGATGAGGCTGCCCGTGGCGATCACTCGCTCGGTGCTGGCGGTGGCGGTCGTCTCGTTCGCCGCTGGCTACGGGCAGTTCGGTGCAGTTGCCGCGCTGGGACAGGTGGCGCGTGCCTTCGGTCACGTAGTGCACGGAAGCTCGGTCATCGAGCAGGCGGGCCTCTCGGGCACGGTGCTCGGCATCGGTCTCGCCGCACTGCGTTTGGCGTCCCTCGGGGGTCTGCCCCTCGCAGCGCTCGCGGACCGATGGGGTAGGAAGGCCACGCTTATCGGGTGGTGCATCATCGGACTGGCCGCCACGATGCTCGCGGCGGCCAGTCCCTCGTACTGGTGGTTTGTCGCGATCTTTGCCTTGGGTCGCCCCTTCCTCTCTGCGACCGGTGCACTGGCGCAGGTGGTCACCGCCGAGCTGTCCCGACCGTCGGGACGGGCCACGGCGCTCGCGCTGATCAGTGCCGGATACGGCCTGGGCGCGGGCATCAACGCGCTCATCCACTCGGCCCTGCGAGGCAGTGTCGGCTTCCGAGGTCTCTTCTTGACCACGCTGATCCCACTGCTCGCGGTGGTTGCGGTGGCAAGACGGATTCCAGAGCCGAGCTTTGTCACCGAGATCGAAGTGTCAGCGAAACCGCGATTTGCTTCCGTGGGACCTGGTGCCGGACGCAGGCTCCTTCTCGTCCTCGGCCTCTTCTTCGCGACGACGGTGATCTCGGCGCCCGCGTCGAGCTTCGTCTTCCTCTACGCCGAGAACGTGACCCATCTCGGCAAGGGCATCGAGTCAGCGATGATCGCCAGCGCCGCACTTGCTGGACTCGCTGGCCTCCTCCTCGGACGCCGAGTGGCCGATGTGTCAGGCCGCAGACCCGCCATCGGCATCGGTGTCGTTGGGATCGCGATCTCCTCGATCGTCCTCTACTCGGGGGGCCGACCCG
>Ga0075017_100001604_pt1 | contig 13940 bp, 13 predicted proteins | sample AleBraG_ABR_2012_FD_71475 | JGI IMG/M metagenome (GOLD analysis project Ga0075017, IMG submission 71475) | Freshwater sediment microbial communities in response to fracking from Pennsylvania, USA - Alex Branch Run_MetaG_ABR_2012 | ecosystem: Environmental > Aquatic > Freshwater > Creek >... | reverse complement strand
GACTTGGCCGGACTCGCGGCCGCTAACGCGGTGACATTGCTCGAGTCGTCGCACCTTGGTGGTCACCGTTTCGCACCGACTGCGCTGGCCCTGCCGTCCGGTTACGCCTTCGGGCGACTGACTGTGGCGTCGGCGACCGCAGCCTTTACGTCTCTTCAAGACGGCAATCTCGTGACAGCGAACCTGCGCGGACGCACGTCGCTTCCACTCTGGGCCCAAGTGGCGGACACCGCTGCACGTAAGGAACTTGGCTGGTCCAAGCTCACCCCGCTCACCTTGGATCCAGATCCGAGCAGTACGGCTGATACGCCCGACGTCGTTACGGTGACGACTCCCGATGGGCGCGCCGTCATCGTTCGACTCGGGGAGCAGCCGATCGACCCGCGGCCCGAGTCCTGTGGCAAGGCGCCAGTCCCCGGCAGCGCGATTGTTGCCGCCCGCGTTGAGCACGTCGGCTCGGCTACTTAGAGTTGCGCACTTCGCGCGTCATGATGGGCACAGAGCACAGTGTCTTCAGCCCCAGGAGCCGACGACGTGAACGATCACGATCACGACAAAGAGGCATACGACGATGTCTTGCGAATCGTTGACGATCTCGATCACCGAATGGCCGAACTGCAATTACAACTAGGTGGCTTACGAGCCTGGTTGTCAGAGCGGGCCTCGGCGCGCGATCCGCACCACAGTCACGATCCGCTGTTGCCCGCACCAGAAGCCACAACGACCGTCGCGCAGCCGAGTTGGTATCAAGGCATGGATGGCGCGCGCATCGGAGCCTCGCTGCTCGTGTTGGCGATCATGGTTTTGCAAGCATTGCTGCCAGCCTCCATCCGTCCGCATGCACTATGGGTCGTCTACATCATTGAAGGCGCGCTGCTTGTGCTCGCGGGACTGCCAATACGCGAAGAGCGACGCGGCTGGATTCGTCCGACAATGATCGTGCTGACGTTGCTGGTTATCGCGTCTGCCGCGGAGGTCATCTTCCGGGTGGTGCACAACCTCGTCTCTCTTCACACCCTGAATGGTTTGGCGCTACTGCGTGCAGGTGCGGTCACCTGGCTGATCATCGTTGCGGTCTTCGCGCTCATCTACTGGCAAGTCGACGGCGGCGGACCGTACGAAAGGGTTCTCGACGACGACGCGCACATGGACTGGCGCTGGCCGCAACAAGAATCGATGCCGCCCGGACATCTATGGCTACCCCGCATGGGCGATTATGCAGCCTTGAGTTTCTTCACTTCGGCTGCGTACTCGCCGACCGACGCCATGCCGTGGACCCGCAGCGCGAAGGGGCTCATGGCGTTGCAAGCCTTCATGTCGTTGTGGTTGGGCATTCTCATCATTGCCCGGGCTGTCAACACGATCGCCTAACGGCGTTTGCGCAGACGTCAGACGTCAATGCGTTCGCGGTCGAGTTTCTCGGCTCCGTGAACGAGGAACTCCTTGCGTGGCACGACATCACTGCCCATGAGTAGGTCGAACACCTCACTGGCGGCTTCGGCGTCTGCAACAGTCATGCGTCGCAACGTACGCGTGGCCGGGTTCATGGTCGTTTCGCGCAATTGCCCTGCACTCATCTCGCCGAGACCCTTGTAGCGCTGCATGGGTTCCTTGATTCGACGACCTTGTTTTTCGAGGTCGGCGACGGTCTTAAGCATTTCGGTTTCGGAATAGGTGTAGATGATGTCGCCGGCCTTGCGTCCGGACGCAACGGTTTCAATGCGGTGCAACGGAGGAACGGCAGCAAACACCCGGCCTTGATGCAGCATGGGTTTCATATATCGCTGCAGCAGCGTCAGCAGCAGACACCTGATGTGAGCGCCGTCGGTGTCGGCGTCGGTCATGATGATGATTCGCCCGTATCGTGCGGCATCGAGGTCAAAGGTGCGACCCGACCCGGCACCGATGACAGAAATGATCGACGAGATCTCGGCGTTCTTCAGCACATCGGCGAGTGACGCCTTCTGCACGTTGAGGATCTTGCCGCGGATAGGCAGCAGCGCCTGGAAGTCAGAGTCGCGAGCGTACTTCGCGGTTCCGAGTGCGCTATCGCCTTCGACGATAAAGAGTTCGCGCCGCTCGATATCACGGGTACGACAGTCGACGAGTTTCGCGGGCAGCGACGATGATGACTCGAGCGCGTTCTTGCGGCGTTGGACGTCGCGTTGCGCACGGGCTGCGAGTCGAGCCCGTGCCGCCCCCGCCACCTTTTCGAGAACAGCTTTGGCCTTTGCCTTATCGCCGCGAGGCGGATCGACGAACCACTTGGTCAACTCTTTAGTGACGACGTTCGCGACAATACGACTAGCCGCTGGAGTGCCGAGGATCTCTTTTGTCTGGCCTTCGAATTGTGGCTCTGGCAGTCGAACGCTGATGACAGCAGTGAGACCCTCGACGACGTCTTCTTTGGTGACGTTGTCTTCGGACGCCTTGAGGATGCGTTGCCCACGTAGTTGATCGTTCGCCACCTTGAGGAGGGCTCGCTCGAAACCTGCGACGTGCGTGCCGCCCTTCGGAGTCGATACGACGTTGACGAAGGACCGCACGTCCGACTCGTACCCCGTACCCCAGCGCAGTGCAACATCGACCTGCAGTTCGCGTTCGACGTCGCGCGTCACCATGTGCCCTTTGTCATCGAGCACTGGTACCGACTCGCTGAAGTGACCGCTGCCTTCGAGCCGGACGACGCCAGTGACAGCCTCGTCCGTCGCCAAGTGTTCGACGAATTCCGCCAGACCACCCTTGAATCGGTAGTCAACGCTGATGCCTTCGGCGTCGCGCAGATCTTCGACACGCACCGCGAGACCCGGAACCAAGAACGCCGTCTGACGCGCTCGCTGCATAAGTGCAGCGGCGTCGAGGGTGGCGTCTTTGATGAAGATCTGCGGGTCGGGCCAGAACCTAATTCGCGTGCCGGACCGAGTGCGCGGCACTCGCGCTACTTGGCGTAGCCCGGCCTTCTTCGTGAACTCAGAAGCCGGACCGGGGCCCTCGAACACGCCGGTGGTCCCCCGCCGAAATGACGCTGCATAGGTCGCGCCGTCGCGATCGACCTCGACGTCGAGGCGCTCGGACAACGCGTTGACGACACTGGCACCGACTCCGTGCAAGCCACCTGTTGCCGTGTACGACCCAGTACCAAACTTGCCGCCTGCGTGCAGTTTGGTCATGACGACCTCGACTCCAGAGAGTCGGGTGCGCTTCTCGGTGTCGACGGGAATACCGCGTCCGTCGTCGTGAACCTCGACCGAACCGTCCGGATGCAACATGATCGCGATCTTGGTCGCGTGCCCGGCAAGGGCTTCGTCAACGGCGTTGTCGATGATCTCCCACACGCAGTGCATGAGGCCGCGTCCGTCGGTCGAACCGATATACATGCCTGGACGCTTCCGAACAGCCTCTAAGCCGTCGAGGACGGACAAATCAGCCGCTGTGTAGTCGCCTCGTCGTCCGCGCCGGACTGGGGCCTCGGTCACGCCCACCCTTTCGAAGGGACCCTCAACATCGGGTCAAGTTATGCGGGTCACACCCGAGTACCTGATCAAATGGGAATGGCGCTACTCGGGTCGACGTTCCTGTTTAAGGCTAGTCAATGTTGGGGACATCTCCCGCAGCGGCGACACGCCGCAGCCTGCTACTCAGTCACAGACCACCCAGATGGTGGACTGGGCAGCGGGTGACACACTAGATACAGCAGGAGGTGAGCCGCATGACCACCACGCTGGCCCAGGCCCAGCCCCTAACCGCTCATGACCGGTGTGACCGGTGCGGAGCACAGGCATATGTCCGTGTCACGTTGGCAGGCGGTGGTGAGTTGCTTTTCTGCGCACACCACGCTCGCAAACACTCGGACGCTCTGCGCGCTGCCTCCGCTGACATCAAAGATGAGACGCACAAGCTCGATGAGGTTGCCCAGCAGTAGGGCTCGACATCGTTAACAAGGCCCGGACGCTCACGTAAGAGCGTCCGGGCCTTTGCTTTGTGCTACGTGTCGACTAGACGCCCCAGTCCGGACGCAGTGGCATGCCGGAGTCACCGTTGTCGTCGACTTTGGCGCCGAGTACTTGGTGCAATTGGATCGAGTTGATGTCAAACCCGACACGGCTCGCCGCCATGTACAACCGCCACACACGTGCACGACGTTCACCAACCTCGGCAACACACTCGTCCCAGTGTCGTTCGAGGTTGGCGCCCCAATCGCGCAACGTCATCGCATAGTGCTCACGAATGTTTTCTTCGTGTCGCACTTCGAAACCGGCATCATGCATGGCCGACACGATCGTGCCGGGTCCGAGCAACTCACCATCAGGGAATACGTAGCGATCGATGAACGCGCCCGCAGGTGCCTTGTGCAGTCCGTTCGGTCGCGTGATGCAGTGGTTGAGCATGCGTCCGCGCGGAACGAGTTTGTCGTACAAGAACGAGAAGTACGCCGGCAACTCTTTCTCGCCTACGTGTTCGGTAAGTCCGATGGACGAGATGGCGTCGAAGTTGGTTTCGGTGACCGCGCGGTAGTCGAGGAACCGAACCTCGGCCTTATGAGCAAGCCCCAAGTCCGAAATGCGCTTGCTCGCCCATTCGGCCTGCTGGCGCGACAGCGTGACACCGAGAGCCTCAACGCCGTAGTTCTGCACCGCGTGCATGACCATTCCGCCCCAACCACACCCGATGTCGAGCAGTCGCATACCGGGACGCAAACCCAACTTGCGACACACGAGGTCGAACTTGGCAAACTGCGCCTCCTCGAGCGTCGCGTCCAGCGTTGGGTACGTCGCGCAGGTGTACGCCATCGACGGGCCTAGCACTAATTCGTAGAAACGATTCGACACGTCATAGTGGTGGCTGATTGCTGCAGCATCGCGACCACGTGTATGGCGGACGAGACCACGCTTCCAACGCGCAGGAGCTTCCTCTGGCGGTATCGTCACGCGCCCCAGCAACTTCGGCCCAACCTCGCGCACGACCGCAACCTTGTCGTTGAAATCAACTTCGCGTCGTCCGGCGGACAACATCGCTCGCAGCGCTTGATACATGTCTCCGTCAACGTCGAGTGCGCCGGTGACGTACGCACGACCAAGCCCCAAGTCGGCGCTCGGGTGCTTGAGGTATCGCACGGCCTCGGGCGAGGTAATCGTCATCGTGGCCAGGGCGTCACTGGGACCTGCCGTGCTGCCGTCGTACGCGACAAAACGAACCGGCGCACCTGGGCGCACGAATCGAACGAACAGATCAGCGAGTGCCATGGCTACCTCCGGCCCACAGTCTTGTCATACAGATTAGGAAATCGTCCGTCGGGGTCGTACGTCTTCTTCAAGACGTCGTACACCGGTCCGTTGTACAACTGCCAGAACTCTTCCTCGTCGTAGTAGGCCGACGAGTACAACGATTTACGTCCACCCAACTCGGTGACCTTCGCTTCAATCCGACGGTTGTAGTAGCCGTCAGCTTCGCCGGACGGCAATTGCTTGGACGCCCAAAACCCAACGTTGATGTATACAGTCGCGGGATCTAGGCGATACAACTCCCACGACACCGTCGGGTCGCGCTGAATCAATGGGCACAACCACACCGGCGTAATGCCGATGTCATCGAGGAAGTAGTCGAGGAAGGCGGCTGTGTTGTCGCTGGGAATCTCGACGTCTTGAATGATCGGCTCGCTGTGTGGTTCGCGCTTGAGATCGGCGATGCGATCGGGAAGGTGTCGACGCCGGGCCGCGTTCACGATGCGCCAGTAGGTATCGCTGCGTAGGTAGCGTTTCGGGATAAGACGGCGGACGGACGGGTTCTGGACGCCAAGGGCCTTCGAACACCAGAACCAGTCGGTGTCCCAGCGCCACAAGTAGTCATAGACCGTGAGGTAATCGACGCGCCGATTCTGAATCGACTTGTAGAAGATGCGATCGCCCGTGTAGTCGCTGACGTACCGTGCCTCGTCGACAAAACGTCCGGTAATCAAGTACATCTCGTGCCGGCCGAATACGACTCCGTCTACAAAATCGACCTTCTGACCGTCCAGCGTGGCTGTGCGTGACACCTCTGCCATGTTTTCGATGAACATCGCAAGATCGTCGAAGCGGTCGTGGCGCAATTCAACAAATGGCTGCACCGGCTCAAGTTCAATGCGGAGTCGCAACGCGTAACCCAGCGAGCCGTAACTGTTGGGGAATCCGTAGAACAACTCGCTGTGTTCGTTGTCTGGTCGCGCAGTAACGACCGCGCCATCGCCAGTAAGCAAGTCCATTTCCAGGACGGACTCGTGTGGACAGCCAGCTCGGAATGACGACGACTCAATGCCGAGCCCCGTGACGGCGCCACCCAAGGTGATCGTTCGCAACTGAGGCACGACGAGCGGCATCAATCCGTGCAGCAGTGTGGCATCGACGAGATCCTCGTAGGTTGTCATGCCCAACACGTCCGCCGTGCGCTGCCTACGGTCGACGTGCAGCACACCCGTGAACTCCGAGACGTCTAGTGCCTGAACCGCGGTGTCGCGAGTACGGAATAGGTTGCTGGTCTTCTTGGCAAGCCTGACTGGGGCCGCGACATCGAGTTGGGCGTAGTTCGAACGGAGTCGGTCGACGCGAGCCCGGTAATCACGAACCGGGGCAGCGATGGGTCGGGGCATGGCTCACAGGTTAGAGAACGGACGGCATGTGGTGCCAGACGTGCAGGAGTGAACCGTCACACGAATGCCCACCCGCGCGGGGTGGGCATTCGTGTGATCGCAATAGGTCGAGGTCAGTAGATCGACTCATCGGACTCGTCGTCCTTGTGGGCGACGGCCTGCGAGCCAGCCTCATCTACCCACTCTGCGTGGAACCCCGTCGAGTCGTGAACCCAGTGCTGCGTCAACATGCCGCACCTCCTTACATCGGTCTTGAGGAACCACGCGCCGACGATCGACCTGGTAGTCCATCTGCGTGGTTAACCCTTCAGCCCTTCACTATACACCTGTTGTTCACTTTCCAGACCATTCTTCCCCCACTTTGGTGTGTCTCGGGGATCTAGAGGGCCACACGTCCTCCACTTAGGGACTCTTTGCCCCGAGAACTCCCCGGCGCCGACACCGGCCGTTCATCTTGGTCGTTGCGGCGCGGGGCTCCGCCACGTCCGAATCCGCCAGAAACTGCCCGGGGGAATCCGTAGCAATCGGGACCAAGGGCCTCTAGATTTGCGCGCATCCAACCTAGGAGGGGTGGGCCTTGAGATCACGTCGAATCGCGCTGGCCGTCGCTGCCAGTGCTTGTGCCGTGGCAGCACTGCTTCCGAGCGGCACCGTATTAGCGAGTGCGCGCCCGACCACGCACGCACGAACCCATGAGGCACTCGGAATCCGTCCGACGTTGCACGGTGCGCACGCCGCACGCGTGTCCTACTACAGAACGAACAACATCGTGTACCACCAGGGACCGATCATCACGGGCCCAATCAACGTCTACTACATCTGGTACGGAAACTGGTCGACGTTGAACCCGAACGCTAACTCGATCATTACGAAGTTCGGCCAGAACGTTGGCGGCTCCCCCTACTTCAATATCAACACGTCGTACTACAACGGCGCCAACGTGCATGTGACCAACAGCGTCACGCTCAAGGGCTCGACCACAGACAACTACTCGCAGGGCACGTCGCTTAGTGATGCAGCAGTGCAGACGATCGTCCAGTCCGCGATCTCGAGCGGACGCCTGCCGCTCGACACGAATGGTCTCTACTTCGTCCTCACGAGTTCCGACGTGGCCGAAACCAGTGGCTTCTTGACGCAGTACTGCGGCTGGCACACGTACGGCACCATCAACGGCGCGAACATCAAGTACTCGTTCGTCGGCGACCCGAGCCAAAATCCGGCGGCCTGTGAGGCGCAGACGGCATCGTCACCAAACGGCGACCCCGCTGCAGACGGAATGGTCAGCGTCATGGCCCACGAGCTTGAAGAGGCTGTCACGGACCCGAACCTCAATGCCTGGTACGACCGCACTGGTGCAGAGAACGGCGATAAGTGCGCCTGGACCTTCGGAACCACGTCGACGGCGAGCAACGGATCGGCCTACAACGTGACGCTTGGCGGTTCGCAGTTCCTCATTCAACGGAACTGGTCGGCCAGCAAGCAGACCTGTTTGATGTCCGGCTGAACCAATTGTGGGTTGCCGCGTTCTTACTGTCCGTGATCGAGGATTTCGGACGGTGTGCATCGTGATGCACGCGGTGTAGAACGCGGCACCCACCGCAATAACGTCTCCGCGAAAGTCGTACCGCGGGGCGATTGTTGCGGCGGCCCGGATCCGCGAGAGTCGTAGTGCCGCACGGAATGGGAGAACCAGGGCCCGCACCCCTGAAGCCCATGATGTACGGGTCGTCACGCGAGACCGGACCAAACCCACTTTGGTCGAATGAACTGAATGGTGAAGGCACGAGAATCGTTGAGGGTCGGACGTGTCCCCGTCCGACCCTCAACAAATTTCTAGACCGACACCGACACCGAGTCGCTGACGCTAAGCCTTGGGTGCCGCCTTCTTGCGAGCCCGGCGCAGTGAAATGACGAGGACGACAAAGACAAACAAGGGCAAGACCCACCAGGCAGCATGTTGGTTGTGCGCAAGCACAGCGGTGAGACCCAGACCGAGAACTACACCGAGCGCCATGCGCCAGTCGTCGCCAATAACGAAGTCGTAGCAGAAGACCAAGAACGCCTTGATGTACTTCACGCGGGCACCTCACTCTTTTCGGCGACCGGACGCTGTTTGAGGACACCGACGCATACAAGCGAGACCACGGCGGTTCCTCCGACCAAACCCAGCAGCGCGGCGTCGTTGCCAGGCCACGAGACGCCCGCACCCTCGGCACCCCAGAACATGCCGAAGCTCGTGAGCATGATGCCGACGATGAACTTCAAAGTATTCTCCGGCACTCGCGCAAGAGGACCGCGCACTGCGAAACCGATAATGACGACGATGACAACAGCAACGAGTGCACTCAAGGCGGCCAACGTAATCGCCGACAGACCACCTGCAGTGACTGCGCCGGCAGCCGCCCCAAAAGTCAGGACGATGAAGGCAACTTCTAGTCCCTCGAGGAACACGCCTTTGAATGAGAGCGTGAAAGCGTAGGCATCAAAGGCCTTCGGGTCGGTCGGTGCATTGGCTCGTGCCGCCGCGGCCTCGCGCGCAAAAATGGCGACCTCGTCGTGGATCTCTTTGAGACCGCTCGCCCGCAGAATCGCCTTGCGAAGCCATTGCAAGCCGAAGATGAGCAAGAGGCCGCCAATGATCAGGCGCAACGCACTAATCGGGATAGCCACAAGTGCCGGACCAATCGCAGCGACTAATACCGCGAGCAGCGCAAGAGCCGCGAAGATTCCCATAACCGCCGAACGCCAACCCCGAGTTACTCCGACGGCCAACACAATGGTCACGGCCTCAACGGTCTCGACGGTGGACGCCAAGAAGGTCGAGGCCACGAGTGCCAATGCGTGGGTGTTCGTCGTCACTCGGTCGTCCTCGCGGTGGTCGGATTTTCGGGCGCGTCATGGTCTCGCTACAGGCACGGTACCCGTTTTAGGTTCACGCCTCTTCGCTCGCCCGCAGGAGCTGTCAACCGGACGCAAGCAGGTCGGCTGGTACTTCGGCCAGAGCTCCTTCTATTGCAGCGACAAGCCGTCGGGCGGAATCAGCAGTTAACTCGAGGGCGATGCGTTCTGCGGATTCCGTACCCGACACAGCGAAGTCAATGTTGAGCGTGTGGCCGGCCATGGCGTGAACTGGGTGGTCGAAGTACACCGTCGCCGTAGTGAGATCGCGCCAACTCTGCCCCGGCCCTTTGCCACTGCCAGATACTTCCGTGTTCACCGTGACGTAGGTACACACATCAGACTCCTAGCAGGTCACTGAAGAACTGCTCGATTTCGATCCACCCGGCGTTTGCGGCGGCGACACGATACGACGGACGGTCGGTAGCGAAGAAGCCGTGCCCAGCTTCCTCATACGTCCGGATCTTGTGCGGCTTGTTCCATTCCGTAAGCAAGCTTTCGAGTTCGACAACATGCTCCGGTGACGGGTACGAGTCCTCAGCGCCGAACAGTCCAAGCAACGGAGCACGCAAGTTCGGCAATTGTTCGACGAGGTTGGTGACTCGAAGCGGAAACCCGTCCGGCGGGGTGCCAGTGACAAATGCGCCGTAGCAATCAACGACGGCTTGAACGTCGACGTTGCACGCAGCGAGAACACTCTGCCGGCCACCAGAGCAGTAACCGATCACTCCAACGTTTCCGTTGCTCGTTGGCAGCGATCGAAGGTAGGCCGCCGCTGCAGCGACGTCGTTGACGAGTTGGGCGTCGGGAACGCCACCCTTGGCTCGGACCAACGCCGCCGCGTCGTCCGGTGCCGCGTCCGGCGCCTCGCGCCAGTAAAGGTTCGGGCAGATCGCATTGAACCCAATCTCGGCGAAGCGGCGGGTGATTTCTTTGGTGGCCCGGTCGAACCCCGGCATGTGATGGATGACGACCACGCCACCCCGCGTGCTTTCGGACGTCGGTTCCGCGAGATAAGCCTGGATTTCCGTTCCCCCGGCCTCGGGGACCATGACGTATTTAGCGTGCAACTCTTCCTTCATGCCTCGATCCAAACAGACGTGGACGTTCAGCGCGACAGGGCATCGCACGTCGCTACCCGGTGATGCGGACGTCGGAGAGTAGCGTCCGTTCCGATGTGGCAATCGCGGCTCGTTGAGTGTTCGGCTAGACATTGCGAGGGCGTACGGGATGAGTGAGCCAACTGCGATCGGTCAGGAAATCCGGACGCCGCGCGCCGCCGCGGTCGCTGGGATCATCTTCGCGCTCGTCCTCGGCACGGTGCTCATCCTTATGAGGTTGACCGTGCCGGGTGGAGTTCCTCAGCCCCAGTGGATCAACGACCCGACACTGCGCCGCTACGTGAGCATTTCGGTTGCGCTCGTTCCCTTTGCCGGCATCGCCTTCATCTGGTTCATCGGCGTGATCCGGAGTCGCCTCGGTGTACACGAAGATCGGTTCTTCGCCAGTGTCTTCCTAGGTTCCGGTCTGATCTTCGTGGCAATCCTCTTTGTCTCTGCCGCTCTTCTAGGCACAGCCTTGCGCCTGAGTGGCGAGCCACGCGGAATCTCAACTCAAGAAGTCCATGTTCTCGGCACCCTGGTGTCGACGCTCATGCGCGATTTTGCGTCACGGATGGAGTCCGTCTTCACGCTTTCGGTGACAACAATCGGGATGCGAACGAAGATCATTCCGCGCTGGCTGCAAGTCGTCGGCTACCTGAGCGCAGCGCTACTTCTGCTGTTCCCTACGGGTGCCGAATGGATCCAACTCGTCTTTCCGGCGTGGGTGCTCATCATTAGCCTGAACATCTTGGTACTCACGCTGCGCGGTCGAACCGAAGACCAGCAACCGACAGTGAGTCCGGGTCAGTGAACGCCACTGAGTCATTCGACAAAGCGATAGCCGATGCCAGGCTCGGTCAGTAGGTGCTTCGGACGAGATGGTTCACGCTCTAGCTTCCGGCGCAGTTGCGCGAGATAGAGCCGTAGGTAGCCCGTCTCCTTTGTATAGGCCGGACCCCACACTTCGGCTAACAGTTGGCGTTGCGTTACCAGCCGTCCGGAATTCTTTACCAGCACTTCAAGCACGCGCCATTCTGTAGGCGTGAGTCGAACATCGTCGCTCACATCGTCCGGATCAGTTGGGCGAACCCGATGCGTGCCCAGATCGATCGAGTAGTCACCGATGACCACGCGCGCTTGGTCGGAATCCTTGCCCTTCCGTCGCAAGACGGCGCGCATTCGCGCTAGCAGTTCGTCCATCGCGAAAGGTTTTGTGACGTAATCGTCGGCACCGGCGTCTAGCGCCATGACCTTGTCATTTGATGTCGTCCGACCCGACAGGACGATGATGGGCGCTTGCATCCAGCCGCGCATTCCCGCGATGACGTCGACGCCGTCCATATCCGGCAGTCCCAAATCCAGAATGACAAGATCGGGGGGCCACTCGGCCGCGCGCTCCAACGCCCGCGTGCCATCCTCGGCAACCATCACGTCGAATTTGCGAGCAGCGAGCGTCACACGCAAGGCCCGCAGCATTTGTGGTTCGTCGTCCACCACGAGCACGCGCGTCATGAGGGTTGCTCAGCTTCCCAAGGTGCGACCCGATCGCCGTCGTCAACTTCCGCTGGTCCGGCCTCGTCGCCGTGCGCTGCCATAGGCAGTGACACAACCATCGTCAATCCACCACCTGGAGTGTCTTCTGGCAGCACGGTGCCACCCATCGCCTCGGTCAAACCTCGCACGAGCGCCAAGCCGAGACCCGTACCGGCGCCCGCGGGCGCGTCCCCCAATCTCTGAAAGGGAACAAACATCGCATCGTGTTGATCTTCACGAACGCCCGGGCCACGATCGATGACTCGAATCTCGACATTCGGTCCGGATGCGCCAGCGATGACACGAGGTGGCTTGCCCGCCGGGGCGAACCGCAGCGCATTGTCGAGGAGATTTGCAAGCACCCGCTGCAGCAGTGCCGGGTCTGCAGCCACTTCGGGGACATCGTCTGGCAGGTCGACCACAACAGCTTGGTGCGCCGCTACTTCGTCAAGGGCTAGTGCGACGACATCTTCAACATGGGTTGGCCGGCTGAAGACGCTCAATGCGCCCGCCTGTAGGCGACTGAGGTCAAGTAGGTCGGACACAAGCGAAGTCAACCGATCGAGAGATTCGTCAGCTGTGGCAAGCAATTCCGACACTTCAGCGGCGGACCAGTCAACGTCGGTACTTCGCAAACTCGTCACAGCGGCCTTCGCAGATGCCAACGGTGACCGCAGATCGTGAGACACCGCTCGCAAGAGGGCAGTTCGAACGCGGTCTATTTCGGCCAAAGGCGCAACTTCTGCGACAACGGCCTCCAACTCGGACCGCTCATAGGCGAGTCCAATCGTGGCAGCCATCGCGCGCAACACCCGTTGCTCGTCGACGTCCAGGCTGCGACCCTCTACCACCAAGAGCAATTCTTCTGAGATCGAGACCTGCGTCCCGGCGCTCTGGGGACCCGCCGCTACGTGACCAGAGCTGCTCACCAGTTGCCAGGTGCCCTCGGAAGCGTCGCTCGTCGATTTGCGCTCGAACAATGTGGCACCGTCCAAACGCAGTGCAGTACACAAGCGGTCAAGCAGCTCGGCAACTTCAAAGGTGCCACGCAGCACGTCGCGCGCCAAGGCAGCGAGTTGTCGAGATTCGGTGACGGCTCGCGCAGCTTGGGCTGCGCGTCGATCTACGAGTTCGATCGCCACGCTCACAACGATTCCGACACCAAGAAACGCAACCAGGGTGACGATGTTGTTGCGTTCGGCGATAGTCCACTGATGAATCGGTGGAATGAAATACCAGTTGAGCGAGGCGGCCGCCGCAATGGCGATGAGAACGGCCGGGATAAGCCCACCAACGAGCGCAACTGCAACCACGACGGCCAAATAGAAGAGGATCTCGCTGGAGTAGTTGAAGGTAGATCTGGAGTGTGTGAGAAGGAGAGTAAGAACGACAAGCGACACCGCACCAACAACAAGGCCCAATAGTTGTCGACCGACTCCTAGTCCGAACCGCGGACGCGGCCAACGTCGCCGTACACCGGCGGCATGTTCATGCGGGACCAGATGCACGTCGATGTCACCCGCAAGGCGGACGACGGTCGCCGAAACGTCCTGACCTGAGATCCACCGCTGCCAGCCTGAGCGACGCGTGGCACCGAGCACGAGTTGAGAGGCATTCACCTCATGGGCAAAGTCGATGAGCGTGCGTGCCACATCGTCCGCCACTAGGTGTTGATAGGTACCACCCACCGATTCAACGAGTCGACGCGCCTTCTCCAGTTCTAGCGGCGACGAATCGACGAGGCCGTTGTCGCGCGCGACGTGAACGGCTATGAGCTCCGA
>Ga0075017_100001603_pt1 | contig 13943 bp, 12 predicted proteins | sample AleBraG_ABR_2012_FD_71475 | JGI IMG/M metagenome (GOLD analysis project Ga0075017, IMG submission 71475) | Freshwater sediment microbial communities in response to fracking from Pennsylvania, USA - Alex Branch Run_MetaG_ABR_2012 | ecosystem: Environmental > Aquatic > Freshwater > Creek >... | reverse complement strand
ACCAATTGGTCGTACGGTTCCCAGTAGTCCGCGCCGGTGGCCAGATCACGCGCTCGGACTCGATGTCCAGCAACGTCGAGTTCTACAACTTCAGTGCTCGTCCGCAGATCAATGCCGTTGTCGCGGTGTCCCTGTGGAGTGCGCGCGATGAGATCTTCGACCCGGCGCACATCACCGGCGACGAAATAGGGCAATCCGCAGGCGCTGTATGACGTGATATCCGTCTTCTCAAAGGCAACGACATTCCACTCTTTGCGGCGCTTCTTTGCTTGCGATGCGGCTGACATGCCCGCGGCGTCACCGCCAATGACAACAAGTCGCGTGCCCAACTCGGCAGCGTTCATGACTCATTCACTCCCTGACTTGCGCTGGCGGTTGTTCGTAAACGTGCTGGCGAATCCAGGCGTGCATCGCGATCGCAGCCGCGGCGCCCGCGTTGATCGATCGGGTCGACCCAAATTGGGCCACCGAAAGTACGGCGTCAGCCGCGTGGCGGGCCTCCTCGCTCAGCCCTGGACCTTCCTGCCCGAAAAGCAGCACGCAACGCCGTGGCAATGCATAGGTCTCGAGCGGCACCGCGCCCGGCAGGTTGTCGATGCCGACAAGTGCGAGATTGTTGGCGTCCGACCACTCGGCGAGGTCGGCGGCGCTGTCGTGGTGAAGCACGTGCATGTAGCGATCGGTGACCATGGCGCCGCGCCTGTTCCACCGTCGCTTACCGACGATGTGGACCGTAGCGGCGTTGAACGCGTTGGCCGTACGAATCACTGACCCGATGTTGAAGTCGTGCTGCCAATTTTCGACGGCAACGTGAAAAGGATGACGTTTGGTATCAAGGTCAGCGACGATGTCTTCGAGGCGCCAATACCGATAAGCATCGATGACATTACGGCGATCACCATTTGCTAGGAGTTCCGGATCTAGCCGCGAATCGGTGGGCCAGGGTTGGCTGTGTGGGCCGACGCCGGATTCATTCAAGGGCTCATCGGGCCAGGACGTTGTCACACTGTCGTCGGACACAACGTCCAACCTACGGCGCTGGCGCCCAGGTCGGCACTGCACCACAAGGACGCTAACTAGGCTGGCTCCATGACGATGATCGATCTCAGCGACGGCCCAGCAGTCCGCGCAGCACTGCTCGAGCAGATCACCTCGAAAGCAGTAGTCCACGGCCGCGTTGTCCTGAGTTCCGGACGCGAAGCGGATTACTACATCGATCTTCGACGAGTGACGCTCGATGCCGTCGCCGGACCATTGATCGGCGCAGCCATGCTGCACCTTACGAGTGACCTCGACTACCAGGCCGTCGGCGGCTTGACGCTGGGTGCGGACCCAGTTGCCACGGCAATCCTGCACAGTGGCGCCCAACTCCACCGGGTGGTCGACGCTTTCGTCGTCCGCAAAGAAGGCAAAGCGCACGGCCTCCAGCGACGCATTGAAGGACCAGATGTAGCCGGTCGTCGTGTTCTCGCAGTTGAAGACACGTCAACGACCGGGGGCAGTGTTATCACGGCCGTGGATGCCTTGCGCGAAGCTGGCGCGGACGTCGTGGGAGTTGCCGTCATCGTTGACCGAGGTGCACGCAGCATGGTCGAAGCGGCCGGACTCGAGTATCGCGCCGTGTTCGACCTGACAGATCTGGGCCTGTCCTGAGGTCAGGCGGCAGCGCGCTTAGCCTCGCCGCGTTGACGCCACCATCCGAGCGCCACGGGAATCAGACTGAGTGCAACGATCCCGATAAGAATCAGTTCGATGTGCTGCTTGACGAATGCCACGTTGCCTAGCAAGGCACCGAGACAGGTCACTCCGACTGCCCACACCGTGCCGCCAATAACTGAGTACGCCGTATACACGCGGTAGTTCATCTTGCCGACACCGGCAATCGCGGTGATAAAGGTGCGGACGATTGGGACGAAGCGGGCCAGCACGATCGCCATCGGTCCGTACTTCTGAAAGAAGGCGTGCGACCTCTCGACGTACTCAGGCTTGAGCCACCGACTGTCGGGTTTGTTGAAGATCTTGTCGCCTGCTCGATAACCAATCCAGTAACCGGTGAGGTTTCCGGCAACGGCGGCGATCGCCAACACAATGCAGACCAGCCACAGCGGCTGCTTGATGAAAGGCGTCGAGTTACCCGATGTCAGACCGGTCGTCGTCAGCAAGCCGGTGATGAAGAGCAGACTGTCGCCCGGCAGGAAGAAACCGATGAGCAGGCCGCATTCCGCAAAGATGATGGCCGCAACAACTGGTAGTGCCCAGGCGCCAGCCCATTTCACGATGTTCTCGGGCTGCAGGAAGCCCAGCGGACCTTGGGTGAGGTGCGCGGCAACTGCGGCGACCGACGCCGGGTGCGCGTCGAGCAGAACCGACGTCAGTAGATGCATCTTTCGACACTAACCCGATAGCAGCGCCAGATCGCGCAACGGGGCAGACTCTTCACGTGTTGCTCAGCCTGCCCGACGCTCCTGCGATCGTCCTCGTGCACTCGCCACTGACTGATTCGCGAGTCTGGGGTGGCGTCCCGGAATTGCTGAAAGCTCGCGGCCGGACGGTCATAGTGGTCGACGTCACGCAGGACAACGAGCCACCCTTCGCTGCAGGCTTCATCGGCCGCGCGTCTATCCACATCTCACAAGTGGCGACGAAGACTCATCTCACGCGGCTCGCCTTCGTGGCGCACTCCGGAGCCGGTCCGCTACTACCTCACATCGGTGCCACGCAACGCGCGATCGGGCATTCCGTCACCGGCTACGTGTTGCTCGACGCCATGGTTCCCCGACCCCTTGGAGCCCGCGGCGGAAACAGTCGGCTCGACCTCCTCGACGCTGCGGATCCGCCGTTCGCCGACGATTTACGCACGCTGTTGCTCGATGGTGGCGAGTATCCAAACTGGAGCGAGGCTGATCTCGCCGACACCATCGCGGACGAAGGGTTGCGGCAGACAGTTATCCAGTCATTGCGTCCGCGCGATCTGGCGTGGTTCGCCGAACCGCTACCGGCCTATCAAGACTGGCCAGACGCACCCGTGTCATACGTCCAGACATCTGCGGCGTACGACTGGGACGCCAACCAAGCGCGCCTGCGGGGTTGGCTCGTCGAACGTCACGAAGGTGGTCACTTCGCCGCGTTGACGAATCCGGAAGAGATAGCCGACACCTTGACTCGATTGCTGACGGTCGACTAGCTGCGCTTACTCCGCAGCTCTGGACCAGGACGCATCGTGGCGATTCGCCGTACGAGAGAACGAGGTGCAAAACGGGCCGCTGCCGTCAAAACTCGGTACTGCATTCCGGGGACGCTGATTGCTTTGCCGCGCTTCGCATCGTTCCAAGCCCGCTCGGCAACATCCGTTGCGTTCAACCACATTCCGGACGGCACTGCGGACATATCCATGCCGGCTCGTTGGTGGAATTCAGTGTGCGTATATCCAGGCGCAACGACTGTTACGCGTACGCCTGAACCTTGCAGCTGTTGGTGCAGTGATTCGCTGAAGAGGGTCAACCACGACTTCGCAGCCGAGTACGTGTTCGCTGGGATGAATGCAGCAACGCTGCCGACGTTGATGACGAAACCCCGTCCGCGCGCGAGCATGCCCGGCAACGCTGCATGCACGAGACGAAGTGGCGCCGTCACCAGAAGGTTGAGTTGACGTTGCTCGTCGTCGATCGGTGCGACTTGAAATGAGTCGCGCAATCCGAAGCCAGCGTTGTTGATGAGCACCTCGACCGGTCGCGTGGCATCAGCAAGTCGACGTTCTACAGCGGCCATGCCATCCTTCGTCGTCAGGTCGGCGACGATGACCTCCGTCTTCACGCGGACGGATGTCTCTAGTTCAGTCGCCATCGCATCGAGTCGCTCCGCCGTTCGAGCAACAAGCACGACGTCGTAGCCTTCGCGGGCGACGAGGCGGGCAAAGGCAGCCCCAATTCCTGCCGTTGCTCCGGTAACCAATGCGTAAGGCATACCCAGCATCTTCGCGCTTAGAGTGAGCGCGTGTCACACCGTGAACTCGTCCGGCGCTTGCAGCCCTTTGGGACGACGATCTTCGCGACGATGGGTTCGCTCGCGCGGCAGTACGACGCGATCAACCTCGGGCAGGGATTCCCAGACGAAGACGGTCCGGAGTCGATCCGTGCCGAGGCCGGACGAGCAGCGGCCGACGGTCGCGGTAATCAGTACCCACCCGGCGTGGGCGTTCCGGAACTCCGCGCGGCGATCGCGCACCATCGAGCGATGTACGGACTCGATTGCGATCCGGATCGTCAAGTCTTAGTGACGTGCGGCGCGACAGAGGGAATTGCTGCCTGCATCTTGGGACTGGTCGAGCCAGGCGACGAAGTCCTGCTGCTTGAGCCGTTCTATGACTCGTACGCAGCGATGACTGCGGCCGCGGGTGGCGTACGCGTCGCCGTGCCGTTGCTTCCTGACTTCAGCATCGATGGCGAGGCACTTCGTGCCGCAGTCACGTCGAAGACTCGACTGCTGTTCGTCAACAATCCGCACAACCCGGCGGGCCACGTGTTGTCGGACGCTGAGCGCCGCCTCATTGCCGAGGTCGCGAGCGACAACGACCTCGTCGTCATTAGTGATGAGGTCTACGAACACCTGACGTTTGCTGAGCCCCATCGTCCGCTTGCGCTCGAGCCGGAACTGCGCGATCGCACCCTCACGTTGTCGAGTGCGGGGAAGATCTTTTCGCTTACTGGCTGGAAGATCGGGTGGATCACCGGACCGGATGATTTGGTTGCTGCTGCTTTGGGTGCCAAGCAGTGGCTGACGTACGCGGTGGCCGGCCCACTTCAGCACGCTGTCGCGTTTGGCCTGCAGCACGAAGTTGGTGCCGACAAGTTCACTGGGCAGTTGGCTCGAACCTTGCACCAACGAGCCACGTATCTGACGGACGGCTTGGGCGCGCTGGGATTCCAGCCACACGAGCCGTCCGCCGGTTACTTCACGGTCGTCAATACGAGCGCTTTCCTCAGCAGCGGGCGGTGGCCTGGCACTGCGCGTAACGCGATGGAGTTGGCCTTGGAACTTCCCGCCCGCGCCGGTGTCGTCGCGATCCCCGTGTCACCCCTGTGCGACAACGAAGCGACCGGCGAACACCTGCTGCGCTTTGCCTTTTGTAAGCGGCAGGAGGTTCTCGATGCCGCGCTTGAGCGGCTCGCGGCTGCCCTGCGCTGAGACGTCCGTGGGACTTTGGTCCGACGGGCAAGAACCGCAGCACGTGCCAGGATGCAAGCACGGCATGGCATCGTGTGACGCACTTCACCACAGGAGCAGGACATGGCAGACGCACACATTGAAGTCGCGGGCACACAACTTCCCTTGACGTCAGTCGAGGCTACGGTCGGACCGAATGGTCTCGATGTGAGTTCGCTGCTCGGACGTACCGGCTCAATCACCTATGACCCGGGCTTCGGCAACACCGCGGCAACAACGTCAGCCATCACCTACGTCGATGGCGACAACGGAATCCTGCGCTACCGCGGATACCCGATCGAACAGTTGGCCGAGAAGTCGACCTTCCTCGAAGTCGCCTTCCTCCTCATCTACGGCTCCCTGCCAACGGCAGATCAACTCGCCGAGTGGAAGTCTGCGATCACGCATCACACGTTGTTGCGCGAGGACTTCAAGCGCTTCTTCGACGGCTTCCCCCGTGAAGCGCACCCGATGCCGGTGTTGTCGAGCGCCGTTAGTGCGTTGTCAACGTTCTACCAAGACAGCCAAGACCCGTTCAGTCCAGGTGACGTCGAGATCTCTACCGTCCGACTGTTGGCGAAACTGCCAACGTTGGCTGCGTACGCGCATCGCTCATCGTTGAGTCAGCCCTTCATGTATCCCGATAACCGACTCAACTATGTCGACAACTTCCTGTACATGACGTTTGGCTTGCCGGTAGAGAAGTACGACGTCGATCCGCGCATCTCGAAAGCACTCGAGTTGCTATTCATCTTGCATGCTGACCACGAGCAGAACGCCTCGACAAGTACCGTACGAATGGTCGGCTCTACGCATGCCAACCTCTTCACGTCGGTATCTGCTGGCATCTCCGCATTGTTCGGGCCACTTCACGGTGGAGCTAACCAAGCCGTCCTCGAAATGCTTGAACAGATCCAAGCAAGTGGCGACGATGTCGACACCTTTATTCGCAAGGTGAAAGACAAGGACCAAGGTGCGCGGCTTATGGGGTTTGGGCACCGGGTCTACAAGAACTACGACCCGCGCGCTCGCATCGTCAAGAAGTCAGCCGACGCAGTGTTCGAATCGCTCGGCGTGACCGACCCACTGCTCGAGATCGCATTACGTCTTGAAGAAGTGGCCCTCGCAGACGAGTACTTCATCGAACGCAAGTTGTACCCAAACGTCGACTTCTACACAGGCCTCATCTACAAGGCCATGGGTTTCCCGATCAAGAGTTTCACGGTGCTTTTTGCTCTCGGACGACTTCCGGGCTGGATCGCACAGTGGCGCGAGATGATCAACGACCCGGCAACGCGCATCGGAAGGCCGCGCCAGGTGTACACCGGCACGGCCCTCCGCGATTACGTTCCGATCGACGAGCGCTAGATCACGATCTAGCTTGCGGTGGACGCCGCAATCGTCAGGCGTCCCTCACCTTCGTCGATACGCACGACATCGCCATCGGCGACGCGTCCGGCCAGGATCTCGCGTGCCAGGGCGTCGCCGACGGATGTTTGGATAAGCCGCCGCAAGGGCCGCGCACCGTAACCCGGTTGGTAACCATTCGTGACAAGCCACGCTTTGGCCGCGTCCGTTGCCTCAATCGTGAGGCGCTTGTCGGCCAGCCGGCGCTGCAACTGTCCGAGTTGGATGTCGCAAATCTCAGCAAGTTGGTCGCGTCCGAGCGGCTGGAACATCACGGTGTCGTCGAGTCGGTTGAGGAACTCTGGTCGGAAACTTGACCGAACGACGCTCATGACCGCGGCTTCTTTGTCAGCTTGGCTAAGCGACTCGTCGACCAAGAATTGCGACCCCAGGTTCGACGTCAAGATCATGACGACGTTACGGAAGTCAACGGTGCGACCCTGACCGTCCGTCAGTCGACCGTCATCCAACACTTGCAGCAGCACGTCAAAGACTTCTGGATGCGCCTTCTCGATTTCGTCGAGCAGCACGACGCTGTACGGACGGCGCCGGACGGCTTCAGTCAGTTGTCCGCCCTCTTCGTATCCGACGTACCCAGGAGGTGCGCCGACAAGTCGCGACACCGAGTGCTTTTCGCCGTACTCACTCATGTCGATGCGAATGAGTGCCTTTTCGGTATCGAACAAATAGTCCGCCAGCGTCTTCGCCAACTCAGTCTTACCCACGCCGGTCGGCCCTAAGAACAAGAAGGAACCTGTCGGACGATCAGGGTCGCTTACGCCAGCGCGCGATCGGCGAATCGCGTCAGATACAACCGTGACGGCGTGATCTTGGCCAACGACTCGTGCCGTCAACACGTCTTCGAGATGGAGCAACTTCTCGCGGTCGCTTTCCAGCAACTTGCCGACCGGGATACCGGTCCACATTGCGACAACTTCAGCGATGTCGTCGGGTCCAACTTCTTCGCTGACCATGCGCCGTGAGTCGGACGCCGTCTCGCGAGCGCGCGCAAGTTCAGTTTCAAGTTCGCGCAAGCGACCGTAGGTCAACATCGCGGCCCGCTCCAGATCGCCTTCGCGCTGTGCCTTATCGGCATCGACGCGGACCTGTTCGATCTGCTTGGCAATCAAACCCACGCGGTCGAGCGCGTCCTTTTCGTTGATCCACTGCGCTTTCAGTTCGTCGAGTCGCTGCTTCTTCTCATTGAGTTCCTCGCGCAACTTGACGAGTCTCGCCCGCGATGCCGGATCGTCTTCATTCGCAAGCGCAAACTCTTCCATCATCAATCGATCGACCTGCCGCTGCAGAGTGTCGATCTCTTCAGGTGAACTGTCGATTTCCATACGCAGCCGTGAGGCGGCCTCATCGACGAGGTCGATCGCCTTGTCAGGCAAGAAGCGCGACGTGATGTAGCGGTCCGATAACCGTGCGGCGGCAACGAGCGCGCCGTCAGCGATCGTTACTTCATGCCAAGCCTCGTACTTTTCTTTCAAGCCGCGCAAGATCGTCACTGTGTCATCAACGGTCGGCTCACCAACGAGAACCTGTTGGAAGCGACGCTCCAGGGCGGCATCCTTTTCGATGTACTTGCGATACTCGTCAAGCGTCGTCGCACCGACCATCCGCAATTCGCCGCGAGCCAACATCGGCTTGAGTAAGTTGCCCGCATCCATTGATGAATCTCCGGTCGACCCAGCACCTACGACCGTGTGCATCTCGTCGATAAAGGTGACGATCTGACCGTCCGACTCGCGAATCTCGTCAAGGACTGCTTTCAAACGTTCTTCGAATTCGCCGCGGTACTTCGCGCCAGCCACCATTGAGCCAAGATCGAGCGCGATGAGTCGCTTCCCTTTCAAACTGTCTGGGACATCGCCTGAGACGATCCGGTTGGCGAGGCCTTCAACGACCGCCGTCTTTCCGACACCTGGTTCACCGATGAGCACGGGGTTGTTCTTCGTCCGTCGTGACAACACCTGAACGACACGACGAATCTCAGCATCACGACCAATAACAGGATCGAGCTTCCCATCTTCGGCACGCTCAGTGAGATCGATGCCGTACTTCTCGAGAGCCTTGAACTGCGCCTCCGGATCGGCCGTCGTTACGCGACTCGCGCCGCGGACGCGTCCGAGCGCCTCCATCAACGTGTCGACCGTTGCGTTCTGTCCATTGAGGAGTTCCTGCGCCCGACTCGGAACTTTGGCCAAGCCGATGAGGAGCGCCTCGGTCGACAAGTACTCGTCGTCACGTTCTTCGGCAAGTTCGCGAGCGGTTTGGAGAACGGCATAGACCGCGCGAGCCAACTGCGGGTTCCCCACCGTCTGGCCTTGAGCCCGAGGCAACGCGTCAACAGCACTGTCGACGGCGAGTTTTAGTTGCCCCGTGTCAGCCTTGACCGCGCGCAGCAACGACCACGGGATCGTGCCGTCGCCTTGCGCCAGGATCGCCTGCAATACATGCACGGCTTCGACCTGGGGGTTCCCGGCGGCGGCCGCGCCACGAACGGCGTCCGAGAGTGCCTCTTGGGTCTTGTTCGTGTAGTCCATCAAAGGTCTTTCTCTAAGCCGAGTGAACGGCAAGTCTTGGTTGTTAGTGCGTCGGACGCGGGCGCCAATGAACGAGCGCCTTAGAAGGCTCAGCGTCAGCGCGCTCCAACCGCTCGCGCATGCGGCGCGCCTCGTTTTGCAGCAACTCAACTTGGGCTTCAAGTTCAAGCAGCCGCCGTATCGCGGTGAGGTTCACACCTTGACTACTGAGCTCAGCCACACGCTGGAGTTTGTGTAGGTCGTGAAGCGAATACATGCGACGCGTGCCAGACGATTCGGGTCGAACTAGTCCGATGCGGTCGTATTGACGCAGGGTCTGCGGATGCAACCCAACAAGACGGGCGGCTACCGAGATGATGTAGACGGGCTCGTGTTCGGACACGATGCCGCGGTTCGGTTCACTCGCCATCGCGCCCCTCCTTATCGCTTCTTGTTCGCGGCCAACAAAGCCGAACGTGGATCGGACTGCTGCACGGCCTCAGCCATCGACTCAACGGCAGCACGCGCGGTGTCATCGAGTTTCGTCGGCACGGTGACGTCGATCGTGACGAGGAGGTCACCTTTCGTGCCGTCTTTGCGCTGTACTCCGCGGCCGCGGACACGAATCGTGCTGCCGTTTTGTGTCCCGGCCGCAAGTTTGATCGTGACCGTGCCACCACCCGGTACAGGAACTGGTACTTGAGCGCCGAGCGCTGCTTCGTCGAAACGCACCGGAACGTTCACCCGCAGGTTGTCGCCATCGCGGACGAAGACGGCGTCCGGCTTGACCGTGACTTCGATGAGTAAATCGCCGGCCGGTCCCCCGTTCTCTCCCGGTTGTCCCTTGCCTTTGAGTCGAATGGTCGCGCCGTTCTTGACTCCGGCAGGGACCCGAGCCTGGATAGTGCGCACTGACCCCGCCCGTCCGGTGCCGCCACACGCTGGGTCCGGTTCGTCCACTACAGACCCGGTGCCATGACAACGCGTGCACGGCTCGGCGACGCCGAAGCCACCCACATTTCGGTTCACCGTCCCGGTGCCGTGACAGACATCGCACTCGCGCGGGTAGGTTCCCGGCTTTGCGCCGGTACCCAAGCAGGTCGGACACGGACCTTCCTGCGACATCTTGAGCGGCAAGGTCGCACCGTTAAGTGCTTCATCAAATGTCAGCGTGACAGCCGCTGACACGTCGCCACCCTTGCGCGCTCGCGTCGATCGAGAACGTCCAGCGTTTCGGCTGCGATTGAGAACGTCGCCGAAGATGCCGCCGAAATCAAACCCGCCACCGCCGTTGCCCATGTCTCCGAGCAAGTCGTCGATGTTGACGTTGTACTGCTGACCACCGGACGAGAATCCGCCAGGGAATCCGGTTCCGCCGCCAAAGCCTGCGCCCGGTTGGCCGAACCTCATGCCGCCACTGCCGGCATAGCTGCGGATCTCGTCGTACTCAGCGCGCTTCTTGGCGTCCGACAAAACGTCGTACGCCTCGCTGACATCCTTGAACTTGCTTTCGGCGTCCGCCTCTTTGTTGTGGTCTGGGTGGTATTTGCGAGCCAACTTGCGGTACGCCTTTTTGATGAGGTCGGCGTCAGCGTCTTTGGCTACACCCAAAGTCGCGTAGTAGTCCTTCTCCATGTAGTCCTTGGCGCTCACGTCCGACCTCCTTCCTTACGTTCTTCGTTGGCCTGCGTTTTCTACTCGTCAGCGGTTTCGGCTACCTGGAGCGGAGCTTGCGCTACGACAACGCGTGCCGGACGCAAGACCTTGTCACCAAACAGGTAGCCGGGTTGGTACACAGTGGCGACAGTAGGCGTTGTGGCGTCAGGGTCTTCAACGACGCTCAGCGCTTCGTGCACTTGCGGATCAAACTCGTCGCCGACAGCACCGAAAGCCTTAAGGCCGACGCGACTTAACGTGGCACTCACACTGTCGGCGACGGTCTTCAACGAGCCGACGAGTTCGCCGTGTTCCGCCGCTCGACCGAAGTCGTCAAGAACCGGCAGCAACTGCTCGACAACACTTGCCTGCGCTGCGCGCCGCACCTCTTCGCGATCGCGTTCAACCCGCTTGCGATAGTTCGCATACTCGGCGTGAACTCTTTGCAGGTCAGAGGTTCGCTCTTGAAGTTGCTTCAGGAGCAGCACCTCTTCACCTTCGAGTTGGTCGAGCGTCGCGTCATCGAAGGAACCTTCGACTTCGGCGGCATCCACCGCGTCCGGAGCGACCGGCGGAACCTCGGCCGTGGTTGGCCGAGGTTCACCGGTCACTGGGTCAACGCGACGGTTGTCGCTGACTTTGAAGCCACCAACTGACGTTGCGTGCTCGTCGTTGTCGGTCACTTCTCGTCCTCTTCGACGACCTCGGCATCAATGACTTCTTCGTCGGTGCTTGCTGAAGGTGATTCACCCTCGGACGCGGTCGGCGTTGCCTGCTGGGCCTGGGCGTACATGGCAGCGCCAAGTGCCTGCGATGCCTGCGCGACCTTCTCCATCAGACTCGAGATCTCTTGCAAGTCTTCGCCTTCAAGCGCCTTCTTCAGATCGGCAAGTGGTCCTTCGACGTTGCTCTTGCCCTCTTCCGGAATGCTCGACGCATTGTCTTTGAGGAACTTCTCGGTCTGGTAGACCAACGACTCACCAGCGTTGCGCACCTCGGCGGTTTCACGTCGCTTCGAGTCTTCTTCGGCGTGCGCCTCAGCGTCGCTCATCATGCGGTTGATCTCGTCTTTGCTCAAGCCCGAGCCTCCGGTAATCGTCATCGACTGCACCTTGCTCGTCGCAAGATCCTTGGCCGACACGTTGACGATGCCGTTGGCATCGATGTCGAACGTGACTTCGATCTGCGGAATGCCGCGCGGTGCAGGTGGGAGTCCCATCAGCTCGAAGGTGCCCAACTTCTTGTTGTAGGCAGCCATCTCGCGTTCGCCCTGGTACACCTGAATGAGCACGGACGGTTGGTTGTCGTCAGCAGTCGTGAAGATTTCGGAACGCTTGGTCGGAATTGTCGTGTTGCGCTCGATGAGACGTGTCATGACGCCGCCCTTGGTTTCGATGCCAAGCGACAACGGAGTGACGTCAAGCAGCAGAACGTCCTTGACCTCGCCCTTGAGAACGCCGCTCTGCAACGCGGCACCAAGCGAGACAACCTCGTCCGGGTTGACCGACTTGTTCGGCTCCTTGTTTGTGAGCTTCTTGACCAACTCGGTGACTTGCGGCATACGCGTTGAACCACCCACGAGAACAACCTGGTCAATGTCGCCGACGGCAACACCAGAGTCCTTGATGACGCGCTCGACCGGCGCCTTGGTGCGCTCCAGCAAGTCAGCAGTCATCTTCTCGAACTGCGCGCGAGTCAATGTCTCGTCGAGGTGCTGTGGCCCCTCGGACGTCGCGGTGATGTACGGCAAGTTGATCGTTGTCGACGACGAACTCGACAACTCGATCTTTGCCTTTTCGGCGGCTTCCTGCAGTCGCTGCATCGCCATCCGGTCTTTCGACAGGTCGACGCCGTTCTTGTTCTTGTACTCGGTGACAAGCCAATCGACAACAGCCTTGTCCCAGTCGTCGCCGCCGAGGTGGTTGTCACCACTGGTGGCCTTTACCTCGATGACTCCGTCGCCGATCTCGAGCAGCGAAACGTCGAACGTGCCGCCACCCAGGTCGTAAACGAGGATGCTGTGATCTTTTTCGGCCTTGTCGAGCCCGTACGCCAAAGCGGCCGCAGTTGGCTCGTTGATGATGCGGAGCACGTTGAGTCCGGCAATCTCGCCGGCCTCTTTGGTGGCCTGCCGTTGGGCGTCGTTGAAGTACGCAGGCACTGTGATGACGGCGTCAGTGACCGACTCGCCCAAGTACGACTCGGCGTCTCGCTTCAACTTCTGCAGGATGCGCGCGCTGATCTCTTGTGGCGTGTAGGGCTTGTCGTCGATTTCCACGGTCCAGCGCGTGCCCATCTCGCGCTTGACGCTGCGGATCGTGCGGTCCGGGTTCGTCACGGCTTGCCGCTTGGCCACCTCGCCGACGAGTACCTCGCCGTTCTTAGCGAAGGCCACGACGGACGGCGTCGTGCGGGCCCCTTCGGAGTTTGCGATAACAGTGGGCTCGCCGCCCTCCATCACAGAAACGACGGAGTTCGTGGTGCCAAGGTCGATACCGACTGCTCGGCTCATGTGTGTGCCTCCCAGCAACATAGCGATGGTTCGTGCTTTGTAGCCTTGCCGTCTATGGGCTTGGCTGCAAGTTTGCCATCATTCTTATTGAGTCGCGCCGACTCAGGTTTCGTTAGTAGTAACCGCCCAAGGTGGCCACCCATTCCGCACTTGGCTGCAGCGGCCCGTGCCTTAGGTCACATCACGCCCGGAGGCGCCGCCTCGGCCAGGAGCTACCGCGGTAAGTTACCCGCCGGTAATAAGGTGGAGTGTGCCGCGTGGTCGAGGTCAGGCCGCGGCGGCGAGCGGCACACTTAGCCACGACACCCACAGGCCGCGGCGCAGCGGTGGCAGCGACCAGTCGTCCGAGGAGGACGCGTGAGTTCACAGATGACTGTCAGGCTCATTGTCGGTCTGCTCATCATGGGCGTCTGCCTAGCGGTAGCGGCCCGCCGTGGGTGGTTTCTGTACCGAACCGTCCGCAGTGGTCAGCCAGCGCCCGACACGACTGCCGCGCGGCGCCAACGCGTTCAGTCCGAAGCGACCCAGGTCTTCGGGCAACGCAAGTTGCTGCAGTGGGGGGTCCCAGGCACGGCCCACGTTCTCGTCTTCTGGGGTTTTCTGGTTCTCGGGCTAACCATCATCGAATGCATCGGCGC
>Ga0075017_100001602_pt1 | contig 13944 bp, 9 predicted proteins | sample AleBraG_ABR_2012_FD_71475 | JGI IMG/M metagenome (GOLD analysis project Ga0075017, IMG submission 71475) | Freshwater sediment microbial communities in response to fracking from Pennsylvania, USA - Alex Branch Run_MetaG_ABR_2012 | ecosystem: Environmental > Aquatic > Freshwater > Creek >... | reverse complement strand
TGCTCTCCTACTATGGTGGCCCTTCTGATCCTGCTTACGAGGCCGCAATCACCGAGCAGCTACCGCGGACCCAGACGATTCACACCGCCGCTCCCGAAGGCACACTGGCCCAGTCTCTGGACTACATCCTTCGCTTGCCTTCCCCTGCTCCGTATGCGGTGAGAAAGTTCACTCATCCGGAGGTGAGTCGCGCAGTCGCAGCATGGCTGAGCGAGGGAAACATCGACGTGGCAGTCTGCGATTTTCTATCGGCTTCGCTGAATTTTCCTGACGAGTCGGCGGTGCCAGTCGTTCTTTTCCAGCACAATGTCGAGACCATGCTTTGGCGCCGCATGGCTCAGACGGAAAAGGCGCTCTTGCACAAGCTCTCCTACTCAATCGAGGCCTGGAAGATGGCCCCCTACGAAACCCGTACCCTGCGCAGGTTTCAGCATGTAATCGCGGTTTCCGATCACGATCGCAACGCCATGCTGACGCTGTCTTCCGGCTGTCCCATCACCATCGTTCCCACCGGAGTGGACACCGAGAAGTATCAAGTTGTGCCTTCAGAGTCGGGGAATCCGCCGTTGGTTGTGTTCACTGGTTCCATGGACTGGGAGCCCAACATCGACGCCGTAGAATATTTCTGCCATGAGATCTGGCCGGCGGTGCTGGCGGCTTTTCCCGACGCACGTTTTCAGATCGTGGGCCGGCATCCTCACCCGCGTGTGCAACGCCTGGCCTCGGCCTCGGTCGAAGTAACTGGCACTGTGGCTTCCGTCACCGACTATCTGAGGTCTGCCACTGTCGTCATCGTCCCTCTGCGCATCGGCGGCGGCACGCGCCTGAAGATTTTTGAAGCCATGGCCATGGCCAAGGCGCTCGTCTCCACCTCAGTCGGCGCTGAAGGGCTCGACGTGACCGACGGCCGCGACCTGCTGATCGCCGACAACGCGGAATCGTTCGCTGCCGGCATTCTGCGCCTGCTGCGTGATCCGGAACTCCGCCGCAGTTACGAACAGGCCGCCGCCGCTTTGGCTGCACGCTACGACTGGTCGCTGATCGCAAAGCGTTTCGCTGAAGTTCTCCGCGATGCCGTGGCCGACTTTCGCACCGGGCAAGATCAAGAGCGCACCGCCGAACCGGTGCGGTCGTGAGAGTTCTGGTGCTCGACGGCAATCAGAATCAGGCCGTCGCCTCGGTGCGTTCGCTGGCGAAAGCAGGCCACGAAGTTCTTGCCGGTGAATCGAGTAATTGGTCGAAGGCCGGCTGGTCTCGCTCCTGCCAAGGCACATTCCAGTATCCCGCCCCTGAGCGCAACGTTTCTCAATTCGTAGCGCGAATTTCAGAAGTGGCCCGACAGCAATCCGGCACGCTGGTCCTTCCCATGACAGAAGCAACGACGCTGCCACTATCGGCGCAGCGCGATTCGCTCATCGCGGCCGGCGCCAGGCTGGTGTTGCCCTCCCACGCCGACGTCCTTCGCGCCTTCAACAAAGAGGAAACAGTTCGGCTCGCCGCATCGCTCGGTGTCGCGGTCCCGAGTACAACCGTCGTCTGCAGCCCGGAGCAAGCGCGCGAAGCAGGCCGCACGGCGACGTTTCCTGTCGTGCTGAAACCTCGTAGTTCGGTCGAAACGCGCTCAAACGGCGTAATGCAGGTGACCGGACGTCCGCGCTACGCCAGAAATGTTGACGAACTCCAAGCCGTCTATCAGGAAATGAGCCAGCGCTGCTCTAACGTCCTGGTGCAGGAGTTTGTGGACGGCGAGGGCACAGGCTACTTCGCATTGATGCGTCAAGGCGAGTTGCGCGCGGAATTCGCGCATCGCCGTATCCGCGATGTCCACCCGACCGGATCAGGGAGCGCCCTCCGCGTCAGTGTCGCTCCCGACCCGCAGGTTCGCAGCGCATCTCTCGCGATTCTGCAGGCCTTGCAGTGGCATGGCGTCGCCATGGTTGAGTTCCGTCAGGTTCCCGGCCAGCCGCCGGTTTTCATGGAGGTCAATGGCCGCTTCTGGAATTCCCTGCCCCTCGCGTGCTACGCGGGCGTGGACTTCCCCGCTTTGTTGGCGCGGATGGCGGAAGCCGACGACGTCGAGCCCGTGACTCACTACCGCACCGGAGTTCGATGCCGCTGGCTGTTGGGAGATTTCCGCCATCTGTTGGAAGTGTGGCGAGGTGCGCCGTCAGGTTATCCCAAACCGTACCCAGCAAGACTGGGAACGTTGCTGGCAGTGATGACGCCGGTGCCCGGCACCTTCCACGACAATTTCCAGTGGCGCGATCCTCTCCCAGAATTGGGGGATTGGCTCAGCCTTCTGCAACGCGCGATGCAGAGGGCGAAGTCATAGAAAACAAGTAATGGCTGAACTCGGCACAGTTTTTCTGATGTATCACGAACTGGCTCTCCCCGGCAGGGCTTTGTGCCACCGCGAGCCGGGATACACCCGCTACGTCGTTTCGGCCGCTGACTTCCGCATTCAGATGGAAAGCCTCGCACAGCAGGGTTGGCGCGGCAAGAACGTAAGTCAGGCGATCGAATCTCTTGATAAGCCGTCCTACGATGGCCAGTCTCTCGATAACAAAAGCGTGTGCATCACCTTCGATGATGGCTGCGAGACCGACCTGCTCTGCAGCGCGCCCATCCTGAAAGAGTTCGGCTTCGGCGCAACGTTCTACATCACCGCCGGTTTCGTGGGCCAGCCGGGATATTTGTCCGAAGCCCAAGTCCGCAGTCTTGCGGCGCTGGGATTTGAGGTCGGATGCCATTCCCTGACCCATCCCTACCTCACCGACATCGACCGCTCTCGCCTCCACCAGGAAACCGCAGAGGCAAAGGACCAGCTCGAACAGCTCGCCGGTGTTCCGGTGGAGCATTTTTCCTGTCCAGGTGGGCGATGGAACGCGTCCGTCATCGAAGCGGTGAAGGCGGCCAAATTTCGAACCATGGCCACAAGCCGCACCGGAATGAACTTCGCCAGCACCGACCGATTTGCGCTGGCCCGTGTGACCGTGCTCAAAAACACCCCGGCAGCGAAATTCTGCCGCACCTGCCGTGGTCAGGGACTTCTGTGGGCCCAATTCCAAGAGAGAGCACGGGAAGCCGCCAAACAAGCGCTCGGCAACTCAGCCTACGATTCCCTGCGCGGCCTCATCCTCGGTCGAGAACAGAAGTCTGACTCCGATCAGCAATGATCAGATGCCTGTCCTGACAAAGCTCCCTCGATGCGCGTCTAGCCAGCCATGTCCAGATTCCACACCTACCTGAACTTTCGTGCGCCAACTGGACAGTGCCCTCTGTTATCTATTTCCTTCTGATCACCCTCATTAGATTGTTCTCAGGAGAATCGCAGTCTGAGATTCCCTTGAGTTCAGTTGCTTTGAGGGCCCCTAAATGTCTTTGGAATCTTCCCCCGATTTCCACAGTGCAACCTCCATCAGCTTCCCCAAGTTTGGAATAATTCTTCTTCTGTCAGCCCTGGCCTGGATTTCAACCGGTTGTGCCGGTGTTTCATCCTCCACGTCGCGCCAGTCCTCCTCGTCGAATGGTTCGAGCGTCAAGATCAACTTGTCGCCCTCCACCACAACCGTCTCTTCCGGCGCCACGCAGCAATTCGTGGCTACTTTGACATCCACCAGCAACACGGCTGTCTCTTGGAGCGCGAGTGCGGGCACGATCACCAATAGCGGCCTGTTTACCGCGCCTTCTGTGGCATCTCCGACTAAAGTTGTTATCACCGCCACGAATGCGGTGGACCAGAACGCTGCTGCCTCCCTCCGAAGCACGGTAGTTGATTCTCCCTCCGGCCAAGGCAGCCTCCCGAATTACTCGTACGGGAGCGCCTCGGCGATTGCTGAAGTCACGGTCGTTCCACTCTCCAAACTCACGATTTCGAACCAGTCGCTGGCCGGCGGGACGTCAGGAGTTCCTTACAGCGCAAGCCTGACGGCGACGGGAGGTTCCGCGCCCTACCAGTGGCAGATCAGCCAGGGAGCTCTGCCCCCTGGACTCTCGCTGGACAAAAACAGCGGCGCAATCTCCGGCATCACTTCACAGACCGGAACTTTCAGCTTTACGACTTCCGTGACCGATACAAAATCCGGGGGCGCCAGCCAGCCCTTGAGCGTGTCGATCAGCCAGTCGAACACAGGGAACTTTGACGGACCGGCGGAGCTTCCACGCGTCTATGTGCAAAGCAGCCTGGCGGACACACCCGCTCCCGGCAGCGTGATTGCGGTCGCCAAGGGCGGAGACCTCCAGGCGGCGTTGAATAGCGCCAAGTGTGGAGACACCGTCCAACTCCAAGCGGGCGCAGTGTATACCGGAAGCTTTACGTTCCCCGCTCAGATTTGTGACGACGCACATTGGATCATTATCCGAACCAACGCGCCCGACAGCAGCCTGCCTCCAGAGGGCACCCGGCTGACCCCGTGTTTCGCGGGCGTCAGTTCCCTGCCAGCACGGCCCGCTCTCCACTGCGCCTCTGCCATCAATCTCCTCGCGAAGATTCAGTTCTCCGCGGTAGGAAGCGGCCCTATCACGCTGCAAAATGGTGCCAACCACTATCGCTTCATTGGTCTGGAAATCACTCGCACTCCGGCGACCGGTGTGGTGTACAACCTTGTTTTCAATCAAAGCGGGGCCGCGGATCACATCATCTTTGATCGCACCTGGTTTCACGGCACGGCACAGGACGAAACCGAACGCGGCGTTATGCTGGACGGCACAACCTACGCGGCCGTAGTGGATTCCTACTTCTCCGATTTCCATTGCATCTCCAAAACCGGCGCGTGTTCAGACGCCCAGGCGGTCGCCGGAGGCGATGGCGATCTGGCTTCCGGACCGTTCAAGATTGTGGATAATTTCCTCGAGGCTTCTGGCGAGGGCATTCTGTTCGGAGGCGGCGCAGCTACCGCCACACCGGCGGACATCGAGATCCGCTCCAACCACATGTTCAAGCCCATGACCTGGTTGCAGGGTCAGCCCGGCTACGTTGGCGGCGCCGACGGCAATCCCTTCATCGTCAAGAATCAGTTTGAATTGAAGAACGGCCAGCGCGTCTTGTTCGAAGGCAATATTCTGGAGAACGCCTGGGGCGGGTTCACGCAAGCCGGCTTTGCCCTGCTGCTCACGCCCAAGAACCAGGCCATCGGCTCCGGAAACGTCTGCCCAGTCTGCCAGGTCACCGACGTCACGGTTCGCTACGTCACGATCAGCCATGTGGGCGGAGCCCTGCAAATCGGCAACGGTGTGTCGACCAACGGAGGCATACCCCTGGCCGGAGAACGCTACAGCATTCACGACGTGACTGCCGACGATATCGACGCGACAAAATATATCGGCTACGGAACTTTCGCGCAGGTCTCCATGGGCAACGGCTCGCCCGTGCTGCAAAGCGTCACCATCAACCACGTCACCGCATTCCAGCCGCAGGTCATGTTGAACCTGGGCGACGACATCGCCGTGAACCCTGTGATGAGCAACTTCGTGTTCACCAACAACCTGGTCAACGCCGGAACGGCTCCGACCCAAACCACCGGCGGTGGCACCACCAACTGTGGCTATTCCAGCTCGCCCATAATCTCGTTGCCGACATGTTTCCAGCCGTACACTTTCACGCACAATGCCATCATCGCTAGTCCGAGCAACTACCCCCCGAGCAAATACCCCTCGGGAAACTACTTCCCCGCGACGGCCTCAGCCGTGGGCTTTGTGAACTACAACAACGCCAACGGCGGCGACTATCATTTGCAGAGCAACAGCCCATACAAGAACGCCGGCAGCGACGGCAAAGACCTGGGAGCAGATATAGGCGCTATAGAAGCGGCGATTGCGGGCGTCGAATAACCCTCTCGGCGGATCGACTGGTTTGCTGGGATTGGCTTACTGAGATTCCGAGAGGGCATCGGCTAAGGTTCGGGGCCGGCTCGATGGAGAGGCCCCCTCGCGGCGCGCGTCGACAAAGAACCTTCCGCCTTCATGCCGGAAACTCACCGCCTCAAATCCCGCACGCCGCAGGGCGATTTTCATGCCGCTTTCGGTCTGACAACTTTCGGCGACGCCCCCCAGGGAAAGCACTCGGCCTGAGAAGTGTAGAAACGCCCCGTTTAGCAAGACGAACGCGCGGAACAAGCTCTGTTTAGGCCTGGGAAGCGCTCGGAGCAATTCGCCCCAGGTGAAACTCGGAAAGTGGAGACTCGCCTTCAACCAGCCTCCCGGAACCAGCACGCGATGCAACTCCGCCAGCGCGTGCGGAATATGCATGTAAGGCAAGGCCACCTCACAGAACACTCCATGAAAGCTGCCGTCAGGAAAAGGGAGACTCTCGCCGCGCGCGCAGACGTAACGCCACCCTCGGCTGTCGTACTCGAGATGGGCTGCCCGAAGTCGGTCGAGCTGAAGATCGATGCCCACGACGGACCGGTTCTCCAACTGCAGTCCCAAGCCTCGCCAGGAACCGCCCGTACCGCAACCGAGATCAAGGATTCTCTCCATTCGAACTATCTTCCCGCAACCCGCTGAATTCGCCCCCGGTAGTGGCTCAGTTTCCCTTGGATCGAGAGTTCCTCTTAGCGAACTTAGCGCCTTTCTTAGCGTCCTTAGCGGTTAAAGGCTTCCTGCCCGCAGCCAACCCCAAGATGAGCCATTACACGCCGCGCCACTGCTTCTCCGAGGTTTCGATCTCTGATAAAGTAAAGCGAGATTGGTCGCCCCATCCAGGTCAGCCCGCGAATTGCTTTTCTTACTCATGAAGGTCCCGGGTAGGTATGCGTTCGCACACACCTCGGCCCTTCTCGTCGTAGCCATCCTCGGTTTGCTGGGACGGCCTTGTTTGATTCACGCTCTGCCCGTTCCTCAGGCTCCGACTTCGCCCCAGTCCGGCAATTTTGACGGCCCCGCCGAGTTGCCAAGACTCTATATCGACAGTTCTCTGCGTGCTACTCCCGCTCCCGGGAAAATTCTCATGGTGCGCTCAGGGGAAGATCCCTCCCAGGCTCTCTCGAAAGCATCTTGCGGAGATACCGTTCAGTTGCAAGCCGGGGTCACCTTCAGCAAGCTCGTCCTGCCGGAAAAGAAATGCGACGACTCGCATTGGATCATCATTCGAACCAGTGCTCCCGATTCAAAGCTGCCTCCTGAGGGTACACGTCTGACTCCCTGTTACGCGGGAGTTTCTTCCCTTCCCGGACGGCCAGCCTTGCAGTGCGCTTCCACCGAGGACGTGCTCGCCAAGATCGAATTCAATGCCAAGGGCGGCTCCGGACCTATCCTGTTCGCTCCCGGAGCCAACCACTATCGCCTGATCGGCCTGGAGGTCACGCGAATCGAATCGCCGGCCATCGTCTATAACCTGATTGGCCCGGACAAGGGAACCGCAGACCACCTCATTTTCGATCGCATGTGGATTCACGGGACGGCTCACGATGAGACCGTGCGCGGAGTCATGCTGAGCCACGTTCGTTACGTAGCCGTAATCGATTCCTATTTCTCCGACTTCCACTGCGTGGCGAAAACCGGCGCCTGCGTGGACTCCCAGGCGGTTGCCGGCGGGCTGGGCGACGACCCCATGGGCCCTTTCAAAATCGTCAATAACTTCCTCGAGGCTGCCGCCGAATCGATCGAGATGGGCGGTGCGGAGGCCACCGCCACGCCCACCGACATGGAGATCAGCCGGAATTACTTCTTCAAGCCCATGATTTGGATGAAGGGGCAGCCCGGATTTGTTGGCGGTGTCGACGGCGGTCCTTTCATCGTCAAGAACTTGTTTGAGCTTAAGAGTGCGCAGCGGGTGTTGTTTGAGGGCAACATCCTCGAAAACACCTGGGGAGGTTTCTCTCAGACTGGCTTTGCCATTCTGCTGACACCCAAGAATCAGGCGATCGGACCGTTGAACGTTTGCCCAGAATGCCTGGTCACCGACGTCACGATTCGCAACTGCAGGATCAGCCATGTCGCCTCTGGGCTCCAGTTGGGAAATGGGGTCTCCTCCAACGGCGGCGCCTCCAAGGACGGTGGGCGCTATAGCATCCACGACGTGGTTCTGGACGACATCAACCCTGATCTCTACAATGGGTTCGGCGCGTTCGCTCAAATCTCCATGACGCCTGGCGTTTCCGCATCGCCGCGATTGCACGACGTCAGCATTGACCACGTCACCGCGTTTGCCCCCCGCACTCTGTTCATTATCGGCGGTCCGCGCAACGACCCGAGAATGTCAGGTCTTTCGATAACCAATAGTATTTTCACCGCTGGCGCCCAGCCGCTCACTACGACAGGTGGTGGCGTAGATAGGAACTGCTCGGCGATGCCCCAGGGAAAGGGCGCCGAGAACGTGTTCCACGACTGCTTTGTTTCCTACACCTTTCACCACAACGTCATTATCGGCGGCGGAGGCGGCTGGCCCAAGGACAACCAGACGCCCAAGAGCGTCGCGGACGTCGGCTTCGTAGACTACAAAAACGGAAACGGGGGCGAGTACCGTTTGTCAGCGGGCAGCAAGTTCAAGCGCGCGGCGGCCGACCGGAAAGACGCAGGTGCAGACCTCGACGCGATCGACCAGGCCACGAAGGGAGTCCGGCAGTAACGGGTTTAGGAGCCCGCCGGACTGCGCGCCAGACCGAAATCAATGAAGCAACTCCTCCGCAAGGGGCTCAAAGATATCGTGGTCGACGAGGTCCCCGACCCTGTCGTCACACCGCATCACGTCATCGTCCGCCCGCATTACTCCTTAATCAGCAGCGGCACCGAAACCGCCAGCATTCATCGCCGCGGCGCGATGGGCGCGGTCGCCGAGAACCCTTCCTACATCGGCAAGATCCTCGAAGTGATGAAGAACGAGGGACCGCTCCGCACCACGCGCGAAGTTCTGGCGAAATTCAGCGAGTACGCGGTTCTTGGCTATTCTGGCGCAGGCCTCGTACAACAGAAGCACAGCTCCGTTTCAGAATTCGAGATTGGAGACCGGGTCGCTTACGGCGGTGAAGGGACAGGGCACGGCGAGTCGATCCTGGTCGGCCGCAATCTGGTTGTGAAGGTCCCCGACAACGTCGCTTTCGAACACGCCTGTTTCACCACGCTCGGCAGTATCGCCCTCAACGCGATCCGGATTGCGAATATCTCCCTGGGGGAGAGAGTCGCGGTGATCGGTCTGGGATTAGTCGGGCAATTGATCGCTCAGTTGGCGCGCCTCCAGGGCGGATTCGTCATCGCCACCGACCTCAAGCCCGATCGCGTGGAACTTGCCCGCCGCCTCGGTGCGGACGAGAGTCTCATCGGCAGCCCCGAGCTTCAACAACATGTCAGATCCCTCACCGGCGGCCTTGGCGTGGACTGCGCGATCATCGCCGCCGCCGCCAAGTCCGACGCCCCCTGCCTCCTCGCCGTGGAAATCTGCCGCGACCGCGGACACATCGTTGATGTTGGCGCCGTCGAACTCAACTTCCCCTGGTACGAGAGTTATCTTAAAGAAATACAGGTGTACATGGCCCGCGCCTACGGCCCGGGCAGCTACGACGCCAGCTATGAGCGCATGGGCCAGGACTACCCTCTTCCCTACGTGCGCTGGACCGAGAAGCGCAACATGGAGGAATTCCTCCGCCTTGCCGCCCAGGGCCGCCTGCAAATCGAAGGTCTCATCACTCATCGGTTCGCGCTCGAAGACGCGCCCAAGGCTTACGAAGTGATCATGGACCCGACTGTGAGCAGCCTCGCGGTCCTGCTCAAGTATCCCGCAGCAGATATTTCGAACAGCGGCGCGGCGACGCAACCGGCGCGTAGGATTGAGGTCACTCGCGCGGCGGCCGCCACCTCCGAGATTGGCGTCGCACTCGTCGGAGCCGGTAATCTGGCCCGCTGGGTCCACCTGCCCAATCTCAAACAAATTCCCGGGGTATGCCTGCGCGCAATTCAGTCCGCCAGCGGCTCCCGTGCGAAAAGCTATGCCTTGCGCTTTGGTGCGGAGTACTGCACCTCCGACTATGAAGAGATCCTGAGCAATCCGGCGATCCAAGTCGTGGTAATCGTCAGCCGGAACCAGCAGCACGCCGCGCAAGCGCTGGCCGCGCTGCGCGCCGGCAAGCACGTTTTCGTGGAAAAGCCGATGGCGCTCACGGAAGAAGAGTGCCGCGCCCTCTACCAGGCCACCCAAGAAGCCGGAAAGCATCTCACCGTCGGATTCAACCGTCGCTATGCTCCAAGCTATATGCGATTGAAAGAGCAGATTGCAAAGCGGACAGCGCCCGCCGTGCTCAACTGCCGCGTCAACTCTCCCGGCATCTCCGGCTCCTACTGGATGGCCGATCCCGCCATCGGCGGCGCCATCCTCGGCGAAGCCTGTCACTTCGTGGATCTCCTCTACTGGCTGCTCGACTCCGAACCGGTTCAGGTTTTCGCCCTGTCTCTCCCCACCGACAGCAAAGATCCGATCGGGCAAAACAACATGGTCGCCAGCTTTTCCTTCGCCGACGGCTCCATCGCCAACCTGACTTATTGCACCGTGGGAAGCAAAACCTCAGGCGGCGAGCGCGTAGAGGCCTTCGCGCCCGGAGTGGGCGTCTCCGCCGAAAACTTCAAGCAGTCCGTCGTTCGCCGCAGCCTCGTCAGCAAGCGCTCCAGCTGGTTCGCGGAAAAAGGCTACGCAGCTCAGATGCAGGCTTTCTTCGCAGCCCTGCAGCAGGGTAAGCCTGCCGACATTACTGTGCGCGATGGTGTCCGCTCCACGATCGGATGCCTGCGCATGCTGCAGTCCGCGCGTGAGCATGCTCCGTTCGCCATCAATCTCGACGGATTCCTCGCGTCATCTGATCCACAATGAGGGTACTTCAGCTGGGGCCATATCCGCCGCCGCACGGCGGAGTGCAGACGAACCTGGTGGCCATCCGGTCGTTTCTGCTGCGGCAGGGAATTTCCTGCGCCGTCATCAACATCACGCGCCATCGCAAGCCCGATGCGAATGAGGTTTTTTACCCCGAGAATCCGTATCAACTCATCCAGCTTCTCGCGCGTCTTAAATATGACGTGATCCACCTGCATGTCGGCGGAATGCTCACCCCCCGCGTTCTTTCCCTCGGATGGATCTGCGCCGCACGCCCTGGCGCGAAGGCCGTCATGACGTTTCATTCGGGCGGCTTTCCTTCCACACCCGAAGGGCAATCGCTGGGGCGAAATTCTTTCGCGGGCTTCGTGTTACGCCGCTTCGATGGCCTGATCGGAGTGAATGAAGAAATCATGGCCTTCTTCCGCAGACTGGGCGTCTCGCCTCACAGTGCGCGGCTCATCTCTCCCCATGCGTTCCTTTCGGACGAGCAATCTCCTTCTTCACTTCCAGAGCCGCTGGCCGCATTTTTCGCGGCGCATGATCCGGTTCTGATTTCCGTCGGCTTGCTCGAGCGCGAGTACGATCTTCCACTTCAGATCGAAGCCATGCCGCAGCTTCGGCAGAAATTCCCTGACGCGGGATTGCTGCTAATTGGTTCGGGAAGTCTCGAGGAAAACTTACGCGCTACGATCCAGGCGAATCCCTGCTCGCCACACATCCTGCTGGCCGGCGACGTCCCGCACGCGGTCACGATGCAGGCTGTTTCACGCTCGCGTTTGATGTTGCGTACCACGCTCTACGACGGCGACGCTCTGTCCGTCCGGGAAGCGCTGCAACTCGGCACACCCATCATCGCCACCGACAACGGCATGCGCCCCGCCGGCGTCGCCTTGATCCCAAAATCAGACGGGCCAGCCCTCATGCGTGCCATTGAACAGCAACTCCAGCGGCCCGCGCCCCGCAAGCAGCAATCCAATAGCGACGAAAGCAATCTTCAAGCAGTGTTGGATTTCTATCGGGACTTGGTCGAGAAGAAGAACAGGTAAGACTTGTGAGACCAACATCCCAGTCCAGATTCGTATCAGGGTACGCCTTCAGGCGTACCGCAAGTGCGGCGTAGTTGATCGCGCCTTCAGGCGCTGCGCCGCGGAAATCAAATCCACGACAAATCGCGAGTCACCAGCAGCTTTCCCAGCGGCGTGTTAGCCTTGAGATATAGCTTGGCATCGAAGTAGGTCCGGTACGTGGTCCGCATGCGCCGCAGTTCCGCCCGATCCAGCGCATCGCGATCCTTGGTTGCCAGTTCGTATCCGTTTTCTTCCAGAGTCCGCCCGACCAGGCCCTCGAACATCGCGAGTTCCTCGGCCGAATAGTTGCTCCGCCACCGTCCCGTAGGATTGAAATTTTCCGTAGATGCATCTCCGAACGAAGAATTGGGAGCACTCACCGACCCAATTCCCGCTCGCCGGATTCGTTCATAATCCAGATCCTGCCCGATGAACTCCCCCAGCCTCGCCAGGGTCTCTTGCGGCTGGCCGATGAGTTGCTCAAAATGCACTTCCGTGTAGTCCTCGCCCAGGTCGCGCCCGTCACGCCGCCCCTTGTTCACCATCCATTCCCAGTACAACCCGGCCACCATCTTCGGCGGCTTGCGCTCCCAGGGCAGCGGGTGGATATATCCCTGCCTGTCCGTGGAGAGCGCCACGTCCCGCCCATCGCGAATAATGTGGATGACGAGCGCCTCAGGAATCGTCTCTTTGATCCGGTGCAGGTGCAGCAAATGCTCCGGTGTCGTGTCGGCCCAGCGTTCCACCCCCTGCTTACGGGCCATCTCCGACATGATGATGCGCAGGAAGTCGCCCCCGTTGCCGCACTCGCCCATCACCTTCGCCGCGATCTCATGCTTGTCCAGTCCCGACAAGGCGTACAGCCGGGAGTTATACCACGCCTCGAGCAACCGCCGCTTGTTGCGCGCAACCGACAAATCTCCGAATCGCGGCTCCAGCAGGTTGATCGCGTTCGACTCCACCCGGTACACCACGAAATTCCCCGCCGACAGCAGCATGTGATAGAGCAGAGTCGTCCCCGAACGTCCGCAGCCCAGCACAAACACCGGCGCCCGGTTTCGCGCCCTCGCCTGCGCGGATCCGTTCGCACCAGTGGCAGTGTTCGGCGTCATCGGCGAAGTTTCCATGTTCAGTTCGTGCCCGCCCCCGCCGGAGCCGGCGTCGTCGCAACCGAGCGCGCCAGCGGCCGGACTTCACTGGCAAGAACTTCAGGCGCCCTCCGTTCGGTGTTCCAGCTGGATCGAGCCTCCATGAAATTTCTGTGCCAGAGTTCCAGCACCAGCATGCGCCACAGCAGGCCGGAACGATTGCGGCGTCCACGAAGATGTTCCTCGATCAGCGAACGCACGGCCTCGGGTTTGAAATAGCCCCGCTGCAATGTGCGAGGTTCCAGCAGCACGCCCCAAAACTGGGTTTTACTTTCGTCCCGCATCCAATCCACCAGCGGCATCTGGAAGCCCTGTTTCCTCCGGTGCAGCAGTGCTGGCGGAATCCCCAACCGCTCCGCCAGTTTCTTCAGAATATGCTTTCGGGTCCCCGCTCGATATTTCCATTCCACTGGCAGAGCCGTCACCCACTCCACGAATTCGTGATCCAGCATCGGCACACGCACTTCGAGAGATGTAGCCATGCTCATCCGGTCCACTTTCGCGAGAATATCCGCGGTCAGATAAGTCTTGGTGTCGAGATACAGCAACCGGCTCAACCGGTCTCGCGCGGGAGCGTTGTCATAGATGCGCCGCCACTCGAGCAGCGGATCAGGCAGCCGCCGCGCGCTCTCCACAAACTCGCGCGTGAACAAATCCCGCTCGCGATGCAGCGCAGGAAAGAACGACAGTCCGTCCAGGTACCGATCGCGCTCGTTCAGCGATGCGTTCCACGCCAGATTCTTCCCGTACATCCCCGCCGGAATGAGGTCGTGAATCCGGTCGCGGTAGAGCGGCCCCAGCCAGCGCCGGAGCGGATCAAACTTCGGCCGGTCGAGCTTCGGGTCCATCGCCACCAGATAGCGGTCATACCCGGCAAACAACTCATCTCCGCCGTCCCCCGAGAGCGCCACCGTAACCTGCCGCCGAGCCA
>Ga0075017_100001601_pt1 | contig 13944 bp, 9 predicted proteins | sample AleBraG_ABR_2012_FD_71475 | JGI IMG/M metagenome (GOLD analysis project Ga0075017, IMG submission 71475) | Freshwater sediment microbial communities in response to fracking from Pennsylvania, USA - Alex Branch Run_MetaG_ABR_2012 | ecosystem: Environmental > Aquatic > Freshwater > Creek >... | reverse complement strand
CTTTGAAACCGCTTTCGCGAACCAGCTTGGCCAGCAGGAACAGCGGTGCGGGCGCGGTGCGGAGGATCGGTTGCTCGGTGTGGCGAACGACGTCCGGAAAAATCCGGGCGATATCCTGGTAGCCGCAACGCACGTCGCTGTGTTGCGTGTGCAGAAAGGCGCTGGCTTCCCGCTGGTAGGAACTCTCATCGAACTCGGCGTCATCAAAGCTTACCGAGAAGGTCCGCAGACGGTCGCCGACCAGAGACTTCGTCAGGGCCGTGATGACGGTCGAGTCGAGCCCTCCACTCAGATAGGCTCCCACCGGCACGTCGGAGCGCAATCTGATTCGCGTGGCATCGAGCAGCAGAGCGAGGAGCTCTTCGCTGAGCCGTTTCTCGTCCTCAACTGAGCCACAATCGGGTTCATATTCGAGGTTCCAATATTTCCAAATGCGCAACTGGCCGTTCTCGAGGACCAGGGAGTGTCCCGGGGGCAACTGCGAAATGTCTTTAAATGCGGTGCGCGGGGGCAGTGTGACCCAGAAGGTGAAGATCTGATCGAGAGCAACGGGATCCAGGTTGCGCACTACGTCAGGGCTGGCGAAGAGCGCCTTGATCTCGGAGGCAAACAGGAACTGATCCGCGGTCTGGGTGTAAAACAGGGGCCGCACTCCGACGCGATCACGGGAGAGAAATAGTTTCTTTGCGGACGTGTCCCAGATTGCGAATGCCCACTGCCCATTCAGGCGCTGGACGCAGTTTTCTCCTTCCTCCTGATAGAGGTGAAGAATCACTTCCGTGTCGGAGCGAGTGGCGAAGCTGTGTCCCTTCTGGATCAGTTCCTCTCTTAGCTCCAGGTAATTGAATATCTCGCCGTTGAAGGTGATCCAGAATCTGCCATCCGCGATGGACATGGGTTGGCCCCCGCCGCTGAGGTCGATGATGCTCAGGCGCGCATGGGCAAGGCCAGTGCCTTCGCCCGCGTAGACGCCGGTCGCATCCGGCCCGCGATGCGAGAGAGTGCCGATCATCGCGCCGAGCAGATCGCGGTCGACGCCACCACCGCGCAGGCTCACGAATCCAGATATGCCGCACATGAGTTTGGTGTAGGCTCCGGTTACGCTTGAATTAGGTTCGTTGCAGTCTCAGCAATCGAGTTGCTTGTCGTTCAGATTCTATCGATCAGTGCTTGATCGCGAGTTCCTGGATGACCCAGGTGGTTGGACTTCCAACGAGAGGACAGGTCACGCTTTCCGCGCCCGCGCTGGAAGCGGCAGGTCTGATCTGCACGCCCGGATCGGAAACGAGTTGCGCGTAGTTGTCGGCGGACGACGTCCCGGCTGGCGAAACGCAGGCAACGTAGATCCAATCGTTACCCTGTGAGGTAATGACGCTGGTACTCGCTTCAGAGCCTGATCCAGTAGCGCCGATCACTGAGTCGACAGGATTCGTCGAGGACTGAGCGGCGAATTCCGTGATCATCAGTGTGGTCGGTCCGTTGGCAGAGAAGTCACTGACCGACAGAGTGTGCGAGCCGGCATTCGCGACGCTGGCTACGTGCCACAGGCCGAGATCGAGGGTGCCATCGGTGTCGTTGTGGCGATCCACCACTACGGTCTCACCCAGGTTATCTACCGCGACCGGAATGTCGGAGGACTGGCCCCACCAGAAGAAGGTGAGTACCAGCATGTCTCCCGCAGCTACATTGTTGATCGTGCAACTGGTCGCATATTGGCAATAGGCGTAATTGCCGGTGAAGCTGGGGCCTGTGACTGGCGGGGCGGTCGTGCCCGCAGGCCGGACCGCCATGGCCTGGTCGCCCACCGTTGTCGCCGGGACTGGAGGACGAGGGCGAATCGTTACGCTCTGCGGGCCCGTTCCAGGAGCGATGGCATATTCGGCGGTCGGAGTCACGCGCAGGGCGTTGAATCCTTCGCCTTCGTCGGTGCCGTTGGAAGCGCGGCCCCATCCGTACAACAAGTCATTCGGAACACTGGTTTCGAGCGTGGCCACGCCCATGGACGTCGAGGCTACACCGGATTGCGCCACGGACTCAACGGGATTTCCCGAGGCTTGGCCCGAGACTTCCATCACGTCAATGGCGATGCCGGTATCGTTGGGGTCGTTCACCGAGATCGTGTGTGTGCCAGCATTCGCGACTGGCGAGATGTGCCACGTGCCGAGGCCGGTGACGTTATTGATCTGGTCAAACGTAACGGTTTCGCTCTGAGTATCTGTAACGGTGATCGGTGTCGCCGGTAGAGAGCTAAAAGTATGGCCGCTGACAATCAGCATGTCTCCGGCGGCGACGTTGTTGAGGGTGCAGGTGGCATTGCCGGTGCAGTAATTCCCAGTGAAGCGCGGAGTCCGGGTGACAACTCCCGGTCCTTCCGTGAAGCAATAGAGAGCGGCCGGAGCGGTGTTGGCATTGGGCCCGATGATGTGGGACTGAACACTGGTTCCGGCTGGAACCTCAGCATAGGCGGCGAGCAGGGTTCCGCCGCTGATGAAATTCGGATCCAATTGTGAGTAGAACTGAGAGACGCTCACGGAGGTAAAGTTTCCGTCCAGCGTGTACGAAGTAATGGGTGCCGGAGCGCCGTCATCGCTGCCGCCCGCGCCCACGCCAAGGGCCGTCAGACACAAGTCGCTACTTCCATGAGTGGCTGAGGTCTGTCCCGTCCACCATCCGGGAACACCGGTGAACGGGTTGACGACTCCGGCGAGACCCACGTTTGGATTTTGGAAGGTCACGCCCACATCCGGTTGATTGCCCTGGGCGGGGCCGATGTCATAAACCGAAAGGCCCCACGAGTCCGCGCCTGGGACGTTCAGGGTGATCGAGTCTCCAGTTTTGAGGTCGGTACCGAGAAGGGAGTACCCGGCATAGAGCGTGCCGTAGCCGCCACTCGTTGGGCTGCCTAGGATTGCGTAGGTATTGCCTTCTGAATCCTGCAACGCGCCGGTCGTGAGCGACTGTGCCGCGGTGGAGGTGATGAAGACAGCGACGCCGTCACCGGCGCGGATGCCCGCCGGCAAAGCACACGAGACGGACAGTGAAGTTTCGCTCTCTATGAGACAGATGCGTTCCGGCGCGCGCGACAAAACAGTCACTGCAGTGACCGTCAGTGTGCTCGACCCGACGATCCCCCCGTATGTGGCTGTGATATTCGTTTGTCCCGGGCTGAGGCTGGTCGCCAATCCTCCCGCGGCGATTTTCGCAATCGCCGGTGCGGACGACGCCCACTTCACCACGCTCGTCATGTTCCTGGTAGTTCCGTTGTTGTAGTTTCCGGTGGCAGTGAACTGCAGGGTATTTCCCAAGGCAACCGACGGAGATTGTGGCATGACCGAGATCGACTGCAATGTGGCCGCGACGCCGACACCGGTCAGAGTCACATTCTGCGGATTGTTTTCCGCATTGTCTCGGAAGCGCAACGTCGCGTTCTTCGTGCCAGCGCTCTTCGGGGAAAAAGTCACCGCCACCGTGCAACTCGCGCCCGCGGACAAGGTGTTCGGACCAATCGGGCAATTCGAGGAAATCGAATAGTCGCTGATGCTGCTGGCAATGGACGAGATCACCAGTGCAGTCGGCAGGTTATTGGTCAGCGTCACCTGCTGGGCAGCACTCGCCGTACCCACAAGTTGCGGAGCAAAAGTGAGACTAGTAGGGCTCACCGAGGGCGGAACAACGCCCGTACCGGTCAACGTGACCGTCGGGTTGTAGCCCGCGTTGTCGGTGATCGTCAACGTGCCATTCCGCATCCCTGCGGTGGTCGGTTTAAAGTACACGTACACCGAGCAGGTCGCTTTTCCCGCGAGCGCGGCGGGATTCAGGGGGCAGGTCGTAGTGGTGGTGTAATCGCTGAGGTCCGTCGTCATGCTCAGAATAGTGATGCTTGTGGCCAGATTGTTGGTTACCTTGACGAGTCGAGCGCTGCTCTCAAGTCCAACGTCCTGATATCCGAAGCTGAAGCTGGTGGGATTGACGGTGATGGGGCGAACGCTGGCCCGGCGCAACTTGAATGTCTCCCATCTCGGCTGAGCAGATGCCACACCGATGGCGGCCATCAGAAACAGAGTGACGAAGACGATCTTCTGAGTATGTCGATACATATATTTGCCTCTTCGGGAACCTTTGCCGGTCATCAATGACAAACGGCGAGAAATGTTCTGTTGAGGGGGAGAAATGTGTTTAAGCAATTCCGGAATTTCTGGCGCATCACCGAGCGAGGCTGAGGGAACCTGGCTCCTGGTCGGGAACGGCCGCAGCGCTTCGACTGGAGCCCAGCACCCACGCCTTCTTGGCTGGATCAAACTGCTTGACGACGCGCGCAGGGTTGCCCGAGATCACCGAGTACGCCGGGAAACTCCTCGTGACCACGGCGTTTGCCGCTACCACGGAATTGCGGCCAAGGACTAGTTCTCCGCGGTCACAAACGATGACGGCGCCATGCCCGATCCAACAACCCTGTTCGATGCGGATTCTTCCACCTTCGGTAACTCCCTGCTCGCGAACTGGAAGCGTGACGTCTTCGAACGCGTGGTTGTGGTCCATGATGAGAACCGAAGGGGAGAGGATGACATCGCGCTCCAGGTGGACGCAGTTCTTGGCCGAAATCTGACTTCGACGTGCCACAGCACAGTTGTCGTCGAGGATGATAGCAGGCCCCGCATTGACATCGGACGAGCCAGTAACGTTGAGCCAGGCATCTTTGGCAATCAGCACCGAGTTGCCCAGCTTGATGCGGCGCGCCATCTCCCGGTACAAATCGACCGAAGGATGAATCGAGAGCAGGGAACCGACGGAGACGAATGGATAGGTCCGGCTCACCCACACGCTGTGCAGTTTGGTGAGAGCCCGCGAAAACAGGCCTAATGGATCGGCGTAGTCGAGCGGAGATTGGTGATTCGTCAGAGACATGAATTGACCTTTGGGTCCAGGAAAGTTACACACGACCACGATTGCTCAAGTGAGATCCAACGCGTCCTGTTCTGGCAGAGTGGCCGCTGGAAAAAAGAGCCGCCATTTTCTGTTTCTGTTCACCGCGGAGGAAGTCGATGAACTCTGGGGGAACTGGTCTGTCTTCATGAGCGAGGCAAGACCATGCAAAACCTGCCAGCCGGGTGAGGCCACCCAGAAGCAATGGGCGCTCGGGAATCCGCTGCAGGCATTTGAAGATTTCGAAGATGAGGTCGCTGCCAAATGAATAGTCCAACTTCCCCAGGCGAAACCGGTGCCGTAGCAGGTTAGTCCCGGCGCCCGTGTGCCGGTGGTGAAAAATCCTCAGCTCAGGAATGGATTCGGCGGTCCAGCCTTTCATTCGGGCGCAGGTCTGCGCATACCAGTCTTCGCCGCCGTACTTTAGAACGGCATAACCGCCAATCGCTTCGTAACATTCCCGTCTGACGAGTTGCGCGGCGTGCGGAACGGAGTCAATCCGGTTGCTGCTTCGGTTGCGAAACTCTCCCCCGGTCTCTTCGTGAATAAAGCCGGAAACCATGCCCAATCGCGGCGCATTCTCGAAGCGTGCAATCAGCTCTTCGAAATATGTTGTCTCGACCACAACATCTCCATCCAGATTGCCGATGAAGTCAAAAGAAGCATCCTTGAGCAAGGAGAAGCCCATGTTCCAAGCCACAATCTTGGACGTGAAGCTGTGGCCCGGCGCCCGCGTGAGGCGCAGGAAACGGATGAAGTCGTGCTGATTCGCGTACGCCTTGACGATCTCGTCCGTTCGATCGGTGGAACCGTCGCTCACGATGACCCACCGTTGCGGCCGCAGGGTCTGCTGCAGAACGCCGGTGATGGTCTTCTCGATCTGGGCCTCTTCGTTGTAGGCCGCGGTGATCAGAACGTACTGGCGTTGACGGGCCGTTGACGACGGTTCTGAGTTGCGAGTATTCACAAGCATCCTTCCATCTTGGCTGTCCCAGCAGGCTCAATCCAAAGCGCTCGCGTGTCTGCAGCCTGCACGGCAGTGAGAGGTTGAGGTTCGTCACCGAAGGCGGTGGTGAGGAGTTCGCTTGCGGTTGTTGGCGCGACTTCCGATGGGCGGACGCGCACGTCCCGGGCTGCTAACGCCGCGATCGGGATCATCGCCAGCAGCGTATACCAGGCCACGATGGTCTGATCGAAATAGTCGATGCCGAAGAAGGCTACAGCATTGGCAAACAGAGCTGCTCCGATCGCCCAGAGGAAAAGTTCTTGTCCGCGGTTGTGGCACGCCGCTTTCCTCGCTCTCCCGATGTACTTGAAGCCGAAGACAATGATCGCCAGGAACGCGAGCAACGGAATCAGTCCAGCGGTGTCGGCGGTGCCAATGTACTGATTGGAAAGGTCCCACATGTCCCAACCCCAGTCCGCAGGGGACTTCGTACCGATCAGCCACCAATCGCTGAAATGCAGGATGCACTGGTTTACCAGTTGGTAGCGATGGTAGGAGGAAGATCCGCCCGCCAGATCAATGCGCGAGATCAGGTGCCACACGGGAGCTTTCATCACCAGATGCAGGCCGACCAGGGTGACGACAATTCCCCAGCGTATGGGGCGCATCCAGTTGCGCAGAGGCCAGAGCGATAAGGCGACCAGTCCTCCGATAACGCCAAACAAAGAGGTGCTTGAGTTCGCGGCCAGCGTGATCACCAGAGATGCGACGATTCCCATCGCGGCTAGGCGCCGACTTTTCTTGTCCTGCCACCACAACCCAACGAACAGCGGCAGCAAGATGGCTCCGAACGTTCCGGCGAGGATGGGGTGGCCGAACACGGCTACCGCGCGAAACCGGCCATCTCTCTCCATCGCTGAGCCGTAGACGTCAGCTCGGGCTCCGCCCAGAAGGCCATAGACGGGGTTCTTTCCGGTGGCTTGCTCGTAGATCATGATGACCGCAACTACGACAGCCATGACGGCGAACAGGCGGATGGCTCGGACTACATCTTGCTGATCGCGGATCAGCATCCGAAGCAGGAAGTAGATCCCAAACGCTTCGTACAGCACGGACAACTGGTAGACGGCCATGCCCCACTGCCGCCACAACAGGATTCCGTTCAGCGCCACGAATACGGTCAAGATAGTCAGGGCCCAGTCGATCTTGTTCCAGCCACCAGGGAGAAGGTTGCGCGAGGAAGACCACGCCGTCCGCAGCATGCGGGCGAAGCCAAACAGGATCAGGATGCGCAGCATGTCGAAATGCAGCGCGCCGATCAGCAGAACCTGGTCCTGCGGAATGAGCAACGCTCCCAGGAGAAACGCCGCCAGCGCTTTGCGCCGCGATCCCAGGCAAATCACCACACCCAGGACCAGCACAATCAGCAGCACGATCGGGTTGAGGATCGTCTGACTGACTCCGCCGCCGAAGTGTAGATTGTGAGGTTGCATAAAAGAGATTCGTGGGTGAGGACGAACTAGTTGTTACAAGAAAGATCCGATTGTGTCCTCTGCGTTGTGGATTCGGCAACGGATGTCCGAAAGACGTCGCCGACCCGGTCTGCCCACGCGTCCCAGTTCAAGCGCGTTTCGAATTCGCCACGGCTGGAAGCCCGCAGCGCCTGGTACATCTCTGGATTCTGGAACACATCGCGAATCCGTTTTGCATACTGAGTGCCGCGAGCTTCGGACGGGAAGAGGAATCCGTTAACGCCTTCACGCACGAGTTCGGGAAGCCCGCCCGTGTGGGTCGATACGATGGGAAGGCCGTGAGCATTGGCCTCGCACAGCGCGATGCTGAAGCACTCTGCGCGGGTCGGGAGAATGGCGAAAGTCGCCTCGCGGTACAGCTGGTTGAGCCGGTCCCGCTCCTCGGGCTTGTTCTTGTCGAGAAAACCTAGGACCTTCAAGTTGGGGTGATGGATACCTTGAGGCGGGCGGCAGCCCACGACCGCCAGCTCCGCAGGAATACCGAGACGCTCCAATTCGAGCAGCGCTTCAAACGCAATGTCTCCGCCCTTTTGGGTCCAGTTCACACCCACAAGCAACAACCGGCACCGGTCCAGTTTCGGATGCGCCAGGGCCTGTTCCCGGGATGGAGCGGTGTCGAGGTTAGCTCCGAAAGGAACGACGTGCACCCGGGCAGCATCCGCACCATAGTCCTTGATTGCCGACTGCGCGGCCCACGATGAAGGGTAGATCAGCTGGCTGGCCTTCGTGATCGCGAGGCGCTCGATTTCGTCGGCCATGCGCGCGTGAGATGGGATCGCGTTGCTGAAATCTTTGTTGTAGCCGGCCATCAGATGAAACGTCGTGTCCGACAAGTACACGATCGGCGCGTTAGTGTGCAGATGTGCAAGGATTCCGGATCCGGCGGGGGCGAAGACGACGTCGTAGTTTTCCCCGTTTGTTCTTTTCTCCACCATTTTGCCCAATGTCCGGGAGAATGACGTCGTGTACATATACATGTACTTGCGGCCCGTCAGCAGGCGAACTCCGCGGGCCAGGACTTTACCTGTGGTCATCGAAAACGGCCGCAGCGGCCCTACCCTCAGCACGTCAAAGTGCTTTTCCAACGCCTGGGCCATGTAGAACTGGCTGCCCGACCACGCCGTGCGGTCGTGCGAATCATTCATCGTGAGATACGCGACCCGCAAGCGCCTTCCGAGGCGTTGTTCTGCGTGCTTCGGCGTGGGCACGACCGGCGCGATGTTGGTCTGGGTGAGCATTAGATTTGTTGATCTTCTAAGAACTGTGGGGGAGGCCTGGAAAGGTGTCAGCAGGAAGCGGTCGCGAATTGTTCGGCTTCGCTGCGGTGTGGAAAGCTCTTAACGTGCCTACTGCACAACAGCCGTCAGGCCCGAAGGAGGATTTACTTGAGTTCCGAGCCCATAGGCACCGATATCCCATGCGCCAGTTGTGGGCTCAGCGATGGGCGTGCGGTTGGGGGAACTGACGACAAAGCCGCCGCTCCCGGCCACTTCCGTGACTCCGTCTGTAGCGTCGTTCAGGCATGCCGCTTGCGCCGTGCTGTCCGAGATGCCATTGCAAAAAGAAATGAGGTTAGTGCCCGCGCCGACGGTGGGACTTGTGGAACCGGTTGGCGAAAAGGGATAGGTTTGCGAAGACGTGTACCCCTGTCCGTTTGCGGTGGCCTTGCTCTCCACCATGTTGTAGGTACTGGTGCTCGGAATCGAGGCAGTACAGGCCAGGCTATAACTGCCGCCGGAGCCATAGACTGTGGTAAGCGGCCCGCTGGTGATGCCGTGATTGTTGCAGATGTAGTACAGCGCCCGGTTGGAGTCTCCATCGATTGAGAACACTGCGTTCGAGGTGCCGCCAGCGGCATCTGACCCGGGCTCGATCGTATTGTTAAAGGCGTAGAAGGTCGCGTTGGAAACCCCGCCGCCCGCATAGGTGCTAAGAGAAACGGCGATGTTGCTTACATCTACATAGACGTTGTTAAAAAAATAGTTGGTTGAGTTCGAACCCGCCTGCATGTTGAGCGGGAAGCTGCAGGCGCCGAGGTGCTCGACCAGATTGTTATAGACAATCACGCCGGCGCTCGGCGGGTTATTCTGAATCGCATTGCCGTGGGTCACGCCATCAAAACTGCAGGCAGTACTCAGAAAGGTGTTGTCGTGGATATTCAGCATTGCGGTTACATTGGAGTTGACGACGTTGACTACGTGGCTCACATAGTTCCGGTAGATATTTCCGGGCCCGCCGGAGAAGACACCAAAGCTGTCTCCGGCTGTGTCTGAACCATCAACCACGTTATCGTGGGCCGACGACGTGCCGTTGTGCTGCCCGTTCACGAAAAGGAAAGTCCCCACGTCAGTTGTTCCGCCGCCGGAACCGTGAGTCCAGCCGTGCACGTAACAGTTCTTGACTTCGAAGTTCGTACAAGTACTCCCGTTATTGCAGCTGATGGGAGCACCCGAGCCACTCGTGGAGTTGTTGTAGAAGAACGCGGTGAACTCGATGTTATCCACGACCCAGTTCGAAAGATAGTCGAGCGCGAGGACGTGTCCCGCCATGCCGCCTGCCTGAGTTCCGGGATAGGTTCCTCCACCGGAAAAAATTGGCCGCGTCCACGAGGCTCCCACAGACCAGGCCTGGTCCACGCCGAAGTAAACCGGATTGCCGGCAGAGCCGCCAGTACCCTGAGGCGCCATCGGCCAACTCGCTGGACCCCAAGTGTCTCCCCCGCGGAAGATGAACTGGTCACCTGGCCCGGGAGTGTTGGCGGCGGGTTTGCCGGTGGCATTGGCCATGCCGGGCGCGTGCGCCCAGGGCGCGGTTTTGGATGTGCCACTATTCGAGTCGGATCCGTTGGCCGCGATGTAATAGGTCGTGGCCGAAGCGTTTCCGGCAAAGGCAAGGCAAAGAATCCAGGTGCAGAGCGTGGGGGAGGGCAGACGGCTCATTGTGGGGGTCCCGTTTTCCAAAGAGCTGGCTTTTTCGAGAGAAGCCAGCGCTAGGGAAAGGGTATCGGGAGGGCACAGCCCCGCCAAGTCACAGAGGTGCACGGTGGCGTACCCCGGAAGGCCTAGTCCTACTGGCCCTGACCTAGTGCGGCATTTGCCGTCTCCCGTTTCGGGAAGGCTCCGGATCATCATGCCGTCTCGCTCGATCCGCGCAGGGAAAGCGCCCAGGCAAAACCGCAGGCCAGCAGAGATCCCAGAATGCCCAGGACGATGTTTGGCGCAGGTTGGCCCAGCGCCCCGATTCGTCCTGCGGCTAACCAGAGGGCGGCGATAGCCAGGCAGGCGAGAGCAGGAATCAGGAAATTCTTCCAATAGGCGGACAGGCTGAGGCCGGTCACTTTGCGAATCCGCTCCACTTGCAGCAGATACCCCACGACGACGGCGATCAAACACGCCAGTTGCCCTCCCCACAGCCCAAAGGCCTTGGCGAGGGGATAAACCAGGGCAATCACGACCACGGCCATGCTGGCCACGCTCCGCCGGTGGAGCCGCGGAACACCCTGTGCATAAAACACGATGGTGAGCTGTACGTTCAGAGTGTTAATCAACGCAGCGCAGGCGGCCAGGGCCAGAGCAACAGCGGCCACGCTGTAGCGGGGTCCGTAGACGAGCGTGAGCACGGAGCGGCCGCAGAAGGCTGCGAATGCCACCGCGGGCAAGCCCAGCATTACCGTAAGCGATGTGACGCGCAACAGGATTCGATTCACGCGGGTATGGTCGGACTGGATGTGGGACAGCGCCGGTAACAGAGTCTGCGACAGGATGGCGGCCGCAAACACGGCCGGGGTCTGGACCAGGTAGACAGCCATCGAATACAAGCCCAACTGAGCCGCGGGATACATTTTGCCAAGTACAAATATATCCGCACGAGTGAAGATGAGATTGAGAAAGGCCAGTCCAAACAGACCGCGCGAGAACCGGAACAGGTCACGAAGCGCCGCCCAGTCCACGTGAAATCGGGGCAGGTAGGGACAGAGCACATAAGAAAGGACGCAGCGCGCCGCGTTCTCCGAACAGTAACCAATCGCCAGCGCCCAAACGTCGCGCAGGAAATAGCTCAGGATGAGGGTGGTCAGGACCCCGAGCATGCCGCCGCCGTTGTTAATGATGGCCCACCGGGAGAACTTCATCTGCTTCTGGGCGACGATCGCCTTCGGGCTCAGGAAGCCGTCAAACACGACGCTCAGGGTTACGATCCGGGCCAGTGCGGTGAGTTCTGCGTTGCCGTAGAACCGGGCAACGAACGGAGCCGCCACAAAAATTACCGAGTAAATCGACAGCGAACGGGTTACGGACATCCACCAGGCCGCGCCAACGTGCCCGGGTTCTGTCCCGCGCGGACTTTGAATCAGCGCTTCTCTGGCTCCCACCTCAGCCATCACCTGAATCAAGGTTGTGGCCGACAGAACAATCGCCATCGTGCCGAAGGCTTCCGGGGCAAGCAAACGGGCGAGGAGCATATTCCGGCCAAACCGGATGGCTTGCTCAATGAAGCTACCCATACCGAGCCACGCGCTGCCGCGGAACACCGTGGCTTTCAGGCCGTCGGCGCGAAGCAAGGCTCCAGCGCTTGCTTTGATCTTTTCGTACCCTCGAGACAGATTCGACATAGTGGTTCTAAGGCCGCGGGAACTATGAGCGGGAACGATGAGCAGTTCCAGTCCCGGCCAGCACAGGCGTGGTTCCGTTGTCGTTGGTTCCGTTGTCCCTGGCTGAGAATCGAGTTCTGATTCTGTTTTTCAAGGCCCGTGTCCACGGCTGCCAGCAATAGGCTCCGGCCAGCTTCAGGCGAAATTCCAGACGCCAATCCCAGGGATCGGTGGCCACGCGGCCGAGTACGAACGGATCGGTGTGAGCCGTGACCAGTTCCGGTTCCGTGGTGAACACGCGCTCGTATCCGGCCGCAGAACACTGGCGCACCGTGGAATCGTCAAAGGCGCCGAAGGGAAAGCTGAACAACGTGACCGGAGGACCCAACATTTCCTCCAGCCGCCGGCGTGACTCGCCAATTTCTCTGGCCGCATCCTCCGCAGTCAGCTTGACCAGATTCGCGTGGGTCAAGGTGTGCGAACCTACAACGATGTTTCGCGGCAGGTTGCAGAGTGTTTCCACTGTCATGACGCGCTCGTCGGGAGAGAAATAGGATTCGCCCCACGGTGCCTGGCTGCCCATCGCATCGGCGACTGCGAACACGGTCGCGGGTAGGTTGAGCCTTTCCAGGACAGGAACCGCATTTTCAGCGAAGCTTTGGAGCGCATCGTCGAAAGTGATGGCAACGGCATGCTCATCTTCGGCCAGTGAGCGCATGCTGCGAACGTCAATCGCCGCTGCGCGCCGCGCCACCGTCTTCATTTGTTCTTCGAAGCGTGTGCGATAGGCGGCAGGAACGCTGTGGTAGTAGAGAACCACGGTCGTTCCGGGCTGTGACTTTCCCTGCAGACGGCGCAACTGCGCGCGGCCCCAGTTCAGTAACAGATAGACGACGGAAATTGCCAGCTTGAGGACTCGGACTGCGAATCTTCCGGCAGACGGCGCCACGACGCCCGGAGTTGCGCTCATGAGTGCGTCACCCGTCTCAGGTTGCTTGCAGCCTGTGTGCCGTTGACCATGGCGATGGCGCTCTTGGGTTCTTGCTCTCGGGGTGCGCTAGAAGATTGCGTCATAGTCCGCTCTATTTTCGTCCACTGCACGAAGGTCCGCCCGAAGAGCGAGGTCTTGCGGGCAATGCCGAGAGAACGGAAATTGGTTTTCCGCAGCGAATTCAATTGCGGGAGGTTCCACTCCGCCGCTTCGATGTACGCTCGGGTTCTTCCTTCAGCCGCGAACTGACCGAGCATATAGTTGACCAGCGCAGGGTTGAATTGCTGCCCGCGAAATTCGGGAAAGACCAGAAAATCAAAGAAGTGGACATCGTCCGCCCCGAACGGGCAATAATGCGGCGCGATGGTGTGACCCGTCATGCTCCAGCCGTAGCCGGCGAGTTTTCCAGCGGATCGAATCATCCAGATAGAGGCTCCCCCGTGCAGGCGTTCGACAAACAGCCGCGAGGTAAGTTCCGGATTCCAGAAGTTCACCATAGCTTGCCAGTCCTGCGGATCGATCTGTTCGAACGTGTCCTTGCGTTCCACTTTCACGTGAGCCGGCAAAAATGTAGCTGAGGGCGAATTAACGGTCTGAGTTAAATCGCAATAGAAGACGCACATGCGGCTGGCCATGATAGAGCGCCACACCGAGAGCAAAGCACGATCCAGCGTGGCCTTTACGCCGTGGCGCCGGAAGTAGGTTCTAAGGCGCGTGATGGAATCGAAGAGAATCATTTGATCGCCAGCCTGGGCTAGGCCTTCCGGGCCGACCCTCCGGAGAGCAATGCCTCCATGCAGGCCCGGCTTAGAAGCAACCGCTTATCGTTTTCTTTGCCAGCGGCGGACTGCACTTGCCGCGAGAGGACGCTGAGCAGGTAGCGAAGAAAGTATCCGCCGAGCAGAATGGCGCGAATCCCGAAGCGGCCGGCCCAAGTGTGATATTTCTCCCAGTAATGCAGGAC
>Ga0075017_100001599_pt1 | contig 13948 bp, 9 predicted proteins | sample AleBraG_ABR_2012_FD_71475 | JGI IMG/M metagenome (GOLD analysis project Ga0075017, IMG submission 71475) | Freshwater sediment microbial communities in response to fracking from Pennsylvania, USA - Alex Branch Run_MetaG_ABR_2012 | ecosystem: Environmental > Aquatic > Freshwater > Creek >... | reverse complement strand
CAACGCCATCGCCCCCGACTACACGCCCACCCCCAACGCCCTGGCCGCAGAGGCGGGCTCCCCGCTGGGATCGCCGAACGAGGAGGCCGCAGCGCTCCGCGCCCAGATCGGCTTGCCCATGGGTCGCGACGGCACCTATGAGGACATCGGAGGTGCCGTCTTGTTCTTGGCCTCCGAGCTCTCGAGCTACGTCACGGGCACCACGATCCACCCTGACGGAGGGAGCTTCGCGGCCAAGGGGTGGAATCGCTGGCCAGACCAAGGCTTCACCAACCTCCCGCCGCGCGCCGTGGTGGACATGTACCTCGGCTCCACGACGCCCGCAGGCGACTGACGCGAATGGCCGACGAGGGAGCGAGGGGCTTCCCGCTGCGACCTCGAAGCGACCGGCTCGATCCGAACCGGGCTGACTATGAGGAGATCCTCGCCGCGCACGAGGCTGCACTCACGCGCGGTGACCCCACCTACGTCGATCCCTCGACGGGTTACTCAGTCTTCACCACCGCGTCGCTGCTCGCACGAGGGTCATGTTGCGGAAGCGGCTGTCGTCACTGCCCGTTCCCTCCGAGCTGAGCCTCAGCGGAGCACCTCGTCGAGCTCGAGCAAGGGAAGGCCGTGGGCTTCAGCCACGGGCTCATAGGTGACCTGACCCTCGGTGACGTTCACTCCTTGGGCCAGAGCCGCGTCTCCTCGCACTGCACCCTGCCAGCCGTAGCGGGCGATCTCGAGCGTGTAGGGCAGCGTGGCGTTGACGAGTGCATGGGTCGAGGTGTGAGGCACCGCGCCGGGCATGTTGGCCACGCAGTAGAAGAGCGACTCATGGACCTTGAAGACAGGGTTCGAGTGGGTGGTCGGGCGAGTGGACTCGAAGCAGCCGCCCTGGTCGACCGAGATGTCGACCAGCACCGAGCCAGGCCGCATGGTGGCCACCATGTCATCGGTGACGAGCCGCGGCGCTCGAGCCCCCACAACCAGCACGGCACCGATGACGATGTCGGCGGTGACCACCTGCTCGGCGATGGTGTGCGCCGTCGACGCCACGGTCTCGACCTGGCCCCGGAAGTGGTGGTCCACGTCTCGGAGGCGCTCGAGGTTGCGGTCGAAGATGAAGACGTTGGCCTGCATGCCCACGGCCAGCGTCGCCGCCGCCATGCCGGCCACTCCTGCGCCGAGCACGACCACGTTGGCGGCAGCCACGCCCGGGACACCGCAGATCAGCGCCCCTCTGCCTCCCCCGGCGCGCATCAGGTGGTGGGCGCCCATGAGCGGCGACATCCGGCCAGCCACCTCGCTCATCGGGGTGAGCAGTGGGAGCGACCCGTTGGCCAAGCGCACCGTCTCATAGGCGATCGCCGTGTTGCCCGCCTTCATGAGCGCCTCGGTGCACGGCAGCGAGGCCGCCAGGTGCAGGTAGGTGAAGAGGGTCTGGCCCTCACGAGCGGCCAAGCTCGGGTACTCGTCCGGGATCGGTTCTTTCACCTTCAAGACCAGGTCCGCGGTCGACCAGACGTCCTCTGCGCTCATGACGATGCTGGCTCCTGTGTCGATGAAGTCACCGTCGCTGATCGTCGAGCCCAGCCCCGCTCCCCCTTCGATGAGCACCGAGTGCCCAGCGTCGGTGAGCTCACGCACCCCGGCGGGTGTGATCGCTACGCGGTATTCGTCATCCTTGGTCTCAGCGGGCACGCCGATGATCATGGCGACCACCTCCTTCGGAGCTCACGGCTCAGTCGATCGAGTCATAGGCGATGGGCTTGACCTTGAAGAAGTCACCCTTCGTGGTCAAGCGGGCGATGATGACCAGCGGGATGCCTCCGACGAGCACGATGAGGTCAGGGAGCGCCGAGTTCCAGCCGTTCGACGTGATGACCTCGTAGCCGACGTAGAGGAGGAAGCCTCCCGCGACGATCGGCAGCAGGACGCCCATGAAGAAGAAGGAGATCTTCTCAAACGCCACCTTGCGGAAAGACCATCCACAGGCGACACCGGTGATGCCGTAGTAGAAGGCCACCAGCACGCCGATATTCAAGATCAGCTTGGCGAAGATGTCGTTGACCGACGGGCTCCCCGACACGAGGATCATCATGATCAGCGAGAACCCAGCCAAGGCCAGCGTGCCGACCGCCGGGGTGAGGTAGCGAGGGTGGATGCGTCCGAAGATCTTCGGGAAGACCTTGTCTCGAGCCATCGAATAGGTGATCCGAGCTGACGGCAGCAGCGTCGTCTGCGTGGTGGCCACCGTCGAGCTGATCACGGCGATGATCATGATGTAGCCAGCCCACGAGCCGAAGGCCTGGTTGGCGAAGAAGAAGAGCACGTCACCGCCCTGGGCAGCGATGACCTTGGGCGGGAGCAGCATCTGGACGGCGACGAAGTTGATCAAGAAGACCGCCAAGAGCAACCACATCGAGATGATCGCTGCCCGCCCTGGCGTGCGGGTGGCGTCCTTCGACTCCTCTGACAGGTTGAGCGCGGTGTCCCAGCCCCAGAAGAAGAAGACGCCGAGCGCGATGCCCGAGGCCAGCGCGCTCCAGCTGGTCACGTGGAACGGGTTCAGCCAGCCGAAGTGGAACGACGTGGACCCCGCCGGGTGGAAGATCGCCACCTTGATGATGCCGGCCACCGAGAAGCCGATCACGGCCACGTACTCGATGATCACCAAGATCCACTGGACGTTGGTGGTGTAGCGGATGCCGTAGATGCAGATGAAGGTGATCAGGGCCAGCCACGCCGCGCCGATGACGGCGGTGAGCCACACGTTGGCCGCCGTGTTGGCGTTGATCCAGCCCACCTTGTTGAAGAACAGCAGCGTGTAGGTCCCCGCCAGCAACGACGCAGAGACACAGAAGATCGCTCCGGCGGCCACCTGGACCCAGCCGTTGAACCACCCGATCGACGGCCTCGTGATCTTCGACAGCCACGCATAGGAGGCGCCGCAGTCGGGATCCTTCCGGTTGAGGTGGAAGTAGGCATAGGCGATGAAGAGCACCGGGATGAAGCTGGCCACGATCACCGAAGGGGCGAAGACCCCCACGCCCACGATGGCGACGACGAAGGCCATGGTCGAGGCCAGCGAGTACGCCGGGGCCACCGAGGAGACCGCCACCGCGGTGGCGTCGAAGAGGTTCAGCTCGTCCGCTCTGAGCTGCGCCGCTTCCTGGGCTTCTGGTACCGGGGCCCCGAAGGGACCGAGAACATCCTGCTCTGACATGGTGCTCCTTCTCTCGGCCCGCAGGCCGCGCTCGCCTCTCCCGCCTAGCTCTCGATGTTGCTCATCACGTGCTTGATCCTGGTGTAGTCCTCGAAGCCGTACATCGACAGGTCCTTGCCGTAGCCTGAGTGCTTGAAGCCACCGTGGGGCATCTCAGCCACCATCGGGATGTGGGTGTTGATCCACACGCACCCGAAGTCGAGATCGCGTGCGCAGCGCATGGCTCGTCCGTGGTCGCTGGTCCACACGCTCGAGGCCAAGCCGTACTCGACGCCGTTGGCGCGCTCGAGGGCTTGGGCCTCGTCATCGAAGCGCTGGACAGTGATCACAGGACCGAAGATCTCGTTCTGGATCATCTCGTCGCTCTGATCGAGGTCCGACACGACGCTCGGTGCAAACAGGTAGCCGCGCTCGCCCACCTGGGCACCTCCGGTGACGACGGAGGCATGCGAGGGAGTCCGCTCGAAGAAGCCTTGGAGGCGCGCCAGCTGGTTGGCGTTGTTCACCGGTCCGAAGTCGGCGTCAGGGTTGTCGGTGCCGCCCACCGTGGTGGCCTTCGCCGCCTCGGCCAGGGCATCGACGAAGTCGCCGTAGACCCCGTCTGACGCCAGCACGCGCGTGGCCGCCGTGCAGTCTTGGCCCGCATTGAAGTAGCCCGCGCCGGCGATGCCTTCGGCGGCGGCTTCGATGTCAGCGTCGTCGAAGACCAGCACCGGCGCCTTGCCGCCGAGCTCGAGGTGCACCCGCTTGAGCGACGGTGCGGCGGACGCCGCCACCTCCATCCCGGCGCGCACCGAGCCGGTGATCGACACCATCTGGGGCGTCGGGTGCTCGATGAAGAGCCGACCGGTGTCGCGATCGCCGACGACGACGTTGAAGACGCCCGAGGGAAGGTGCTCGGCCATGAGCTCGGCCATCCGCACCGTGGAGACCGGCGTGGTGTCCGAGGGCTTGAGCACCATGGTGTTGCCCGCCGCCAGGGCCGGTGCCCACTTCCAGACCGCCATCATCAGCGGGTAGTTCCACGGGGTGACCGCCGCACAGACACCGATGGGCTCACGCCGGATCATCGAGGTGTGGCCCTCCATGTACTCGCCCGCGCTCTTGCCCTCGAGGTTTCGTGCCGCCCCGGCGAAGAAGCGGATCTGGTCGATCATCGGCGGGATCTCCTCGGCCAAGGTCAGCGACACGGGCTTGCCCGTGTTCTCCGACTCCAAGGCCACCAGCTCCTCCGCATGGCTCTCGAGGGTGTCGGCGATGCGGAAGAGGGCGAGGGAGCGAACCGACGGCGTGGTCCGCTTCCAGGACGCGAACGCACCGCTGGCGGCAGCCATGGCGGCGTCGACGTCGGCCGAGCTCGAGATCGGCGCTTCCGCGAAGACCTCGCCGGTCGAGGGGTTCACCAGCTCGAGGGCGCCAGTGCCCCTGGCTTCAACCGTCTCGCCGCCGATGAAGTTCTTGAGCCGTGCCACGTCGGTCCCCCTTGATCGATCGCCGCCTTCGACCGTCTGGAGATGGTCGAAACCGGTATCGAGCCACAATCGCAGGTCCGGCGCCGCTCGGCAAGTGAAGATCGGCGTAATGCGCCCGAAATGTTGCATCGACGCCTGATCTCGGCGCGAGAGTTGCTCTATGCTTTGGTTTGAGGCGTCGACGAGGCGCCTCGGGGGTTGAGGAAACAATGGCACGAGCAGCTCGAGCGACGCAGATCACATCGATCCGCCAAGACCGCCCTGAGCAGATCTCCCTCGATCAGGCTGACCGCCAGATCATCGAGATGCTCCAGGTCGACGGACGGCGGGCCTACGGCTCGATGGCTGAGCAGGTCGGGCTCTCTGAGACCGCGGTGCGCCGACGGGTCCAGCGCCTCCGAGAGACCAAGGCCGTCGACATCGTGGCGGTGACCGATCCGCTGCAGCTGGGCTTCAACCGCGAAGCCATGCTGGGCGTGCGCGTGAGCGGCGACGCACGGCTGGTCGCTGAGGAGATCGCTGCGATCGACGAGGCGATCTACGTCGTCATGACGGCGGGCAGCTTCGATCTGTTGGTGGAGATGATCTGCGAGGACGATGATCATCTCTTCCACGTGCTCAACGACCGTATCCGCGCCCTGCCCGGCGTGACCGAGGTCGAGACCTTCGTCTATCTGAAATTGGCAAAGCAAACCTACTCATGGGGGACACGATGACCACCACCGACGAAACCACGCACGAGCACGTCGCTCCTGACGGCGTCCACGCGCACAGCGACGACGCACACGCCCTGGCTGAATCGGCCCGTCGGCACACCTGGCTGCACTTCAGCCGCATGGGTGCCTACACCGAGGAGAACGAGATCCCGATCATCGTCAAGGGTGAGGGCGCCTATGTCTACGACTCTCGTGGCAAGCGGTACATGGACGGGATCGCCAGCCTCTTCACCTCGCAGCTCGGGCACGGCCAGGTCGAGCTGGCCCAGGCCTCTGCCGACCAGGCCAAGGACCTCGCGTTCTTCCCGCTGTGGACCTACGCCCACCCCAACGCCATCAATCTGGCGGCCAAGCTGGCCTCGATCGCTCCGGGGGATCTCAACCGCGTCTTCTTCACCTCGGGAGGAGCCGAGTCAGTCGAGAGCGCGTGGAAGCTCGCTCGTCAGTACCACGTGCTCAACGGTGAGCCCACCCGCTACAAGGCGATCAGCCGGGACATCGCCTATCACGGCACCACGCTCGGCGCGCTCTCGATCACCTCGATCCAGCCCTATCGCGTGCCCTTCGAGCCGTTGGTGCCCGGCGCGATCAAGGTGCCGAACACCAACTTCTACCGAGCACCCGAGCACGGCGACAACCTCGAAGACTTCGGCATCTGGGCGGCCGACGAGATCGAGCGGGCCATCGAGCGCGAGGACCCGAGCACGGTCGCGGCAGTGTTCTTGGAGCCTGTCCAGAACGCGGGCGGCTGCATCACCCCTCCCCCCGGCTACTTGGCGCGCGTGCGCGAGATCTGCGATCGCCACGGTGTGCTGCTGGTCTTCGACGAGACCATCACGGCCTTCGGACGGCTCGGCGAGTGGTTCGGTGCGATCAAGTACGACGTGACCCCAGACATCATCACCTGCGCGAAGGGCCTCACCTCGGCCTACGCGCCGTGCGGAGCGATGATCGCCTCGGACCGGGTCTACGCGCCCTTCGAGGGCGCCGATGCCAGCTTCTTGCACGGCTACACCTTCGCTGGCCATCCCGTGAGCACGGCCGTGGCGCTCAAGAACCTCGAGATCTTCGAGCGAGACGACGTCTTGGGCCACGTCCGGAAGAACGCGCCGATCTTCAGGGCTGCGCTCGAAGACGCCCTTGGCGACCTGCCCATCGTCGGTGATATCCGTGGCGAGGGCTTCTTCTACGGCATCGAGATGGTCAAGGACCGCGACACCAAGGAGACCTTCAACGACGAGGAGTCCGAGCGCCTCATCCGCGGGTACCTCTCGGGCGCGCTCTTCGAGAAGGGCCTCATCTGCCGCTCTGACGACCGCGGCGACCCGGTGGTCCAGCTCTCGCCCCCTCTGATCTCGGGCGAAGCCGAGTTCGACTTCATGGCCTCAGTGCTGAAGGACGTCTTGTCCTCCGCGCTCGCTCAGATCTGAGCGAGGTGACGAGCTCGCCGAGCGAGCTGTCGCTCTGGTGGGACTCCCTTGAGCGGATCCCGCCGCTGCGCGACGCGCTCGACGGCGATCGTGAGGTCGACGTCTGCATCGTGGGTGGCGGGTTCACGGGCCTGTGGTCCGCGTACTACCTGCTCGAAGCCGACCCCACACTGCGCGTTCTCATCCTCGAAGCCGAGCGGTGCGGCTTCGGTGCCTCGGGCCGCAACGGCGGCTGGGCCTCGGCGCTCTTCTCGGCCAGCGACGCCCGCCTGGTGCGTGACCATGGCCTCGACGCCGCCCGGGCGATGCGCCAGGCCATGGCGGGCTCGATCGACGAGATCGAGCGCGTAACAATACGAGAAGGCATCGACGCTCGGATGCACAAGGGTGGCTGCATCGTGGCCGCCCGCGGCCCCGCCCAGCTCGCTCGCGGCCGAGCCGAGGTCGAAGAGGCGCGCCTGCTCGGCGTCGATCCCGACGTCACGTGGCTCAACGAAGACGAGGCCCGTGCCCGCGTGGCGATGAGCGACCTGCTCGGCGCCGAGTTCACCCCGAACTGCGCCGCCCTCGACCCGGTGCGCCTCGTGCTCGGTCTGGCGGACGCCGTCGAGGCTCGAGGAGCCACGATCGCCGAGCGCACGCGCGTGCGCGCCATCGAGGAGGGCAGCCCCTCTCGGCGAGCGACCGTTCGCACCGAGCACGGCACCGTCCGTGCAGAGGTCGTCATCCGGGCCACGGAGGGGTGGTCGAGCCAGCTCAAGGGCTCTCGGCGAGCGGTGCTGCCCGTCTACTCGCTGATGATCGCCACCGAACCGCTCACCGACGAGACCTTCGAGGACCTCGGGCTTCGTGAACGAGAGACCTTCGCTGACTTCCGCAACCTCGTGATCTACGGCCAGCGCACCGCAGACGGGCGGCTCGCCTTCGGGGGTCGAGGAGCGCCCTATCACTTCGGTTCCAAGATCGAGCCGAGCTTCGATCGCGATGCTTTGGTCTTCGCCGCGCTGCGCGAGACCCTCATCGACCTCTTGCCTGCCGTCGCAGGGGCGGCGATCACGCACTCGTGGGGCGGACCGGTCGGCATCCCGCGGGACTGGCACAGCTCGGTGGGCCTCGATCGCAGCACCGGGATCGCGTGGGCCGGCGGCTACGTCGGCGACGGGGTGACGACGACGAACCTGGCAGGCCGCACGCTGGCAGCCGCGATCACCGAGACCCCTTCGGCGCTCTTGTCACTGCCCTGGGTGAACCACCGGTCGCGGCGTTGGGAGCCCGAGCCGCTCCGATGGCTTGGCGTCAACGCGGGTCTGATGGCCACTCGCTGGGCTGACGGCGTCGAGGCGCGTCGAGGGCGGCCGTCGAAGCTCTCCGGTGCGCTTGCCGGGCTGCTCGGTGGCTGACGCCGACCGACTTGGCGTCGTGCCAGCCGCTCAGTCGCGTGACTCGGCGCGTCGTCACGCTTGACCAGAGGAAGTTGAGATCCTCACAAGAGGATCCAAGCGCGCGGGACCAGGCCTCGGTACGCTGAGCACACCTTTGGACCAGTGAGGACTCACCATGTCGCTTCGATTCAAGTCACGCCACCGCTCCTTGGGCCGACTGTTCGCTCTCTCAGCGCTGCTCCCGGCCCTTGGGCTGGTGAGCGTGGGAACCACGTTTGGCGCTACCCAGGCTGGAGCCATCGTGTCACCCTGGCCCACCCAGCACTTCACCCTCACCGCGACGCCGGGGAACATCGCTGTGCAGGCTGCGGTGATCGACAACTACGCGACAGACGGCCAGCCTGGTGCCCTCGTCTTCGCCACGCCGAACTACGACGTCGGCGGCATCTGTGGCTGCCAAGACTCCACACCCACGAATACTCCGATCGGCGTCGCGTTCATCCCGGGCACACCAGGCCATTGGGCGGTCTTCCACGAGGACAACACGGCAATGAACGCCAACGAGCAGTACAACGTCCTCGTCGTCCCACAGGCAATGCCCAACGTCTTTCGCAAGGCGACCTCTGCTGCCACCGACTCCGGCGACAGCAGCTACTTCTCGAGTCCGCTGACCAACAACAACCCGAACGCCAAGATCCTGATCTCGCAGGTCTACAACACCAAGAACACCCTGGGCCCCGGCTTCTACAACAACCACAACGTCGGCGTCTGGTACGACGCGTCGGTCAAAGAGTGGGCGATCTACGAAGAAGACGGCTCGACCATGCCGGCGGGTCTGCACTTCAACATCCTCATCGGCTCGGCGAACACCAACGGGGGCAAGTTCATCGTCCAGCGTTCGGCGGCATCCAACCTCGACGGTGACGCCACGCACATCATCAGCGCCATGACCGACAACGATCCCAACGCCTTCGGCCTGGCCACCCACATGTACAACCCGGGCACGAATCCACCACGCTTCAGCAACTTCCAGGCAGCCATGTGGTACGACACCTCCAACAACCTCCTGGCGGTGTACAACTGGAATGAGGCCAGCATGTCGAAGGCCGAGTCGTTCGCCGTGCTGCTCTTCCCTGGGGGCTAACGAACCTCACCGTCAACCACACAGTCCACCGAGGCCTTCATTGCCTCCCTGAAGGTGACGATCGCCTGAACGGCGTGCGGTGAGCAGACGGCGAGCGTGCCGAACGTCGATGAGGTGCGCGGTCCTCTGCACCCCCGCTCGACATCCTGACCTTCCAGAGCGAGGTGGTCGCCAAGCGACGAGCGCCGCGGTGCGCGGGCGCGACGAGGTGAGGTGTCGGTCGGCGATCGTCCTCAGTGGAGAATATTGATCGCTCGAGCAGCGACCACGATGATCGTCAGCATCGAGATCCCCGACTCAACGGTCATGAGCGCCTTGGCCACACGAGACAGCGGCATCGCATCGGTGGGGCTGAAGGCCGAGGCGTCGGTGAACGCCAGGTAGAGGTAGTCGTAGAAGCTCGGGTGCCAGCCAGGCTGGACGAGCTTCGGGTTCTCCATCTGGGGAAACTGGAAGTCGGGCCAGCGCTCGAGCTTGGAGCCTCTGACCGAGGGCCCTCCCCGATCGAGCTCCCAGTACCACAGCCCGAAGGCGATCACGTTGGTGACCCAGATCAGGATCGCCGAGAAGAAGAGGGTCCGGCCGTTGTTCAAGCCCACGGACGGATGCCAGAACTGCCGGTGGATCAAGAAGGCGACCGAGAGCACGTTGGCCACGGTGATCAGCGCCAAGACCGAGATCGCCACCGGACGCGTCCACCTGGGCTCCTCAGGGTGTCGGTGCCGATGGGTGAGCAGCGGAATGAGGAGCGCGAGCACGAGGGCTGGCACCAGCCAGCGAGGCTTGATCACCAGTGAGTCGGGCAGCGCCACGTAGAGGGCCACGCACGCCACGATGGCCACCGCTGCAGGCCACCGGTCGACCTGGTACTCCTCTTCGGGGTCGAAGGGGACGGTGCTCACGAGGCTGCTCGCTCGACCAGCGCCGCCAAGATGCGTCGCATCTCGAGCGTGGTCTTGTCCGCTCGCACGTGGACCTCGACCGTCGGATCCAAGGGCACCGAGAGCTGATCGAAGCGTGACTGGATCCTCAGGTCCTCTTCGATCACCGCCACCTCGAAGGCGATCGCCTCGGCCATGCGCGCCGCATCGTCGTCGAGGTCGTCTCGCCAGAGGCTCGAGTAGATCCTCGTCGTCGTGGCGTCTTGAGGGCAGAGGAAGAACCCGATGGTGTTCGTCCCTCCAGCGTCGAGGAACTCGATGCGCAGCGAGAGGTGGAACGGCGCCGCGTAGCGATAGGTGAGGCGTCGCTGCTGGAGGAGCGGTCGGATGCCTTGGGCCACGCCAGGGTCCTCTCGGTTGGCGAAGCCATGGGTGATCTCGACGAGGTGCCCGAGGTCGCCTCGCTCGAGCTCATAGGGCTCGACCTCAGCCGCCTCGTCGGTGCCGAAGGTCGAGGCGTGGACGAAGGGGAAGTGGGCCATGTCGAGGAAGTTGTCGGCCAGGAGCGCCGCTGCTCCCCTGGTCGTCAGCACCGGGAGGTCGCCGACCATGAAGGAGGCGTCGTCTGCTTCGGGCAGCGTCGGCAGCTCGGTGATCGGGTCCTCTGGTGCGAGGTAGATCATCCCGTGAGCCTCGGCCAGGCCAGCCGGTGCGTGCAGCGCCGCTCGAGGAGGGAGCGTCGCCCCCGGGCCCAGTGAGGGGATCTCGACGCAGCGTCCCTGGGTGTCGAAGCGCCAGCCGTGATAGCCGCAGGTGAGCGTCGTGGCGTCGCAGACCCCGAGCGACAGGGGCGTCCGTCGATGGGGGCAGCGGTCAGCGAAGCCGTGGAGCTCGCCACCCTCGCTCCGCCAGAGGACCCAGGGCTCACCGAGCAGGACGGCTCGTCGAGGGCTCGCGCCCACCGCGCTCGAGCGCTCGATGGGGTGCCAGCAGCGACGCAGCGCTGGGTGATCGTTGCCGAACTCCGCCATGTCGTCTCAGGTGCCTCCCGCCCGCATCGTAGGACGCCGAGCGTCAGGCTCAGCGGAAGTCACGCGACCCGGGCACCGGGGCGCGGAGCGCCAGAGGCTCGACGCGCTCCGCGGTGATGTTCACCACCCCTTGGGCTCGTTCCAGGCGTCCATGGATCAGCAGGGCGGGCGAGCGGCGGGCCACGTGGCGCCAGCGGATCCATGCTCCCTTGGAGAAGACGACGTTGGCGTGACCGGTCTCGTCCTCGAGGTTCAAGAAGACCGCACCGTGCGCACTCTCGGGATGCTGGCGGTGGGTGACCGCTCCTGCCACCAAGACGCGCGTGGCCTCGTGCGAGCGGAGCCCTGCAGCGGGGATGACGCCTAAGCGATCGAGCTCAGGGCGCAGCAGCGAGAGCGCGGTGGCGTCAGGGGTGACCCCGAGCGCCCAGAGATCGTCAGCCACCGCTTCGAGCTCGGTGGGCTCGGCCAGCTCGGGGGCGACGGTGCCGGTCACGATCCCCGCCAAGCGATCCGGTGTCCCCTGGGCAGCAGCCCCTGCGCTCCAGAGCAGCGAGCGGCGGCTCTCCCCCATGGTCGTGAGCGCGCCCGACGCCGCCAGGGTCTCGAGGTGACCTCGGCCCAGCCCGGCTCGGCGGACCAGGTCTTCTTGCGAGGCCCAAGGCCTTCCTGCCGCGATCCGTGCCGCCACGTCCTCGCCGATGCCTCGCACCTGGGTGAGCCCCAAGCGGAGCGCCAAGCCGCTCGCTGTCGGCTCCAAGGTCACCGCAGCCGACGAGCACTGCACGTCAGGGCGTCGCGTCTCGATCCCGTGGCGCTCCGCATCGGCGAGCAGGCTCTGCGGTGACCAGAAGCCCATGGGCTGGGCGTTGAGCAGGGCTGCAAAGAAGGCAGCCGGGTGGTGGTGCTTCATCCACGCCGAGCAGTAGACGAGGTGTGCGAAGGAGACCGAGTGCGACTCGGGGAACCCGAAGTTGGCGAACGCCGCCAGCGCGTCGAAGATCTGTCCCGCGGTCTTCGGGTCGACGCCCTTGGTGGCCATGCCGTGATCGAGGCGTCCCTTGAGCGCTGCCATCCTCGCCGCCGAGCGCTTGGCCGCCATAGCTTGTCGGAGCTCATCGGCCTCGGCCGCGCTGAACCCTGCGACGGCCACCGCCATCTCCATGAGCTGCTCTTGGAAGAGTGGCACCCCGAGGGTGCGGGCCAAGATGGGCTCGAGCAGCGGGTGCAGGTAGGTCACCGGCTCTTCACCTCGACGGCGACGGATGTAGGGGTTGACCGCGTTGCCCTGGATAGGACCGGGCCGGATGAGGGCCACCTCGATCACCAGGTCGTAGAAGCACCGGGGCTCGACGCGCGGCAGCGTCCCCATCTGGGCTCGGCTCTCGACCTGGAAGACCCCGACGGTGTCGGCCGCACACAGGAGGTCATAGACAGCGTCGTCTTGGTCGAGCTCGCCGAGATCCAGCGTCACCCCTTCGTGCGCAGCGATCAGGTCGACCATCTTGTGGAGAGCGTCGAGCATCCCGAGCCCCAGCAGGTCGAACTTGACCAGCCCGATCGCCGCGCAGTCGTCCTTGTCCCACTGGAGCACGCTGCGACCGGGCATCCTGCCCCACTCGACCGGGCAGACCTCGATCACCGGTCGATCGCAGAGCACCATGCCGGCGGAGTGGATGCCGAGGTGGCGCGGGCGATCGAGCAGCTGGTTGGCCATGCGCACCACCAGCTCGGAGGGCACCTCTTCGGCCGCGTCGCCCTCTGAAGGAGGGCTCGCCAGCTGGCCAGCAAGATCATCGGTGCGGCGATCGACCCACCCTGACCAGGCCTCTGCCTGCTCGGGCGTGTGCCCGAGCGCCTTGGCCATGTCACGGATCGCCGAGCGCGGTCGATAGGTGATGACGTTGGCGACCTGGGCGGCGTGGTGTCGCCCGTAGCGGCGATAGACGTACTGGATCACCTCTTCACGACGCCCTGACTCGATGTCCACGTCGATGTCGGGGGGGCCATCGCGAGCCGGTGACAAGAAGCGCTCGAAGAGCAGCCCGAGGCGAACGGCGTCGGCGTTGGTGATCCCAAGCGAGTAGCAGACCGCTGAGTTCGCAGCCGAGCCCCGTCCCTGGCAGTAGATGTTCTGCTGGCGGCAGAACTCAGCGATGTCATAGACGATCAAGAAGTACCCGGCGAAGCCGAGGGCTCCGATGACGCTCATCTCATGATCGATCTGCGCCCACGCACCAGGCACCCGCTCGGCATCTCGAGGTCCGTAGCGAGCCAGCGCTCCCTCGTCGACCAGCTGGCGGAGCCAGGTCTGCTCGTCGACGCCACCTGGACAGGCGAAGGCAGGCAGCCGGGGGGCCACCAAGCGCAGGTCGAAGGCCGAGGTACGACCGATCTCGGTCGCCGTCTCAACAGCCCCGGGCCACCGGCGAAAGCGGCGCTCCTGCTCAGCGGGGCTGCGCAGGCACGCAGCGGCGTCTGCCGGCAGCCACCCCTCCATAGCATCGAGCGATGAGCGCGCTCGGGTCGCCGCTATGGCCGTGGCCAAGGGGAACGCTGAGGGCGTGGCGTAGTGGACGTTGTTCGTCGCCACCAGCGCCACCTCCGCCGCCGTGGCCATCAGGGCCAGCGCGTCGTTGCGAGCGGAGTCGATCGGCGTGCCGTGATCCCAGATCTCCACC
>Ga0075017_100001598_pt1 | contig 13954 bp, 12 predicted proteins | sample AleBraG_ABR_2012_FD_71475 | JGI IMG/M metagenome (GOLD analysis project Ga0075017, IMG submission 71475) | Freshwater sediment microbial communities in response to fracking from Pennsylvania, USA - Alex Branch Run_MetaG_ABR_2012 | ecosystem: Environmental > Aquatic > Freshwater > Creek >... | reverse complement strand
TGCCCACCGGCTGCAACTGGAACATGGTGTAAAATGTCGCGATTTCCAGCATGCGGATGTAGGGCATCGCCAAGAGATCGGCGACCGCGCGGATGGCGGCTTCCGAAATCCAGCCCTCATGCTGCTCCTGGACGCGCCACAGGATCGCGATCGCGGCGGAAGCCTGGCGGCCTTCCGGATATTTCGCGATCTGTTCCTTTGCCCAGGCCAGATTTTCCGGCGTGAACGTAAAGCTTGCGGGCTGCAGTTCCTTGGGCGCGAGGCGGCGAACGGACATTCTGTTCAGTCTCTCATTGCATACGGCGCACGGCGTCGGCGTTCAGGGCATCGATACGGTTCTGCCAGAACGCGCTTGCAGTGCCGAACACGTTGTAGCCGACGTGGGAGGAAACCTTGATGCGATCGAGGATCGAAAGTTCGGTCACGGTCTCCATGCGGTTTGATTGGGGATCGTAGACGATCAGCGAAAGCGGGGTCTGTTCGAGGATGAAGCGCGACACGGTGTGGCCGGGATCGTTGCCATGCTCTTCGCAGATAATGACGCTGTCGCCCTGCAGGAGCCGCGGGCCGCCCCTGATGGCGTCGACTTCCACGCCCTCGACGTCGAGCTTGATCAGGTATTTTCCGTCGGCGGAAATCCGGCCGCCGTCGATGAGATCGTCGAGCGCAATTACCGGAACCTCCTCGCCGCCATTGGCGCCGCCGGCGATACTGAACGCCTCGTGCTTGGTCCCCGACAGCCGTGCGGTGCCCTTCGTCGCGCCGATTGCGCATTTCATCAACTCAAAACGGTTGTCGTTGACCCGCGCGTTGTTGGCAAGCTTCGAAAAATTTTCCGACGACGGCTCGATCGCGATCGCCCTGTGCGAGCCGAACGGGCCGCTCGTCACCAGCACCGACCAGTAGCCATAGTTGGCGCCGCAATCGAGCAGCGTGTAGTCGATGCCGGCCGAATGGCGGAACAACAATTCGAGCTCATCTTCGTAATGGTAGGAACGATTGAGCAGTTTGCTCCAGTAGCCATCGCCGTAAGGAAATTCGAAAACCGCGTCGGCGTTGAGCTTGATCGCAATGTCGCGCTCAGGCAGCGTCTTGCGCAAAAGATTGGCGCAGCGGTTGTAGCCGCGATGCGAAAAATGCGATGATATCTTCGACCCGGTCGCCAGCGCCATCGCGGCCGTCCGCTCCCAAAGATTGGCTCCCTCCAGAGACCCCGAAGCCCGGTCAAAATGGATGGGCGGAAGCGCGATCACCGATCGACCTCTCCAAACACGATATCGAGCGAACCGAGAATTGCCGAGACGTCGGCCAGAAGGTGGCCCTTGCAGATGAAATCCATCGCCTGCAAATGCGCAAATCCCGGCGCCCGGATCTTGCACTTGTAGGGCTTGTTGGTGCCGTCGGCGACGAGATAGACGCCGAACTCGCCCTTGGGCGCCTCCACCGCCGCATAGACTTCGCCGGCCGGCACGCGGAAACCCTCCGTATAGAGCTTGAAATGATGGATGAGCGCTTCCATCGAGCGTTTCATCTCGCCGCGGCGCGGCGGGAAAATCTTGTGGTCCTGTATTGCGACCGCTCCCTGCCCGTCAGCTGCCCTCAGCCTGGCGATGCATTGCTTCATGATGCGCACGGACTGGCGCATCTCTTCCATCCGAATGCAGTAGCGGTCGTAGCAGTCGCCGTTTTTGCCGACGGGAATGTCGAAATCCATCTCGGCATAGCACTCGTAAGGCTGGGCCTTGCGCAAATCCCAGGCCGCACCCGAGCCGCGTACCATCACGCCCGAGAAGCCCCATTCCCAGGCCTGCTGCAATGAGACCACGCCGATATCGACGTTGCGCTGCTTGAAAATTCGATTGCCGGTCAGCAGCGTTTCGAGGTCGTCGACCACGGCAAGGAACGGATCGCACCAGGCTTCGATATCGTCGATCAGCTTCGGCGGCAGGTCCTGATGCACGCCACCGATCCGGAAATAGGCCGCGTGCATGCGTGAACCGGAGGCGCGTTCGTAGAACACCATCAGCTTTTCGCGCTCTTCAAAGCCCCATAGTGGCGGGGTGAGCGCGCCGACGTCCATCGCTTGCGTGGTGACGTTGAGAAGATGCGACAAAATGCGCCCGATCTCGCAATACAGCACGCGAATCAGCTGGCCGCGGCGCGGCACTTCGATTCCGAGCAGTTTTTCCGCCGCCAGGCAAAAGGCGTGCTCCTGGTTCATCGGCGCGACGTAGTCGAGCCGGTCGAAATAGGGGATCGCCTGCAGATAGGTTTTGTGCTCGATCAGCTTTTCAGTGCCGCGGTGAAGCAGGCCGATATGGGGATCGACGCGCTCGACGACTTCGCCGTCGAGCTCCAGCACCAGGCGAAGCACACCATGTGCCGCCGGATGCTGCGGTCCGAAATTGATGGTGAAGTTACGCAGGGCTGCTTGTTCGGTCATGATCAGCCTTTCGGCCCCGCCTTCTCATCGCCCGGCAGCACCGGGTAGTCGGCGCCTTCCCAAGGCGAGAGAAAATCGAAGTTGCGGAATTCCTGGTTGAGACGGACGGGCTCGTAAAGCACCCTCTTTTCCTGGTCGTCGTAGCGGACCTCGACGAATCCGGTGAGCGGGAAATCCTTGCGCAGCGGGTGGCCGTCGAATCCGTAATCGGTCAAAATCCGCCGCATGTCGGGATGACCGGTGAAGATGACGCCGTAGAGGTCGTAAGCTTCCCGCTCGAACCAGTCGGCGCCGGGGAACACCCCGATAATCGAGGGCACCTGGGTTTCCTCGCCGGCTTCGGCGCGCAGGCGGATCCGTGTGTTCAACGTCGGCGACAGCAGGTGGTAGATGACGTCGAAGCGTTTCTCCCGGCCCGGATAGTCGACAGCGGTAATGTCGGTCAGGTTGACGAACCGGCAGGCAGCGTCGTCGCGCAGGAATCGGACCACATCGACGATTTTCTCGGCATGCACCGCCACCGTAAGCTGATTGAACGCCACGTTGTGGTCGATCGCCGCACCGAGTAGCGCGCCGACAACCGTCTGCCCCAGAGCGTCGAGCCTGCCGTCATCCATGCCAAAACCTTAGCGTTCGATGGTCCCCGTGCGCCGGATCTTCTTCTGCAGCAGCATGACGCCATAAAGCAGCGCCTCCGCCGTCGGCGGGCAGCCGGGCACGTAGATATCGATGGGAACGATGCGGTCGCAGCCGCGCACGACCGAATACGAATAGTGATAATAGCCACCGCCATTGGCGCATGACCCCATCGAGATCACATAGCGCGGCTCGGGCATCTGATCGTAGACCTTGCGCAACGCCGGTGCCATCTTGTTGGTCAGCGTGCCCGCCACGATCATCACGTCGGACTGCCGCGGGGAGGCTCGCGGCGCGAAGCCGAAGCGCTCTGCGTCATAGCGCGGCATCGACATCTGCATCATCTCGACCGCACAACAGGCGAGCCCGAACGTCATCCACATCAGCGAGCCGGTACGCGCCCAGGTGATCAGGTCATCGGCGGCGGCAACGAAGAAGCCCTTGTCGGACAGTTCGCGATTGACCTCGAGAAAATAGGGATCGTTGGCCCCGACCGGCTTGCCGGTTTTGGGATCAAGGATGCCACTTGGAGTCGGAGACACCGCCGGCGCGAACCCTGATGTCGTGGGGCTCAATCCCATTCGAGAGCGCCTTTCTTCCATTCATACGCAAAGCCGACGGTGAGGACCGCCAGAAACACGAACATCGACCAGAAACCGGTTGCCCCCAGCTTGCCGTACGCCACCGCCCACGGAAACAGGAAGGCCACTTCCAGATCGAAAATGATGAAGAGAATCGCGACCAGGTAGAACCGCACGTCGAACTTCATCCGGGCGTCGTCGAATGCATTGAATCCGCACTCATAAGCCGACAGCTTTTCCGCATCGGGCTGCTGAAAAGCCACCAGGAACGGGGCAATCAGCAGCACCAGTCCAATCGCGGCGGCCACCCCTACGAACACCACGAGTGGAAGGTAATTTTGCAAGATGCCGTTCATCGGCGAGGCCTTTTCCTGCGGGTTGCTGGTGCCCGCAGATTCGTTAACTGCAATAGTTCCGAGGCTTAGCGCAGCGCAACAAGGGGCGCAAGACAAGCTATATTGACGATCGCCCGGCCTCCACACGAAGCAAAAACTGGCCGACGCTGAAGGGCGTTGCCCGGCGGAGATCCAGACCCCTTGCCACGGGCGCCGCCGAGCCGGCCGAACTCCGCCCTGCCCAGAGATGTGGAGATGCGCCGGACTGACGCAATACCACCGCAAAATCGGCCGCCAGGACGGCCACGAAACCATTTTAGGGAACCCACGAAACCAAGTGGAAACAAATGAGGGGTAGATGTTCCTCAACAAGGCGACGGAAAAGCCGCCTGGAGGCAGTCATGAACCACTCAATGCATTCGGCCGATCGTGCGACACACTTGAAGATCGTGGTCATGGCGCTGGTCGCCGGCGTTGCGATCGCGGGTTTTGCAATTACCGCGCGCACTTCGTCCGACTACAGCCAGAGCGCTCAGGTCGTCAAGGCTGGAAAGCCAATCGCGGTGACGAGTTCGGGAGCTTCAATGGTTCGCTAAGCGCTGCTTGAGGATTTCACGGAGCCACCCTTCCCCCCAAGGGTGGATCCAACGGAGCCACCCTCCCCCAAGGGTGGACCCAACGAAGCCGCCCTTCCCCCAGGGGCGGCTTTTCGTTTTGCTGGTTGCTTGAAACAGGCTCTCATCAACATCATACCGCCGGCCGACGCATCCCCGGACGGTCGTAGAATGGCACTTCAAGATCATTTGCTTTGCCCCCGTGAACGGACATCGCACACCGCAGATGCCATATCTGAAAAGTGCCCAAATGGCGACATTACAGGGCGTTGATGGTGCAAGCTCGGCGTTGCTATCCCGAAAGCGCGATGAGATTTGGTTGAATCGCCATCGCGCTTTAACTCCCCGATTGAGCATGATCTCCGCGCAAACGCGTTTCGCGTTTGTCGCGAGGAAAACCGCTGCACGCTTTTCCGGATCATGCTTTAGTCTTACTGCGTCATAAGACCCTCATGGTGAGGAGGCGCCCTTGCGCCGTCTCGAACCATGAAGGCCACGTTGCCTAATTCCGGGCCTCGTCCTTTTCAGACGCTTGCTCGCGCAAGCTCCTCAGGATGAGGGGATAAAACGGTTATGACGCAGTAAGACCAGCTAGCGGCGGGTACGGATAGCGCCAACTGGAGCCGCCGTCACGGTGGGCTGACGCCGTGCCTGGTCGTGCTGCGCGGCCGCGAACCCGCTGCGATGTATCCAGGATACCGGTAGCGGGCGCTTATTTTTTCTCGCCCATCGTGACATAGGCCCACACTGCCTCGATGTCGTCGCTGTTGAGCAGGTCGCCCCACGGCGGCATCTGGTTTTTGCCGTTGGTCACCGAACGCACGAAGCGGTCGTGCTCGCCGGCCGGAAACTTGCGCAGGTCGAACGCGCTTTCCGGGTCCTGCATCCGCGGTCCATGACACGGCGAACAGTTGCGGGCGTAGATTTCGGCACCGCTTGCGATCTGCTGCGGCGGAAAGCTCTCGGCGGCAGCCGTTGCGCACCACAGCGCAAAGGCCGCCGCGAGACTTATGCCTGTCGTCAGTCCTGTCATGCCTGAATCCTCTTTCAGCCTCGTCCCGAGGAGGGCGCGCCCGCACCCGTCTCGAGAGATGTGCCGCACGTGGCGTTGTCCACGGCTCGAGACGGCGCGGACCATGAGGTGGGAGGAGGCGGCAGCCCGCGTCTTCAATCCGGCAACAGGGCGAAGGTCCACACCGAGCCGCCGGGCGGCACGCTCTTGAGCGCCTCGCGCGCCTGGTTCCAATACACCCCGCCGATTCCCGATAGCACAGTGACGTATTGCCGGCCCTTGTAGGTGTAGGTGATCGGCTGCGCGTTGATGCCGGAGCCGGTCTGGAACTGCCAGAGCGTCTTGCCGTCCGCCGCGTCGATGGCGATGAATTCGCCGGTTTCCTTGCCGGTGAACAGCAATCCGCCGCCGGTCGCCACGATCGCCGACCATTGCGGATGGTCCCACAGCGGCGCGCGCCACACTTGTTTGGCGCTCAGCGGCTCGATCGCGTCGACATGGCCGACCGGCTCGCCGTCGGGCTGCTTGGCCGGCAGATTTTCCACGACTGGAAACGCTGTCCCTGCACGTAAGGTCCGGTCGGCAGATGCTTGAACAACCGCGCCGAATGCATGGTGTTGGCATAGAGCAGGCCGGTCTCGGGATTGAACGCGGCATGGGGCCAATTCTTGGCGCCGCGCTGCGTCGGCCACAGCTCGACCTGCTCTCCGGCGCGCAATTTCTCGGCGATGTCGGTCTCGATCGGGCGTCCGGTTTCCATGTCGACGCCGCTCGCCCAGTTCACCCGCTCGAATGGTTTGGCGGAAATCAATTGGCCGCTAGCCCGGTCGATCACATAAAGGAAGCCGTTGCGGTTGAGCTGCATCAGCACCTTGCGCTTGGCGCCGGCGACGTTGAGCTCGCCGAGGATCATTTCCCAGTTGCCGTCGTAATCGTACTGGTCGTTGGGCGTGAACTGGTAGTGCCAGACGACCTCGCCGGTCTTCGGCCGCATCGCCAGCACCGAGGCGGTGAAAAGGTTGTCGCCGGGTCGCTTTTGCGACGCCCAAGGCGCCGGATTGCCGGTGCCCCAATAGGTCAGGTCAAGGTCGGGATCGTAGGAGCCGGTGATCCAGCTCGAGCCGCCGCCGGTCTTCCAGGCGTCGGTGTCCTGCGGCCAAGTCTCGTTGCCGGGTTCGCCGCGCGCCGGAATCGTGTAGCGGCGCCATAGGTGTTTGCCGGTTTCCGGGTCCCAGCCGTCGATGAAACCGCGAATGCCGAACTCCGCGCCGGAGATGCCGGTGATCAGCACGTTGTTGGCGATCAGCGGCGCGACCGTCATGGAATAACCTTCCTTCCACTCCGCCGCCTTCTGGTTCCAGATCTCGTTGCCCGTCTTCATATCGAGCGCGATGACATGGGCATCGAGCGTGGTGCGGTAGAGCTTGCCGTTGAGGATCGCGGCGCCCTTGTTGGAGACACCGCAGCACACGATGCGCGGCGTCTCCGGCAGCCAGTCGACCGGCGTTTTCCAAATCTGCTTGCCGGTGCCGACGTCAATCGCCACCGTCGCCTTGGCGTTGGTGACATACATCACCCCGTCAAGCACCAGCGGCTGCGCCTGCTCGCCCCATGGATTGTCGAGGCTGAGGCTCCAGATCGGCACCAGGCGTTTGACCGTCGCCTTGTCGATCTGCTTGAGCGGGCTATAGCGGTTGAGGCTATAGCCCATGCCATAGGTCAGCACGTTGTCAGGGTTCTTGCCGTCGTTCCTGAGATCGTCGAGCGTCTGCGCCGATGCCGCGCCCGCAAGCATAACCATCGCGGCCGCAGCCGCTTTCGCCTTCATGAAAATCCTCCCGCGACGACGGGTCGGGCGGCCGTTGTCCGTCGCCACGTCCTTGCGCGGGAGGTTAGCGCAACGCCAATGCCTGTCGAGCCCGATGTCGGCTTGGATTCTTTCGCGCAGCCATGCGCCAGACGCAGAGTACGGCGAGTCATCCTTGATGGGCTCTCGATGCCGGCAATGGCGCGAGAGACGGGGCTCGAACCCGCGACCTCCGGCGTGACAGGCCGAAGGTTTCATTAACGTTTTCAAAGAGTGTTCCGACAGAAACGGACTCCAAATCCAGCCGTAAAGGTGCGGAAGTTGGAACGGGAGGTACGCATGTGCGGACCGCCTGAAATGCAAAGGGGTGCCGGCCAGGGCACCCCGAATTCGCAAACCTCATTAAAGCCCCATCGACATACGCAAGCAGCCCGCGAACTTCAAGTAGTTTTTGGCCGCCGCGTTGTCGTTGTCCGCGAGTCCATCGGTCGGTGCTTCCGCACGAGGGCGCCGCAATGAACGCCCAACAGATTGGAATGGCCCTCAAGGGGCGCCGCAACGGGACCGGCTGGCTGGTTTGCTGTCCGTGCCCGAATCACGGCAAAGGGCGCGGTGATCGATTCCCCTCACTATCGGTCGCAGATGGCGATGATGATCGGTTGCTGTTGCGCTGCTTTGCGGGCTGCGAGTTCGTCGACATTCTAGACGAGCTAAAGCATCGCGGATTGCTGGATGTCAGGGCACCGGTTCATCCTGCACCTACATGTTCCAAACCAAAGCCTCATAATCCCGATCCAGAGGCACTCAAGATTTGGGTCGCGTCACGTCCACTGCATTACTCGGTCGCGGCCGAATACTTGGAGCGTCGCGGCATTGCGTTGCAGCCGTCATCCTTACGGTGTCGCATTGATGTGCCCGCCCTGGTCGCCGGTGTGCAAAGGGGGAGCGCAAGCACCTCGGCGGGAGCCAATATGATGCGTGGAATGACCGGCTCTCCAATCTCGTAGCGTCCGCAGTGCCGATAAATCTAAAAAATCTTGAAGAGGTTCAGGCTTCGTCGATAGCAATCTTCTCTGGAATGATAGACATCAATTCAACTGATCCGATTGAGGCGATGCTCGTCGGCCAACTGATAGCAGCCAATGAGGCAGCCTTGGCCATGTATCGGAAGGGATGGTCGCAGCCGCCCGAGTATTTCGAGGGGCGGACGAAATATCTGCAGCTTGCCGATAAGGCGGCGCGAACAGTGGTGCTGTTGACCGAAAGGCTCGACCATCACCGCGGTCGCGGCCAGCAACAGATCACCGTCAAGCATGTGACCACGAACAACGTCACGGCAGATCAGGCGATCATTGCCGATAGCGTCACTACAGGCGGCGGCGCTCGCAATGTCGCGTCTCCTGCTCTTCTGGCTGCAAGTTCGGCGATGCCTATGCCGATCCTCAGCGAAGCAAGGCAGCCTGATCTTGTAGGGGTGGGGGAGAAGCAGAAAAAGAAATGACCGACAACCCCATGCAAAGCGCCCACGACGCGCCTCGGTGCAAAGCCAAATCGAAACGATCAGGGAAGCGCTGTCGTGCGCCTGCGGTACGCGGCTATCGCGTCTGCCGGATGCATGGGGCTAAAGGCGGCGCGCCGAAAGGTGAGCAGAATGGGAATTATCGACATGGCGGTCGCGCAAGCGAGACGATCCAGGCAGTGAGGTACGTCAACATGCTGTCGCGCCTGGCGCGGAAATCCTAATAAGGGCGTGTTGGCGGTGCTTTCTAAATTCATTTCTGGCGATTGCACCAGTCACACAGAACCGGCGGTTGGTCGGACGTTGGGAAATTGGACTGTTACGCAGCAAGCAGCCGGAACGGCTGGCGTCTCATCCCGTCATCGATCCGCCGTGGCCGCAACGCGCCGCTACCGTGGAACCCGCGCCACGCCGCCGGCTTTATTGTCGGGTCGTCGAGGATGCCTCCAGGCGGCCTAGCGCGGTCTCGGGTGCTCATCCCTGGGTGACGGGGCCGCGCTTCCACCTCGCGTTCACGACCGATTGACTATTGCTCGCCGCCTCGTGATGCCGGCTGAGTGATAATCTTCATTGCCCGCCCCTATTTCCCGCGGGACGCAAGGCGCGAAGCGCTGCTGCGCGCAAATGAGCGTTTCGAATGTCGGGAGGAATCAAAATGCAAAGGACCATTTTAGCTGTGCTGGCCGCCGCACTCGTCACGGTGTCGATAGTGCAGCCTGTCGCGGCTGCTCAGTCTCACCGTTCGCATGGAGTCCATCGGGCCGTGGTGGCCAAGAACTGGCAGTGGCGCGATTCAAATGCCTACCTGCCTTTGGCGGCACGACCGGCGCCATTTCAATACGACGAAGCCCTGTCTCCGCCGGCCGGCCATTGATCCGATGCACAGGGCGCCGCGGCCCGTCGCGCACTATCCCGTGGGTGCCGCTCGCCGACATCCTGTCGTCAACATTCGCGGTCTAGCCTGAGATTGGCCCCTGAAACAGCAGCGCGGCGGCGTGGGGCCATGCACGGCCATGCCGACACCTCTCGTGCTTGGCCGTGCTTTTCGCCTCAACTCGATTTCCCGCGACCAGACAAATCCCCACGCGCGAAATAAAAAATCGTCCCGTCCCATCGTCGATCTACCTCGGTCGCGACGCATGATTCTGTCCAGCCGCCGTTCGGACCGTCTCCTGGCGTCGGCTGGCGAACGGCGTCGGTCTTCCCAAGGAACCTCCTCGACAGCCGCGCGCTCTTGGACCAGGCATGCCGCTTGCATGATTTGCACCGCAGCCTAGTACCCCCATGCCGACTTCGTGTTCCTGTCAGAGCGGAAAGCGCCCCTTTCCGTCGACGGCGCCCAGAAGCTAATTGAGCGGCTTGGCGTGGCCGCTAATCTGCCATTTCCGATCCATGCTCATATGCTGCGCCATGCCGCTGGCTACGCCCTGGCGGCGCGCGGGGTCGACACCAGGACGCTGCAGGCATTCATGGGCCATCGCTCGATTGCGAACACCGTCGTCTATACCGCGGTGGCCGACAAGCGCATTCGAAACATTTGGGGCAAATGACGGCTTGGCAGAAGAGAATTTTCTGATGGGATTTGGCTACTTAGATTTTTTGCAGCTCGCTGGTCTACTCTGGCAGGGCAGCGGGGCTTTCCCCCTGTGTTTTAGAGAACTCGCCCCGCCATCTATTTGGCGGGGCTTATTGTTCGCTACCCGCTGTCTTTCTCGTACCCGAGCAGCTTGCCGGTCTTGCGGTTGACGAAATGCAATCGCGCGCAGGAGAGGCAGTTTACCCGACATAAGCCTCATCGACCCCTATCAGTCGGCTTTATCCGGCGACATCCGCCGCCAGCAACGCACAGTCGCCTTTGCAAGTGCTTCGGTGGCCAGGAAATGCCCTAGACGATCCGTAAATTCGACCCATCAGCCGCTCCGTCGCGAGGTCCGATTTACCCCCGTGAACGGGTTTGGCCAGCCTCTCAGGTCCGAAAAGTGCACAGCAGCAGACGAACCAACTCGAACACGGAGGGACCGTCCCCCTTCGTTCACATTGGAACCATATCTTCCGCCAACCGTTCTTTTGCGGGTGACTGTGAGCTGACGTACCTCGACTTCTCACTACACACCGATCGGGGGCCCCATGGAAGAAGAAGCAACACGGGCCTCCAAAGCTCTATTCGGGGTCGCCGGCCTCGATGACATTCTGTCTGGCGGTCTCGCCCGGAACCGCATCTACCTAATTGAAGGCGTCCCCGGCTCCGGCAAAACAACCTTGGCTATGCAATTCTTGCTCGAAGGCGCTTCAGGGGGCGAAAAAGGCCTCTACATAACACTCTCCGAAACCGAACAGGAGTTGCGGGAGGCGGCGGCCTCTCACGGCTGGTCAATTTCTGACAAGATCGACGTCTTCGAGCTTCTCCCCCCCGAAAATCTTCTGGACGAAAAGCAGCAGCAAAGTCTGTTGTATTCGTCGGACCTTGAGTTAGGGGAAACGACCACCCGCATTTTTGAAATAATGGAGCGGGTCAAGCCCGCACGTGTCGTACTCGATAGCTTGTCGGAGATACGGCTGCTTGCGCAGAACTCGCTGCGCTATCGCCGCCAAATCCTGTCGCTGAAGCATTATTTCGCGCAACGCGACGTGACAGTCTTGCTGCTTGATGACATGACTGCCGAAATTTTGGATAAGACAGTCCACAGCGTTGCGCACGGCGTCATACGACTCGAAGAAATTGCGCCCGACTACGGCGCGGAGCGTAGGCGGCTACGCGTTTTGAAATATCGCGGCCAGGCATTTCGTGGCGGTTATCACGATTTCATCATTCAAACCGGCGGCGTGCAGGTTTTTCCACGCTTGGTCGCTTCGGAGTATCGTGCGCGAACTAAATCCCAGGTGCTGAGTACGAACATCGCTGAACTAGACAAACTTATGGGTGGCGGTGTCGATAGCGGCTCCAGCACGTTAATCATCGGCCCTGCGGGAACCGGCAAGTCGCTATTGGTCCTTCAGTTCGTAACGGCGGCGGTCAAGCGCGGCGAGCACGCAGCTCTTTTTATTTTTGACGAAGAGCTTGGGCTCCTTTTTTCCCGATCAAAGGCAATGGGCATCGATTTAGAGTCCATGCGTGACGGCGGAAAGCTCCACATTGTTCAAGTGGACGCGGCCGAGATATCGCCTGGAGAGTTCGCTCACAAAGTCCGCAGGGTCGTGGAAAAGGAAAATATTCGAACGGTAGTCATCGACAGCCTTAACGGTTATCAAAATGCAATGCCGCAGGAGCAGTATCTCATTCTACACATGCACGAGTTGTTGCAGTACCTGAACCGCGTGGGCGCTGCGACATTTCTCACGGTTGCCCAGCACGGAATGGTTGGAGAAATGAAATCACCGGTGGACGTGACGTATCTTGCCGACACTGTCATTTTGCTTCGCTATTTTGAGGCATTCGGCCAGGTCCGTCGGGCGATTTCGATGCTCAAGAAGCGGACCGGCTCGCACGAAAATTCGATCCGCGAGTTCACAATTGGCCGAACTGGTATCACCGTCGGGCCCGTTCTTGAGAAATTCCAAGGCATCTTGCGCGGGGTACCTCAACACTTGGGCGGGAACGCGCCAAGGACCCAAGAGTAAGACTTATGACCACCCTGTTCGATACGATTTCCGAACGTGCGGTAATTCTTGCTCCGCAAGGGCGCGATGCGACGGTCGCGGCCAGCATCTTGCGTGAAGGCGGGCTGACTGTCGAGATCTGCAACGATCTGCCAAGCTTGACAGAAGAAATTGCCCGAGGAGCCGGTGTCGCGGTACTGACCGATGACGCCATCAGAAATGCAGATATCAAAACTCTCGCGGGCTGGATCAGTTCGCAGCCCTCCTGGTCAGATTTTCCCTTCGTGCTGCTGACTGAACGCGGCGGGGGTTTGGAGCGAAATCCCATCGCAACCAGGCAAATGGGGGCGCTCGGCAATGTTGCGTTTCTGGAACGACCGTTTCACCCGACAACATTGCTCAGCGTCGTGCGCACAGCTCTCCGCGGTCGAAACAGGCAATACGAGGCGCGCTCCCGTCTCGATGCCTTGCATGAAAGCGAATCTCACGCACGGCACGCCGAGGCGCGCTTGCGCAGTCTGAACGAAACCTTGGAAGCGCGAGTCCAGGAACGCACTGCAGAATTAGCCGCCGCCAACCGGCAGCTTCTCTCTCAGATCGAGGAAAAGGAAAAAGTTGAGTCGACGCTGCGTCAGATGCAGAGATTGGAAGCGATTGGTCAACTTACGTCAGGTGTCGCACACGACTTCAATAACCTGCTCACAGTCGTGCTGGGAAATATTGGATTTCTGGAAAGAAACAATTCCATTGTCGGCGATCCAAAATTGCAGCAGCGGCTTGCTCATATGCGGTTGGCGACCGAGCGCGGCGCCAAGCTCACGTCCCAGTTGCTTGCCTTTTCGCGCCGCCAGCGGCTGGAGCCGAAGCCATTCGGCGTCAACGAAGCGTTGGAGAATATGCACAATCTGCTGCAAAGCACGTTGGGCGGCGGTGTCAGCATCAACACCGTGCTCCGACCGGGAACCTGGCATGCTCTCGCCGATCCGGCACAGATAGAGCTAGTTGTTCTCAATCTCGTGATCAACGCACGCGATGCCATGGAAGATCGCGGCAATGTCACTATTGAAACAGCGAATGCAAAAGTCGGACCTCCCGAAAGGCCGGAAGAACCTCCCGCCGGTGACTACGTCATGATTGCGGTCACCGACACCGGGTCGGGAATGACAAAAGAAGTTCTGGCAAAAGCCTTCGAGCCATTTTTCACAACCAAAGAGATTGGTAAGGGTTCGGGCTTGGGATTGAGCCAGGTCCTCGGCTTTGCAAAGCAGTCGGGCGGGGGAATGCGGATCGAAACCCGCGTCGGGGAAGGCACCTCGGTAAAGGTCTATTTGCCCCGCGCCGAGATTTGCTCGGAAGCAACGGTCGTGCCGGTTGGCGCCGCTCGGAGCAATCGAAAAGGTGCATTAATTC
>Ga0075017_100001597_pt1 | contig 13956 bp, 9 predicted proteins | sample AleBraG_ABR_2012_FD_71475 | JGI IMG/M metagenome (GOLD analysis project Ga0075017, IMG submission 71475) | Freshwater sediment microbial communities in response to fracking from Pennsylvania, USA - Alex Branch Run_MetaG_ABR_2012 | ecosystem: Environmental > Aquatic > Freshwater > Creek >... | reverse complement strand
CATCTCCGTCTATAAAAAGAACATCCCGTCGGTGGTGAACGTGACCTCGCGCGCCATGACTTTCGATTTCTTCTATGGACTGGTTCCACAGGAGGGACAGGGCTCGGGATTCGTGATCGACAAAGAAGGCCACATTCTGACCAACTATCACGTGATCGCCGACGCCCGGCAGGTGGAAGTCACGATGCACAATCGCAAGAGATACAAAGCGACCATCGTGGGCTCGGATCCGGCGCATGATCTGGCAGTGATCCAGATCAAGGCTCCCGACCTGGTTCCGGCCGTGCTGGGCGATTCGAAGAACTTGCAGGTTGGACAGAAGGTGTATGCCATCGGCAACCCGTTTGGGCTGGCGGGAACGATGACGCGCGGCATCGTAAGCTCGATCCGCCCGGTGCGGGAGCCGAACGGCGCGACGATTGGAGACGCAATTCAGACCGATGCGGCGATCAATCCCGGCAACTCGGGCGGTCCACTGATGAACTGGCACGGCGAAGTCATTGGCATCAATACGATGATTCTGTCGAGTGTCGGCCAGAACGCGGGGATCGGGTTCGCCATTCCGATCAATACCGCCAAGGCCGTGCTCAACGACTTGATGACGCTGGGCCGGGTGAAGCGCCCGGCTTTGGGCGTCAGGACGATTCCGATCAGTCCGGAACTGGCGGATGAAATTGGTTTGCCGGTCGACTACGGATTGCTGATCGTTCAGGTTACGCCGGGCGGGTCCGCGGATTTGGCTGGACTTCACGCTGGGACGGAGCGGGCCTATCTGGGAAATATTCCGATCATGCTGGGCGGCGACCTGATTGTTGCGATCGACGATCAGAAAGTGGAGAGCGAGCAGGACTTGTCGGAGATGATGAATAACCATCGCGCGGGCGATACGGTGAAGGTGACCATCTATCGCGGCAAGAAGAAGATGGATGTGACCGTAGCGCTGGGCGAGGCGAGGCAGCAAGTGTGAGAAGAGCAGCCATCGGTCGTCGGCCTTCGGGCGTACGCTTTTAGGGGAAGGTAAGGGCGCTTCGTGAGAAGCGCCCTTTTTCTGCGACCTGATCGGGCTCGTTATTGCACGGTCAAGGTCAGCGAGCTGAAGTGTTGCACGCTGCCAGAGGTGCCAATCACAAGCACAGTGTAGGTGCCCGGAGGTGTGGAGTTTACTTTTTGGACCGGAGGCGGGGTGCCCGTACTGGTGCCGCTGCAGCCGGGGAGGTAGAGCAAAGTCCCGAGCAGAACGAACATCAGCAGGAACAGCCCGGCCCGTTTCCGGCCATTCTTTCCGAGGACGAAGATCCCGAATAGTCCGAGTCCCGGCATGACAACGAGCCAGGCATAGACCGGGCCGCGGGCAGCCGGAGCGAGTTGGGCGGTGGTGCCGGTTGTCTTGATGCTGACGGTGACCGAAGCCGCGCTGGCGCCCGGTGTGACGGAAGTTGGAGCGATGGTGCAGGTGGAGAATGCCGGCACCCCGGCGCAGGTCAGGGCGATTGCGGTGGCGAAGGTGCCGCCGACGGGCGAGATCGCAACCTCGTAGGTCGCGGTGGCTCCGGCTGTAATGCTGCTGGTCCCGCCCGATGACGGCATGTTGAAGTCGATGCCCGACCCCGTCAGCGAAATCACCTGCGGGCTGTCGAGCGCAGAATCGGTCAGTGTCAGGGTTCCGGTGCGGGATCCTGACGTGGTGGGAGTGAACGTCACCTGAATGGTGCAGGTTCCGCTGGCGGCGACGCTGGTGCAGTTGTTGGTTTGAGAAAAGTCGCCGTTCGCCTGCACGCTGGCGACGGTCAGAGCTCCGTTGCCCGGGTTGGTGACGGTGATGGTCTGAGCGGTGCTGGCCGTGCCCACGGCGAGCCCGCTAAAGGTCAGGCTGGATGCACTCAGGTGTGCGACTCCGGCGAGGCCGGTGCCGCCTAACGTGACCGTGTGGGGATTGCCCTGCGCGTTGTCGCTGATGGTCAGCGTGCCCGAACGGCTCCCGGCGGCGGTCGGAGAGAAGGTGACGTGAATGGTGCACGTCGCGGAAGCCGCGACCGGAGCGGTCGTGCAGGTGTCGGTTTCGGCGAAATCGCCGCCGGCCTCGATGGACGAAATTGTCATGGAATTCGAGCCGGTGTTGCTGACCACCACCGATTGCGACGAACTGGTGGTTCCAACATTCTGGCTGCTGAAGGTGAGACTCGCAGGGGCGACCGTTCCGGTGGTCACGTAACCACTGCCGGTCAGGGCGACGACCTGCGGGCTGTCGGGCGCGTTGTCGTAGATGGTCAAGGTTCCGTTTTGCGCGCCGCCTGCCGTGGGCTTGAACGAGATGTGGAACGAGCAACTGGAGCCGATTCCCAGCGAAGCGGTGCAGTCGCTGGTCAGCGGATATTCGACGCTGTTGGTGAAACTGCTGATGAGCAGCGTGGCGTTTCCGTTGTTGGTCAGACTCACCGTTTGGGCCGAGCTGGTCTGATTGATCTGCATGCTGGGGAACGAGAGGCTGGTTGCGCTAAGAGCAACCACGGGCGTGGCGCCGTTGCCGACGAGGTTGATGAAATGAGGCGAGCCAGCGGCGTTGTCCTCGATCATGATCGAGCCGAAGCGCGGGCCCGGCGCGGTGGGGTTGAACGTGATCGTGAAGGTGCAGGTGGCGGCGGCCGCGATGCTGCTGCCGCAATCGTCCGTTTCGGCGAAATCGCCGGTGGTCGTGAGATTTGAAATCGTCAGCGCCGCGCTGCCCATGTTGCGCAGCAGGGATGTGTTGGGCTGGCTCACGGAGCCAACCGGGCGGATCGAGAACTGCACCAGCGACGGGCTGAGCGCCACAGACGGAGACGAAGCGGTCCCGATCTTGGTGACGAACCCATCGTTGTTACCCCCGATCGTCCCTTGCAGAGCGGCGGCATTCACCGGATAGTCGGTGGAGTTGGTGTATCCGGCAACGTACATGGCGCCGGAAGAATCAAGCGCAATTCCGCCAGGATAATCGTTGCCGTAGCCGCCCAGGAAGGTGGCGAACAGTTGCGTCGAAGCCGTAGGATCGACTTCCTGGAGCAGGAGGTCGTACCCGTTGGTGTAGTTCTCAAGGGGATTGGTGAGAAAGGAAGAGATTCCCCATCCCGAAGAGCTGAGGACGTAGATGTTGCCGGCCGGGTCTAACACCAACGACTGCGGATCGGCATTCTCAGAGGTGAGGAGAGTGGCAAAGGCTACCGTGGAGCCGGCCGCGTCCAACTTCGCGAGGAACGCTCCACTGCAGCCGTAGTCGGACTCGGGATTGCAGAGACTGGTGTTCGTGATGGGTAGGGCGTTCGATGCGTCATAGCTGATTCCCGCAATAATCGCTTCTCCCTGGGAATCGACGGCGATGGCGGCGGGCAGGACCTCGGATGAGTTTTGCGGCACCGCGCCAAAGTAAGTGGAATAAACAAGATTCCCGGAGGGATCGAACTTGCCTACCACGGTAACGGTGACGTTCCACAATGTGCCATTTGTAGTTTCGTATGCCGCCTCTGAGACCGGGAAATCGAAGGTGTTGGTGACCCCGGTGACGTAGGCATTGCCGGCAGCATCCACCGCAATCGCACTGATGTTGCCGTAGGGGCTTGGCCAGCAGAGAACTCCGTGATAGCAGGTCTCGGTGTAGGTCTGACTGCCGGCGTAGTACGTGGAATACAAGAGGGCAGAGCCGTCTGCAGTCAGCTTGCTCAGGAATGCATATTGCCCATATTCGTCGCCCTGATTGGGAGCGACCGTAGCCTGATAGGCATTCGCCAGAGGGAAATCGAGAGAGTAAGTACCGCCGGCGACGTAGATGTTGCCGTCCGCGTCCAGAGCGATTGCATTCACATAGTTGCTGCTGCTACCACCCAAATAAGTGGAGTAGAGCAGCGAAGCGCCATCGGCGGAAATTTCTGTGACGAAGCCTTCCGGCGTTCCGGCCATGGCGGCCTGGAATGGATTCACCGTCGGGTAGTCGGAGGAGTAGGTGTAGCCGGTAACGAAGACGTGGTTCGAGGCATCAAGGGCGATGGCCGACGGGACCTCGTCGCTGCTCCCGCCGATGTAGTCGGCATAGACCAGGCTGGAGCCACTCACATCGAGCTTGGCTAAAAAGACGTTCTGTCCCGAAGGGGCAGGGCCTGCCGCCAGCGGAAAATTGTTGGACTGTGTCCAGCCGGTGACGTAGGCGCTGCCCGCGCTATCGACGGCGATGGCGGTCGCCTTGTCATCCGCCAAGCCGCCGAGAAACGTGCCGTAGACCATGACTGGATCGATGACCAGCGGCATAGTCTTGTCGTACGGGCCTACGGTGAAGGAGACCCGCGTCGAATTCTGCAGCGTGTAATGCCCGGTGACGGGAACTCGCATGCCATGGAACTGCTGGTAAAGCTCCGGAGCCAGCAGGCGAATTTCGTCCGAGCCCTTGTGCAAGACCAGACTGCCGTCGGAATCGAGGCTCAGGCGATCGGCGCCCTGAACCTCGAGTTGGATCAGCTTGGGATCAGCGCCGGGAGCAAGAATGAAATCGTGCTCCACGCGCGACTGATTGCCGTAGTAGACGAGATCGATTCCCGGATAGATGCTCTGATAACGGACCTGCTTGTAAGTGGGAACGTTGGTCTGCCATTTCTGGGGGTCGTTCCCAAGGAAATAGTTCACCTTGCCGGCCTGCAGTTGCTCACCTGCCAGCGCAGGATTCGGATTGGCGCCCATGAGCTTCATCTGAATCAGAGCGTCGCTGGATTTGGATGGCGCTGCGGCGGCCGCAGGGTTTGCCGAGTTCTGCGCAACGGAAGTTGTGTGGGAGCGGAGCGCCAGCACCATTTCTCCGGAAGTAAGCATGACCGCGTAGCCGGAGCCGTGGGCGAGGAACTTCACTCGGGGATCGATCTGACCGCGATTGGCCTCGAAGGTCAGAGGCAGCCTGCCATAGTGCGCTTGCACTTGCTTGTCTTGCAGCGGGGCGGCGGGCTTGCGGGGAGTGGCTTGGCCCGCACACCAGAAACCGCTCAGCAGAGTTATTGTGGCAGCCGCAGCATACAGAGACCGCATTGCAGATTTCATTCTTCCTCCAGTTCGTTCCGTTCACCATTGGGGTCGAGCGGGGTCGGTTCTTACGGAATGGCGCGCGCTCAGCAACGAGGCCATTATCGGGACCGGAGGCGGAAAGGCTTGTGATGTATGTCACCAGTGGCTGAACTTAGGTACGTGGCGGGTTCTAAGACGGGAAAAATGCCATCCTGGAACGGTCAGTAAGCTCTTCCGGGTAGTGATGCAGTTTGCGAAAAATGAATCGTATCAGGGCATGCCTTCAGGCGTGCTAGGAAGCTAAAGCCGGTAAAGTCTCACGCGAATCGACGGCACCGCTGAAGCGATGCCCTGATACGAATCGGGCCACCAAACTGCACCACTACCCTCCTCCGACCGTGCTTGCGGCATCGGAATAAATCAGCTACGCTGTGGTCCTGCCTATGACTGCCGTCCTTTAATCTGCGACTTGTAACCTTGAGCGACACGCGCGTGGAAGTGTGCGCGGCGCTCCTGCCTCCTGCAGACGCAACCAGCAGCTCAGAATCGCGAAAGGACATTCCCATGCAATTTGTGGATCAAGCATTGGCTCGGCGGCTGGAATCGGCCGAAGAGATGCCCCAGGTTTTTTATGCGAGAGTGTTTCGGAAGACGCGGCCGGAAGTCGGAGCGGCGGAGGAAGAAGTTTGTGGCGGCCACATGAGCTTCTGCGGACTCGGCTCACCCGTCGGGCGAGCTGTGGCGTTGGGCCTGGACCGTGCGTTCACGGAAGCAGATCTCGACCATGTAGAAGCGTTCTATCGAGCGCACAAGGCTCCGGCGCAGGTGGACTTGTGTCCGCTGCATGGGGCGGAAGTGTTTGAAATGTTTAAGCAGCGCGGATACACGATTGCCGAGTTGAATAACGTGCTGTATCGGAAACTGGATCCCGGCGAGAGGTGGCCTGCACCGCCGCCGGACTGCGAGATTCGCCGCAGTCCGCCCGAGGAGGCGGAGGTGACGGGGGCGATCGTCGAGAGCGCATTTTTCCCGGACGGCGCGCCGGAGACATTTCGTGGCCTCATTGCTCCTTTCTATCAGATGGATGGGGCCGCCGCCTTTGTGGCGAGCGTGGACGGCAAGCCGGTCGCATGCGGTACTGGGTTTCTCATCCTGGAGCACAGGATCGTGGCGCTCTCCGGTGCGGGAACGCTGGCTGCATATCGCGGGCGTGGCCTGCAGACGGCTCTGCTGCAGCGGCGAATGCAAGTTGCAGCCGAAGCCGGATGCGAATATGCGGTCATCGTGACGAACGGAGGAAGCACGTCACAGCACAATGCGGAAAGGCTTGGTTTCCGCGTGGCCTATAGCAAGGTGACGGCGATCAAAACACTGGGGCCGTAACTTCGGCCGGTCACGTGCTTTATCCCGAACCCTGAAACCGTCAACCACTAGGGACGCGAAGTATCACGAAGGAGTTCGATCTTTTCCCTGGTGTCCATTCGTGTCTTGGTGGTTAACCGGTTTTTGAGTAGTGGGTCAGTTTGAGCAAATTTCATTTTGTCATTCCGAACCGGGCTGAAAGCCCGGTGAGGAACCTGCTGTCCGCCGGGCAAACAGCAGATTCCCTTCGGCTCCGCTCAGGGCAGGCTCTCGCGCGATAAAACCGCGCTTCGGAATGACAACTTTCAAACTGACCCACTACCGGTTTTTGGGGTGGATTGCGGAGTCAGTGCCTCGCATTGCATAGTGGAGGGCATCATGCTCGAGGCACCGACACTCCAGGGCAAACATATTCGTCTCGAACCACTGGATCGTCACCATGTCGACGGTCTTGCTGCCGCGTCGGCGACGGGAGACGCCGTGCTCTATCGCTGGAGTCCGGTTCCGCAGGGCAAGGCGGAAGCGACTACCTACGTCGAGACGGCACTGGCCTGGCGGGAAGCCAACACGGCGATCTCATTCGCGACTGTGCGCGCCAAAGATGGTGTGGTCATCGGGTCGACGCGCTTCTTTAATCTTGAGTGGTGGGCATGGCCGAAGGGGCATCCGTCGTACGGGCGCGGCGTGCCCGACGCCTGCGAGATCGGCTATACCTGGCTGGCGCGGCCGGCACTTCGCACCGCGGCCAACACTGAGGCCAAGCTGTTGATGCTGTGCCATGCCTTCGAGGTCTGGCAGGTGCTACGCGTATGCCTGCACACCGACGTGCGCAACGAGCGCTCCCGCGCCGCCATGGAGCGCATCGGCTGCAAGTTCGAGGGAATACTGCGGGCCCATCGCATGGCTGCGGACTTCATCGCCCGCGACTCTGCTCGCTACTCGATCGTAGCGGCGGAGTGGCCGGCGGTGAAGCATCGGCTCATTCAGATGGTGGAGCGCTGACCGACGGGCGTCCGGTCTAGCTGACGGTTTTCGCCTCAATGCCGTACGCGGCGACCCACTCATCGTGCCACTTCTGCGACGCTGGCCATTGGAGGCAGAGGCCGTAGCCGTCAGGATCCTTAAACCAAAGTTGTTTCATGCCATAGGGCGCGACTTTTGGTTCTTTTAAAGACACGCCGTGATCCCGCAGGTGCCGGTAAGCGGTATCCAGATCGCGGCAGCCGAAAAACAGGCAGGTATCGTTATGGGACGCAATTCGCACCGGATCGGGCGACGGTGGACGGCTGTCCCGTTCATACGCGGTGTTGAGCATCACCTCAGCGCCGTTGAGTTTCAGCAGGCACCAGTCGCAGTCGTCTCCCGGTGCAGATGTGTTGGCGACGGTGAAGCCCAGCACGTCGCGATAGAAGCGAATGGCCGTGGGCATGTCGAAGACCTGAAGCAGGGGGGCAACGCCGTGAATATCCATGTGCTAACCTCCGGCAGGGCGAGAGCATAGTATCAAACGGCCCGAACCGCCGCCCAACTGTCTGTTCGACGCAGGCTTCGATGAAAAGTAACCGTTAATCAGGGAGTCTGGTGAATGAAAGTAGATGAGATCCGCGCCTATTGCCTCGGGTTTCCCGAGGCGACCGAGAACCTGCAATGGGGCGACGATTTGTGCTTCAAAATCCGGGGCAAGATTTTTGCCACCCTGGCACTCACCGCGGTTCCGCAGAAGTTGTGTTTCAAATGCACCCCTGAAGTCTTTGCGGAACTGACGGAACGAAACGACATCCATCCAGCACCTTATGTCGGCCGGTATAGCTGGGTGATTCTGGATCGACTGGACGCTCTCGGCGGCGATGAGCTGAAAGAGCTGGTGCGGCACTCCTACGAGATGGTGGCGTCACGTAGCCCCGGACGCATTCGTCCAGGCGGCTCGCTGCGCTCGCGGGCGGACGAATGCGTCCGCCCCCACGCGAAGGCTGCGAAGGGCGAAGCTGGAGCTAAGAAGTCGGGTCGGAGGAAAACGCGTTGAGATTGAGCGATTGCCTCTGGGCCTGGCGATCCCGATTGCCGATGCGCCCGGATTTGACTCGATTCCTCCGACTCGGCTAGCCTCAAGAGTCTCATTGCATTTTCAGTTCCTCGATCCGGATGCGATCCCCGCAAAAATCGGTCGGCGCGCTGGTCGTCGCAATCGCGATGGCCTGTTGCCCTGGGCTGCGCGCCTCCACGGAGCCGGTGCATGCACAGCACGGGATGGTGGTCACTGTACAGCCGCTGGCGTCGCAGGCCGGGCTCGAAATCCTCAAGCAGGGCGGCAATGCGGTGGATGCTGCCGTAGCTGCGGGATTCGCCCTGGCCGTGGTGCACTCCGGCGCAGGCAATCTCGGAGGCGGCGGGTTCATGCTCGTCCGAATGGCCGACGGCAAAACCCATTTCCTCGACTACCGTGAAAAAGCTCCAGGGGCCGCCACTCGCGAAATGTATCTGGACCCGAGCGGCAATGTGATCGAAGGTGCCAGCGAGGTGGGCTACAAGTCGATCGCCGTCCCGGGATCGGTCGCTGGAATGGCCTATGCTGAACAGAAGTGGGGCAGGCTGACGCTGAAAAAAGTAATGGCGCCCGCCATCAAGCTCGCTCGCGATGGCTTCGCGCTTGCCTGGGGCGAGGCAGCGGAGTTTCACGATGAGGGGTTGGCGAAATTTCCCGAGTCGCGTCGTATCTTTCAGCGCAATGGCGACTTCTACAAAGCAGGAGAAATCTTCCGCCAGCCCGATCTGGCGCGCACGCTCGAGCGAATTGCCGAGAACCCGGATGACTTTTACCACGGCTCGCTGGCCCGCGAACTCGCGGCGGTCATGCAAAAGGGCGGCGGCCTGATTACAGCCGACGACCTGGCTCACTACGAAGTGAAAGAACGCGAGCCGGTGCGCGGCTCGTATCGCGGATATGAAGTCATCAGCGCGCCGCCGCCTTCATCGGGTGGAACGGTCCTGATCGAATCACTCAATATTTTGCAGGGATACGATTTGGCGAAGATGGGCGACCGCTCGGCTCAGGCGATTCATTACATCATCGAAGCGTTCCGGCGGGCATTTTTTGATCGCGCGGAGTTTATGGGCGATCCCGACTTCGGCAAGATTCCCGTAGCGCAGCTGATTGATACTCGCTATGCCTCAGCCTGGCGCGACACGATCGAGCCCGAGCGGGCCAGCCCGAGCAAGAGTCTGAAGCGCCCCGCGGTATTCAGTGAACTGGAACAGTATGCGTCGACTCACCCGCCAGCCACGCCACAACGGGAGTCGAACCACACTACCCACTATTCCGTCGTCGATTCGGATGGCAACGCAGTTGCCGTCACCACCACCATCAACGACTGGTTCGGCTCGCGGGTCACTGCGGAGGGACTGGGTTTCCTGATGAACGACGAGATGGACGATTTTTCGTCGAAGCCCGGTTTCCCGAACAGCGACGGCCTGATCCAAGGGCCGGCCAACGACATTGGGCCGGGCAAGCGGCCTCTCTCCTCCATGACGCCGACGATCGTTGTCCACGAAGGCAAGTTGGTGCTCGTGTTAGGCTCTCCGGGCAGCTCCAAGATTATTACGACCGTCGCGAACGTATTGCTGGGCGTGGTGGATTACGGGATGAATATCCAGGAAGCGGTGAATGCTCCCCGCTTTCACAATCAATGGATGCCCGATGTGGTGAATGTAGAAAAATGGTTTTCGCCGGATACGCTGAACGTGCTGCACAAGATGGGCTACGAGACGCAGACCGGGCTTTACAAGGGCGATACGTACGGCTATTGGAGCGACGCCGAGTGCATCGCGATCGACGAGAAGACCGGCGAGCGCATGGGCGCAAGCGACGGCCGGAATAGCGGCAAAGCAGTGGGATACTAGAACACTGTTGGGAGTGGCATGCTGAAAGCGGTCTCAACCTATCTATTCGTGAAGGAGCGCCTGCATCCGGGCATTCTGGATGGACTCGCCCGCAGCGGCGTGCAGGCGATCGAGATTTTTGCGGCACGGCAGCACATCGATTACGCCAACCGAAAGCAGCACGTGAAGGAAATTGCCGAGTGGTTTCGCGGCAGCGGCATCCCGCTGCATTCGGTGCACTCGCCACTCTATGCCGACTACGAATGGGGACGGGCGGGTGCGCCGCCGGTAAACGTTGCGTCGACGGATCGCGCCGGCCGAGTTGAGGCCATGGATGAAATCAAACGCGCGCTGGAGGTTGCGGAACAGATTCCGTTCCGCTTTCTGATCCAGCATTTGGGAACAGCGAACGAAGACTTTAGCGAGAAGAAATTCGAAGCCGCTATGACGTCGATCGAGCACCTGCGGGCATTTGCGAAGCCGCTGGGAGTTTCGATTCTGCTGGAAAACATTCCCAACGAACTGTCAACGCCTGACCGGCTGGTCGAACTCATCCATCAGGCGCATTTTGATGACGTTGGCATTTGCTTCGACTTCGGCCACGCCCACATGACGAGCTCCGTGCGGGAAGCTTTCGAAATTTTGCGCAGCCATATTCGCTCCACCCACGTTCACGACAACTCAAAGGATAAAGATTCACACCTGTGGCCCGGGCAGGGAACGATCGACTGGAAGGAAGCAGTCGAGTTGCTGCGATCGGCGCCTCATACGCCCCCGCTGCTACTGGAATTGGCGGAAGACGAAAAAGTAAACTCGCTCGAAAAATTGCCAGAGACGTTTGACAAGCTGGAAAGTGCGTAAGATTTACCGCCGAGATCGCAGAGAACGCCGAGGAAAAAAGATGGACATTGAAAAGGCTCTAGAGAGCCCGCTTTCTTTGCGCTCTCAGCGCGCTCGGCGGTGAAAGATCTTCAAACCTATGTCAGCGATTACGACCATTGCAGAAATCGGCAAGCATGACGGCCAGGAGGTCACCATCCGAGGCTGGCTTTATAACCTGCGCGAGAGTGGAAAGCTTTTGTTCCCGCAGTTCCGCGATGGCTCCGGCATCATTCAGGGTGTCGTGCCCAAGAACGCGGTCAGCCCGGAAGTCTTTGATGCGATCAAGACCCTTACGCAGGAATCGAGCGTCATCGTCGAAGGCAAAGTTCGTGCAGACAAGCGCGCGCCCGGCGGGTACGAGCTCGACGTGATCAACGTGCAGGTTGTGCAGCGGGTGCCCGAGTCGGATCCCTATCCGATCACCCCCAAAGAGCACGGCACCGATTTCCTGATGGAGCACCGGCATCTGTGGGTACGCTCGCAGCGGCAGGCAGCCATTCTGCACGTGCGCGCGGAGATCATTAAGGCTACGCGCGATTTTTTTGACGATCGTGGCTTTACCGTGACCGATCCGCCGATCATCACTCCCGCCGCCTGCGAAGGAACGTCGACTCTGTTTCCCGTCGATTATTTTGACGAGCAGGCGTTCCTGACGCAGTCGGGCCAGCTTTACGTCGAAGCCACGGCGATGGCGTTGGGCAAGGTGTATTCCTTTGGCCCGACGTTTCGAGCGGAAAAATCGAAGACGCGACGGCACCTGACCGAATTCTGGATGGTGGAGCCGGAAGTTGCCTATGCCACGCTCGACGATGTGATGGACCTTGCAGAGGGACTGATTACCTTCATTGTGAAGCGCTGCCTCGAGCACCGCCGTGCCGACTTGCAGATCATCGGGCGCGACGTATCGAAGCTGGAAAAGATCGAACCGCCCTTCCCGCGGATCAGCTACGACGATGCGGTCAGGAATTTGCAGGAGGGCAACGCCAAGGGTGTGCTGGAATCGAAATTCGAGTGGGGCGGCGATCTCGGCTCGCCCGACGAAACTTATCTCTCCGCGCAATTCGACAAGCCGGTGATGGTGCACCGTTATCCGGCGAAGGTGAAAGCGTTCTACATGGAGCCGGACCCGCAGCGGCCTGAACTGGCCCTGTGCGTGGACGTGCTCGCGCCCGAAGGCTACGGCGAAATTATCGGCGGATCGCAGCGTATGGCGTCGCATGATTTGCTGTTGCAGCGCATCCACGAGCACGGCCTGCCGGAAGAGGCCTTCAAGTGGTATCTTGACCTGCGCAAGTTCGGCAGCGTGCCCCATGGCGGTTTCGGTATGGGCATCGAGCGTGCTGTCGCGTGGATCTGCGGCCTGGAGCACGTGCGCGAGACGATCCCGTTCCCCAGGATGCTGTACCGGCTGTATCCGTAAGGCTATACACCGCCGAGCACGCCGAGATCGCCGAGTTATGGAAGAAAAAGATAGACTCGATTCGATTACGCGGCGGATTATAGGTTCGGCGATCGAAGTCCACCGGCATCTGGGCCCAGGGCTATTGGAGTCGGCGTACGAGGCATGCCTCGCGTACGAACTGAGAGATATTGGATTCAAGATTGAGCAACAGAAGCCACTCCCGGTCATTTACAAGAACGTAAGACTCGATTGTGGGTATCGTCTCGATCTAGTTGTGGAAGATTCGGTGGTTGTTGAAGTCAAGGCCGTCGAACAATTGGCTCCGATTCATGATGCACAACTGCTCTCCTATTTAAGGCTTTCCAGTAAGAGAGTCGGTTTGCTCATCAACTTTCATGTTCGCGTGTTGAAAAATGGCTTGAAGAGAATAGTGAATGACTTCCCCGATTCGACGCCGAAGGCGGTCGACGGGGAAGATGGTGAAAAATTGAATCACAGTTAACCGGCAAGATCCCGGAGAACGCTAAGACGAGAATGGATATATTTTTCCTTGGCGGTCTCGGCGTGCTCGGCGGTTAACGAACTCAGGTGCCAACCGCTTATGACGACCACGACGTCGGCTAGTATTGCTGCTCGAAAAATCCGCGTCATTGGAGTGCCGCTCGATCTTGGCCAATCCCGCCGCGGCGTTGACATGGGGCCATCCGCGGTCCGTGTGGCCGGACTGGAGGCTCGTCTGGAAGCCCTCGGCCATCAGGTGGAAGATGGTGGCAACGTGGCCGTGGCGATACCGGAGCAGAAAAAAGAGGGTGACACTCACGCCAAGTATCTGAAAGAGATCACGGCCACGTGCACCAAGCATGCTGAACTCGTCTTCAAGACGCTCGAGGCTGGCCAGGTACCGCTGGCCCTTGGCGGAGATCATTCGATGGCGGCGGGCACGGTCTCCGGCGTTGCTGAATTTTATCGCCGCCAAAATCAGCGCGTCGGCTTGATCTGGATCGACGCGCATACCGACATCAACACGCCCGACTCTTCTCCCAGCGGAAACGTGCACGGCATGCCGCTGGCGGCTCTGATGGGACTGTGGCCCGGAGAACTGGCCAATATCTATGACTTCTCTCCGAAGGTGAAGCCGGAGAACTGTGTGCTCGTCGGGGTGCGCGACATAGACGCCGTGGAAAAGGAAAATGTGCGGCGCGCTGGCATCGGCGTCTTCACCATGCGTGACATCGACGAGCGGGGTATGCGCACTGTGATGGAAGAGGCTCTTCGCATGGCCGGACGCGGCACCGCCGGCTATCACATCTCGCTCGACATGGATTGGGTCGATCCCGAAGATGCGCCCGGAGTCGGCACGCCGGTGCGCGGTGGTGCGACTTATCGCGAGGCGCATCTCGCCATGGAAATCATTGCTG
>Ga0075017_100001595_pt1 | contig 13962 bp, 10 predicted proteins | sample AleBraG_ABR_2012_FD_71475 | JGI IMG/M metagenome (GOLD analysis project Ga0075017, IMG submission 71475) | Freshwater sediment microbial communities in response to fracking from Pennsylvania, USA - Alex Branch Run_MetaG_ABR_2012 | ecosystem: Environmental > Aquatic > Freshwater > Creek >... | reverse complement strand
ATGACCATCCCCAGAGCGGTAAGTGCGAAGCGGATCTTGTTACTGCAAAAAGTGTCGTAGGCGAAATTGAGAGTCTCGCCCAGAGCCAGTTGCGGCCGCAGTCGTGAGCGCCGAGCTGTCGCAATCGCCATGCTGGTTAGATGCTACCTGTGGAGGCAGGGACAGAGCAATGTTGCGCGAAGTCAGTCGATTTCGCAAACCAGGAGGGTCCGGTTGTGGTAGGGGCATGTGAGGCCGGGAAGGCCCGGCTGCCGCAGGACGACCCAATTCACGCCGAACTCTTCTTTCAAGCGGCGAAAGTCGGCAGCCTGGAAGTTCTTCCAGCCCTGCTGTGCGGTCACCTGCCGGCGCCAGGTCTCAGCCAGCACGGGAAACATGGTCACTGCACCACTGTCTTTGAGCTTGTCGGCGAGCATGGAGCGCTCGGCGATGGCGCGGAAGCCATGCTGGTCCTCACCCGGGGCAATCATGTGGTTGGGGTCGAGAGCAAAATAGGCGTCGACCGGCGTGTGGCCGCGAATCCAGAGGAACGTTTCAACCCAGTCGTTGTGTGGCGCGGCGCCGGGCCATTCGATGTGTGGCGTCCCAGGAAAAAGCTGGCGTTGAGCGAACCACATTCCGGCGCAGAGGGGAACAAAAAGCGCCAGCCATCGCCATACGTGCTGGCGAAGCACAAATTGCCCCAGCAGGCCCCCGGCAAAGACGAAGAGCAGTACGAACACGAGGTGCAGGCTGCGCATCGGCTGCAGTTCGGCCAAGTTCGTGAAGCGCGCGGGAATTGTGATGACGAGCCCGACGATGAAGAAAGCTAGCGCGTAGAGAATCAGCGACCTGCAAAACGCAGCCAACAGCGCCAGTTCCTGCCTTCGGGCGATTTGCGCAAACCACCACAGCAGGACCAGCGGCCCGAAAATTCCTAACCACTCATACCACTCCCACCGGAGCAGGAAGAAATAGGAATGGCTGTTGAGGACTTCGCGGTAGGCATCGCTTACCGGCGGAAAGAGCCCGAAAGGCAGTAGAACCGCCATCGTGGTCGCCACCTGCGCTTTCATAACCTCACGTTGCGAAAACCAGAGCAGCAAAATCGCGTAGGAGACGCCGAACACCACCATCAGAGGATGAATGGCGGCAGTAAAGAGCGCCCAGAGCCCCGCGCGCAGGAACTTTCGCTCCGCGACATTGGCGACGATGAACAGCACCGCCGGTGTCGAGAGCGACCGCGTGTTCAGGTACTGATCCATGATGTAGAGCGCCGTACCGGCGACCGGGATCGTGAGTAACGAGGCGACCAGGGCAACCCCTCCCCAACGCGCTGCCGGATAGCGAAACGCGAGCCGGCCGATGTGCCAGCATCCCAGCAGCAATAGAAAGATCGAGAAAAAGTGCCAGAGGAAAAGAGCCCAATCCGTGGAGAGATGCGTCAGCCGGATCGATCCGGCGATCAGATTCGGAAACAGCGTGAGGTGGGCATGCGAGGTGAAGAATCCAGCATTGAATGGGTATAGAGCCGGATTCAAAGATTTCTTGATGCCGGGGACGTAGATTTCGGCATCTTCAACGTAAGGATGAAAACCGTGCACGAGAACGGCGCCGCAAGCAATGGCGATGAGTAACGCGAGTTGCCTGATGTTCGGATGAGTAGCGGAAGGGCTCGAGGTTGGAGGTTTCAAAGTCTCAAGGTTTCCGAGTTTCAAGGCTTCAAGCGCAGAGTTTCAAGATCTCAAAGTTTCTCACGTTGCAAGGACTACGCCGCCGGTGTCGTGCCGGCCCCGCGCAGATAATACCCTATGTCGAGTTTGCGCCCTTGCGCACTGAAGCGACTGAACCGGGCGAGCCCCAGCTTTTGCAAAGCAAACTGCAAGGTGGTACCCATCACGCCGAGTCCGTAGGTCACGCTGCGGCGAAAGTTGATGGACGATGCGCCTTCAAAATACTTGGTGGGGCAAGAGACTTCACCGATGAGAAAGCCGAAGTAAACACACTGCGCGAGCATCTGGTTGTCAAAGACGAAGTCGTCGGAATTCTCAAGGAGCGGGAGATCGGTAAGCACCTTCCTGCTGAAAGCGCGGTAGCCGGTGTGATATTCCGAGAGCTTCACCCGCAGGAACAGGTTCTCGAAGGCGGTAAGAAAGCGGTTGAAGACGTATTTGTATAACGGCATACCGCCACGCAGAGCAGTACCGCCGATGATCCGCGATCCCAAAACTACGTCGTAGACCTCGTACGCAACCATGCTGGCCATCGCAGTCACGAGCAATGGCGTGTATTGGTAGTCGGGATGGACCATGATCACGACGTCAGCGCCTTCGGCGAGGGCTTCCCGGTAGCAGGTCTGCTGATTGCGGCCGTAGCCGTAGTTTCTGTCATGCACGAAAACCTTTAATCCGAGCCGCTGAGCCACTTCAACCGTGCGGTCCGAGCTGTGGTCATCCACCAGAATGCGAATGTCGACGAGGTCGGGCAGCTCCGCGACCGTGGCCTCAAGAGTTTTTTCCGCATTGTATGCGGGCAACACCACCGCGATGCGTTTGCCGTTGATCATGGAGTTTCGGGCAGGTCCGGGCCAGCCGAAGAACACAGCCGTCCTGTGAGTCTCGCCTGCTGCTCACTATAAACTAATGCCAGTTGCCGTGTAAGCCGCCGGCCTTGAGGCAACGGGCCGTGCCGGCGGGATCACGGCATGCCTATAATCGAAGTCGTGGGGAGAAATTCTTGAGCATGAAATGGTTGGCCGGAGCAGCTTTGCTCGTGTGTGTCGGCTCGGGGTGGCTCAGCGCGCAGGATCGGATCCCGCCCAGAGTCTCGACCGGGCGGGTGGTCACGAAAACTCACCTCGTCGCCCTATTTTCGGATCTCGAAACACAGCTGGTACAGGCCGAGCAGGCCAAGGACGAACCAACACTGAACCGGTTGCTGGGCGACGACTTTGAAGTATGGACGCCCGAGCTTTCAGGCGAGCCCGTTCCCCGGGATGATTGGCAGAAGCAAGCGCTGGCGCGGAAATTGTTAGCGTTCCGCATCGAACAGACGGCCGTAAAGGCTATAAGCGACGAGATCGTGGTCGCGAGTTTCATCCTGGAAGAAACTGCCGAGCATGACAGCAAAGCTAAAGCCACTCATCATTTCGTTGTGGATGTGTGGAAGAAAAATGGCGATGCCTGGCAGCTGACTGACCGCTACTCGTCGCGAGTGGCCGGATCGGCGAGCGCAGGATCAGAGAGCGCCAAGCCCACAGGAAAAGAGTGAAAAGAGTCCCGCGGGTTTGGGTCGTTCGAGACTCGTGGTTCGCTGCTTGAGAAGAGTTCGAATTCCGAAAACACAGGTTCAGATCCAGAGTGCCCATCACTGAGCGAGTTTCGGCAAAATCACTGACGCTGGCCGCACATGCCACCTTCGTTCCTACCGGCGTGATGACCGTGCTGCTAGGGCCGTTGCTGCCCACGTTGACGGCGCGGTGGCGGCTCAATGACACGCAGGCAGGATATCTGTTCACGGCGCAATTTACCGGGTCGCTGGGCGGGGTCGCGGTCTCGGGCGCGCTGGTGCAGCGCTTCGGATACCGTGTAGCGCTGGTCGCAGGTCTGGTCATGATGGCGGCAGGCGTCGTGATGCTACCGTTAAGTCCTTGGCCTGTCGGACTGGCCCTCGTCCTCGTGTACGGGTTTGGGCTTGGACTGGTTATTCCCGCGGCAAACCTGCTGGTCGCGGAGGCGCACCCCGAGAACCGAGGCGCCGCTCTGAACTTCCTCAACTTTTCCTGGAGCGTGGGTGCGGTGTCCTGCCCTTTTCTGATCGGAGCCTTCACCCGGAGCCATCACATAGCTCTCCTGATGTACCTGCTGGCAACCGTGATGATTCTTCTGTCGATTGCCATTGCCAGCATGAAGTTTCCGGCCAGAGAAAGCAGCGGCGTTGGGACCGAAAACGATGTCGCAGCCGGAAATGTGCCCTGGAAGAACCGCTACATCGTGATTCTTGTCCTCCTGTTCTTCCTTTACGTAGGTGCGGAGAATTCGGTGGGCGGATGGGTCGCGTCTTACGCCAAACGAGTGGTGGCGCAGCCGGGCGGGTTCTGGGTTATGGTGCCGTCGTTCTACTACGGCGCAATGTTAGTAGGGCGGGGTCTGGCGTCAGTGGTTCTGAGGCGTGTGGAAGAGCTAACCTTTGCTCGCGCAGGATTGCTGGTCGCCACGCTGGCGATGGTGGAGCTGCTCTCGTCCCACACCATGGCGCCGATCGTAGTCAGCGCGACCATCATCGGCCTGGGGTTCGCGGCGGTGTACCCCATTACGATCTCCATGTTGTCCCGTAAGTTCGGGGCCGGGGCATCGGCAGTGGGGTCGCTGATGTTTTCCGTGGCAAACCTGGGCGGGGCAATTCTGCCGTGGTTGGTTGGGTACGGGTCGACTCGTTTTGATAGTTTAAGGGTCGGACTGGCGGTGCCTCTCGTCGCCGGAATTCTCATGCTGTTGCTCTATTCCACGAATTGGCGGCTCGGGGTCGTCGAAGCCCCAGCTCGGGCTGCGTAAAGATCGTTCGGGGCGGTGGTTGTTGGTAAACTGAGGGGCGCAGCAACGCTATGTCGAGTAAACAAACACTATTTGAGAAGGTCTGGGACGCCCACGTGGTGGTGGAGCCTCCCGAGCGGGCGCCGCTTCTGTATATCGATCTGCACCTGGTGCATGAAGTGACCTCCCCGCAGGCGTTTGACGGACTGCGAGCGGCGGGCCGGCGCGTGAGACAGACGAGGCGAACCGTGGCCACCGTCGACCATAACATTCCCACGGCTCCGCGCGGAACGCCCATTACCGATCCCATCGCTGCAAAGCAGATTGAAGCCCTGCAGAAAAACTGCAAGGAATTCGGTGTCCCCCTGTTCGATATGGACTCGCCGGACCAAGGAATCGTGCACGTGATCGGTCCGGAGCTTGGTCTCACGCAGCCCGGCATGACGATTGTGTGCGGCGATAGCCACACCAGCACGCACGGAGCTTTCGGCGCCCTGGCATTCGGCATAGGAACCTCGGAAGTGGAGCACGTTCTGGCGACCCAGTGCCTCCCCCAGCGCAAGCCAAAGAGCATGAAGGTTGAGGTCAAGGGCAAGCTGTCGGAAGGTGTGGGCGCGAAGGATCTGGCACTCGGGATCATCGGCAAGATCGGGACCGACGGAGCCACCGGACACGTCGTCGAATACGCCGGCGCAGCCGTGCGCGGGCTTTCCATGGAAGGCCGGATGACGCTGTGCAACATGACCATCGAAGCTGGCGCACGCGCAGGGATGGTGGCTCCGGATGAGACGACATTCGCCTACGTGAAGGGAAGGCGATTCGCTCCGCGCGGAGATGAGTGGGAAAAGTCAGTGGATCATTGGAGCGCGCTCAAATCGGATGAGGGCGCGAGCTACGACAAAGTTTTCGAGATCGACGCGGCGGCTCTGGCGCCGTTCGTGACCTGGGGAACGAATCCTGGCATGGTGGTTCCGGTGACGGGGCACGTGCCGGAACTAAGCAGCATGGCGGACGATGCCGAACGGCGTATGGCAGAACATGCGCTGAAGTACATGGGACTCGAGCAGGGAAAACGGATCGAGGAGATCCCGGTCGACCGGGTGTTCATCGGGTCATGCACGAATTCCCGGCTGGAGGATCTGCGGGCGGCGGCGAAAGTGGCGAAGGGATATCACGTCAATCAGAGGGTCCGCGCGATGGTCGTGCCCGGATCGCAAGCGGTGAAACATGCGGCGGAGCAGGAAGGGCTGCACCGAATCTTTGCCGAGGCTGGTTTCGAGTGGCGGGAGTCAGGCTGCTCGATGTGCCTCGGCATGAACCCCGACATTCTGCAGCCGGGCGAGCGCTGCGCCTCCACCAGCAACCGCAACTTTGAAGGGCGGCAGGGACGCGGTGGCCGAACTCACCTGGTGAGCCCCATGATGGCTGCGGCCGCGGCTATCGCCGGGCACTTCACCGACATTCGCAACTGGAGATTCAACTAGGGATTCACCATGAAGCCGTTTCGTGTGCATAAGGGACGCGTAGCGCCGCTCGACCGGCAGAACGTCGACACCGACCAGATCATCCCCAAGCAGTTTCTGAAGCGCATCGAGCGTACCGGGTTTGGGGAGTTCGTGTTCCACGACTGGCGGCAAACGCAGAGTGGACAAAAAGATCCTGACTTCGTGCTGCACAAGCAGCGCTACGAAGGGGCGAGCATTCTGGTGGCCGGCAAAAATTTTGGGTGCGGCTCATCCCGTGAACATGCGGTATGGGCGTTAGCCGACTTCGGGTTTCGTGCGGTGATTGCGCCCTCGTTTGCCGACATTTTTGCCAACAATAGCGCAAAGAACGGATTCCTTGCGGTTCCACTGCCCGAAGAAGAAGTGGGCAGAATCATGCAGCGGGCGAAGGACGAGGTTGGCTATCAGGTCACGATCGACCTGGAACAGAAACGTGTCCAGGACGGCCACGGTTTGTCGGCCGCCTTCGAAATGGACGAATTTACCCGCCACTGCCTCCTCAACGGACTGGATGACATCGGACTGACGCTGCAGCACGAGTCCGAGATCGCGGTCTACGAGAAGACCCACCCCGTGCGGTAGTTTTCCTTTAATGAAACAGTGAAATCAGTGCCCGCGGCGGTGGCAGGCTGCGATAAAGTTACCGCCAGGTCATCAATGCGATAATGTTGAGCTTGTTGTCATCGAATCCCGAAGGAGAACAGGATGGGCAAGTTCGTGCTCGGCTTGATCATTGGTCTGGTTGCGGTTCCGCTGGCGGTCTATCTTTACTTCGTCACAGGCAGCGCTCCGGTAGCCACCTCCAGTCAACCGATGCCTTTTGAGAAAATGCTCGCCCACAAAGCGCTGAACGCGAGAATCGAAAAAGAAATGCCGAGCACCGTTCCCATAAGCGCAGATGCTGCCGCGTACACTGCCGGAGCACAGGTCTACCATGACAACTGCGCAGTCTGCCATGGTTTGCCGGGACAGCCTGATTCCAGCATCTCCAAAGGGATGTATCCTTACCCGCCCCAGTTGTTCAAAGGAAAAGGGGTAACGGATGATCCTGCCGGTGAAACTTATTGGAAGGTAGCGAACGGTATTCGCATGACGGGCATGCCTTCATTCAAGGCAAGCCTCACCGACGCGCAGATGTGGCAGGTGAGCGTGTTGCTGGCGAATGCGGATAAACTTCCTCAGCCGGTGAAAGACGGCCTCGCGGCGACCAAGCCAACGCCTTAAGATCTCAGCATCCGGGACGGTCCTCATGCCAGTCTCTGTTCGTGCCATACTGCTGCCTGTTTGCGTTCTCGCCATGCTTGTCATCAACGCCGCTGCTCAAGGCCGTTCGCACGCGCGATCCATGGTGATCACAACCTATGGCATCGTCGCGACCAGCCACGTCCAGGCTTCGCAGGCGGGGGCGCAGGTGCTGGCAAGAGGAGGATCGGCGGTCGATGCGGCGATCGCTGCCAACGCTGTGCTCGGCGTGACTGAGCCGATGATGAATGGAATCGGCGGAGACCTGTTCGCGATTTATTGGGATGCGAAGACGGACAAACTCTATGGGTTGAATTCGAGCGGGTGGGCGCCGCAGGGCTTGACGCCGGCACACCTGAAGGCAAGAGACGTGACAAAGATGCCCTACCAGGGCATCGATGCGGTGACGGTTCCCGGCGCAGTGGCAGGCTGGAATGCCCTACACGAGCGATTTGGCAAAGCGCCGTGGAAGGACCTTTTTCAGCCGGCAATTTTCTACGCCGATAAGGGATATCCAGTTCCGGAATTGATCTCAGGATTCTGGGCGGAAGCTCCGCAAATCTTCGCCCACGACCCCGAAGGACAGCGAGTTTACTTGCTGAACGGCAAGCCGCCAGCGGTCGGGCAAGTCTTTCGCAATCCTGACTTGGCAAAGTCATTGCACTTGATCGCCGAGAGCGGAGCCAGCGCTTTCTATCGCGGCGAAGTCGCGCGCGCGATCTTGGCGACGTCACAGAGCCTTGGCGGTACGATGGCCGCTGACGATCTGGCGCAGTTCTCACCGGAATGGGTGGAACCGATTTCCACCAAGTATCGCGACTGGACGGTGTACGAACTTCCGCCAAATGGCCAGGGCATGGCCGCGCTCGAGATGCTGAACATCATGGAGACGTCGCCTGCTTCGCCCGACGGTCCGCTAAGCGTCGCGGAACTGCACAAGAAAATCGAAGCCATGAAGCTGGCCTATGCCGATCTGGCGCGCTACAACGCCGATCCGCGATTCGCCAAGGTGCCCGTGAAAGGGTTGCTCTCAAAAGAATATGCCAAAGATCGGGCGAAGTTGATCGATCCCAACAAGGCGAACTGCGAGCCCATGGCGGGAGAGCCGCCGACCAGCGAGACGACATACCTGACGGTGATCGACCGCGAGGGCAACATCGTCTCCCTGATCCAGAGCAATTACGCCGAGTTTGGATCGGGGATCACGGTTCGTGGTATGGGTTTCGCGCTGCAGAACCGCGGCGCACTGTTTTCTTTGGATCCGTCGTCTCCCAATGTTCTCGCCCCTCGAAAGCGACCGTTCCACACGATCATTCCCGCGTTCATGGAGCGAGGCGACCAACACATCGGATTCGGGATCATGGGCGGAGCGAACCAGCCTTTGGCGCACGCGCAATTTGTGTCGAACGTGGCGGACTACGGCATGAACATCCAGGCGGCGCTTGAGAACGCCAGATTCACCGTGAGTCCCAAGCGCGGATGCAACATTGTGATCGAGTCGCGCGTCAAACCCGAAGTTCGCGACAAGCTGACAGCAATGGGACATCAGTTACAGGTCGAACGTGAATACTCCACGGCGATGGGGCGGGGCCAGGCTGTCATGAACGACCTCAAGACGAAGGTTCACTACGGCGCTTCCGATGCCAGAGCGGATGGATCAGCCGAGCCGGAGCCGCCACCGATTCCCTGGTAGTTAGCTCGTGGGACAAAGCTTGTCCGGTGCGATTAGTGATTGTCATCCCGAGCAAAGCAGGGATCTGCAGGTAACGGGTTCGTTTTGGTGACGATCCAAAAGATTGTCATCCCGATGTCCCGCGTTTTCACCAGCGGGGCGAGGGATCTGGCGAGGAGAGGAACAAACTGCCTGCTGTGGATCTGTAGTTCGTCCCGTGCATCCACAGAGCCCAATAACGTTCTACCGTCCACCACCTGTCGTCGCCGGACTCTTATCCTCCCGCACGAGCAAAGCCAGCCGCGGGAAGCGGAATTGTCCCGCCGCATCGTCGATGACGTTCACCTGGCAGGTGTAGAAGCCGGGGCTCAACTGAGTGAGCGGTACGTCGAGCTGGAAAACGGCGGCGTGGCGGTCGGGCGCGTTAAGCTGCTCACTCTCGACGACGGGCGTCTCGTAAGCCTTCGTGTTTCCGCGGAAGAAAGCAACGTTGGTCAGCAGGTGGATACGGGACTTGCCGTTCTGCTGCGCATTCGCGGCTGCTGGGGCGGTGTCATGGGCCGGATCGTAGACCTCGTAATAGAAATACAGGTGCTGGCCGCTGGAGAAAACATGAGTTACATTGGGGATCACTTCTGATCCATCCCGCACCAGCGGATTGTCTGTCTTCTTCTTCCCCGCCGGTTGGAGCTGGCTGGCCAGCAACACCGAGCTTAGCTTCACCGGAATATTCTTGAGATCGGGCACGGTGAGATCAGTCTCAAACGAACCCAGGCGACCCGTCTGGTTCTCGCGGACCACGAACTTCAGGTGGTACTTCCCCGGCGGAAGAATGAAGCCGCTGTTGTACTGCACATTCTTGCGTTGCACCAGTTGGGAAGTGTTCAGAGCCAGCTTGACCGTGTCCCGAACCTGGCCCATCGGGCGCTTGTTGGGATCGAAGACCACGCCCAGAACGTCGAGTGTGGCGCGGTCTTCGTCTTTGTTGCGGGTAAACGGAATCTGCGATCCCGGTACGACGACAGATACAGGCACGTAGAAGCGGTTGTCGCTCGTGCGGAAGTATCCCGCGGAGAGATACACCGGGAGATCGGTCGTCGGCAGGTCGGAAGCAAGTTCCTGTTCAAGCTGCTGCTCGCGATCCTCTTTCGTCGAGTGCTGGAAGTCGGCGGGAGCGTAGTAGCCGCGCCGGAAGTCGAGCTTGACATCGTTCCGGTTGAGACGAACCGTGATGCGGCGGTAGCGCCCGTCGCGCTTCGCGTTGTTGCTGTGATAGCCGAGGATGTAGTAGGTCGAAGTGTCCTGCTGCACTCCGGCGAATACGCGGCTGAAGTCGTTGGAGTCGAGGAACGCTCGGCCACCGGTGTCGCCCGCGAGCGTGACGAGCGTTTCCTGCGTAGTGAAGTTGGAGTCGTAGGCGCTGCGCATAGCCGCGCCCGAAAACGGTGATGTACCGCGCAGGCTGGCGTTTTGTGCCTCGCCACCCGGCACAATCGCCTGCAGTCCGCGAATGTCCATGGCGTAGATGGAGAGATTGGCGCGGTTTGCGGCGTTGATAGCGGCACGCAGCTCGGCCTGATTCTCGATGCCGGTGCGATCCATGCCACTCGAGAAGTAGATCAGAGACTTTTTCTGATCGACACGCTCGAGCCGAGCCGCCACCGAGCGCAGAGCTTCGAGGCGCCGGTCGGTGTTGAAAATGTTGTATTCAGTGTCATCCGCGGTGAAGGAGTTGCCGGTGTCGGCCGTGCCTTCGGTCGTCCCCGTCGATCCTTCTTCAAAGCCCTGTCCGCCGCCTAGATTGAGAGAGTCCAGAGCTTTCTTGAGGGTCGGATGGTCAGAAGTAAAGTCCTGATTGAGCGTCAACTGGCTGCCTAACGAAACGATAGAGACGAGATCCGCCGGTGCCATTTGTCTGTCGACGTAATTCTGCGCAGCGGCGACCGAGCGATCGATCTCATCCGGTTCCATTCCCGAGAGGTCGAAGAACAGAATGATCAGCCGGCGATCTTTAAACGGAGGCGCCACCGCCGCGGAATCTGCATCGCCCGTAGGAGAAGGCTGCGGAGTCGTGCTTAGCACCTTCCCTTCAGCGACGGCAGTCGAAGCGACCGCATCGGTATTTTCAATGTCGAACGAAACGACCTGTTGCGGTTTGTTGTCTTCGAGCACGGTGAATTCTCCGCGCTTCAGGTTGCGTACCGGATTGCCGTTCCGGTCGCGCACCGTTACGTTGACGAGGACCAGATCCGTCTGCGCCTTGAAGGTGTAGCCGCTGGGGAGTTGCTGGGGGTAGGCAGAAAAAGGAAGTATGACCGCCAACACGAGGGCGACCGTCCGACTGACCGTTCCTGCGCGAGATGGAGTCGATGTCATAGGTCCTCTCTAGAAACGGAAGCGCGCGGTGAGCTGCACAGAGCGCATTGCACCCACAGAAAGGACGCGTCCAAACGTGGGCGAGTTCACCACCGTATCAATCGTTCCATATTGCGGAGTGTTGAAGACGTTGGAGAACTGCGCCCGGAATTCAAGCACGCGCGATTCCTTGAGCGGGAACGTTTTGGTAAACGACATGTCGAACACGTGGGTCGGCGGCCCTTCAATGCTGTTGCGCCGTGCATTGCCAAACTGACCGGCTGTCGGAGCAACAAAAGCAGCCGTGTTGAACCACTCAGAAATCGACGGGTTCGACAATGCGACAGGCTGCCCGGTGAGATCGGGCCGCAGCGTGCCGTTAGTGCCGCGGTTCACGTCTACGAAGCTGCCAAGCACTCGTGGCGTGAAAGGCAAGCCGGTCGCAATGGTGAAATCGCCATTCCATTGCCAATCCCCGAGGACGCTGCGCAGTATGCCGGGACTGTTGATCCACAGGCGGTCATGTCCGAAGGGCAGTTCCCACAAATAATCGGCAGTAAGTTTGTGGCGCTGGTCAAAGCTCGAAAGCCCGCGTTCAGCAGCCAGATCGAACGCGTCCTGGGCGATGTTCGTAGAACCGCTGGCGGTACCACCTCCTCCACCCGCACCGGAGCTTATGCCGACGCCGTTGCCGATATTGGAAGTGTTGTCGATCGACTTCGAGTAGGTGTAAGTCCCTCCGATCGATACACCGTGCTGAAGACGCTTGCGCAACCGCACCGTCCCGGCATGGGCGACCGAGGCCCCGACCGAACTCTCCAGATTGAACGGTTGGACGTCCTTAATGCGAATGCCCTTTTCGTCGCGGTTGGGATCATCCAGAAGATCGAGCCGCGTGCCCTTTGTTCCGGTGTAGTCGAGGTTCAGGATCAGCGTCGGCAGAATCTCTTGCTGCACATCGGCATTCCAGATCTGCAAGTAGCCCATACGATAGTTCGGGTCCACCGCGTAGTTGTTGGTAATGCCCGTTGGAGTCTGCAGGAAGCCGTTCTGCAACGTTAACTGCTGCCCCATGCTGGATTGAACGTTGGTTTCCGCAAACGCGAAGGGTGGCTGAAATGCCAACTGCTGAACGATGTTCTGATATGCCCCAGTGTTGTAGTTGATGCCGTATCCGGCGCGGAACACGGTCTTGGGGAGCACCTTCCACGCAATGCCCACTCGCGGCGCAAAGCCTTTGCGGTCAGGCTGCACGAGTGTCGCCGGCAACGAACCGCTAAAAGGACCAACGGTTCCAGGCGTCACCACTGCTACGGTAGGATTCTTCAGCGCTTGATTTAAGACGGCGGGAGAGAGATCAAGGTTCGCGATGCGGTTATTTAGTTCGGTAAATGGAGAAACATATTCGTACCGCACGCCAAGATTGAATGAAAGATTCCCGCGCAGCCGCCACTCATCCTGGGCAAAGAGGTCCCAGGAATTTCCCCGGAAGTGATAGTTGTTGGCCCCGAAATTTACCGAAGTTTGCTGCGGCATCCCGAGCAGGAAATCCGCCAGATCAAACCCGGTATCCGCAATCGTCACCCCGCCCGCCGTCGTCGCGGCGGTATTCAAACCAGTAAAGATGAAGCTGCCGCGTGCATTGCTGTCGGTCTCGGAGTTGAGCTGAATGCGACGGAAGTCCCCTCCCCAGCGCCACGTGTGCTTGCCATGATTCCAGACCATCGAATCGGAAAACGTCCAGGTCTGGTTGCGGGCAAGAACAGGATTCGTGTCCTGCAGGCCGCCGAAGTTCGTGAACGATAGGTTCGGCAGTCCGAAATCGAAAGGATTCTGCGACACGCCAGTGATACCCAGGTCGCCTGTGATGTTCTGCGAGAAGGCGTAAAGGTTTTGGGTGGAGACGCGATTGCGGTTGTAGTCGACGCGAAAGACATTGGTCAGCTTCCCGATACTGCGAATGTAGCCGAGAGGGACGTCAAAGCTGCGCACCGACGTACTCCCGCCAACGCTGGGAAATGGATTGGTCACATTGGTGCCGGTGCTGTGGTAATGAAAACCAAGCGTCAGGTTGTTCTGCGGTCCGCGCCCGCGGCGAGGGCCAATGCTGGAACTGCCGAGGGCATGCATCAGGCGAATGTTCAGATCATCCAGGTCGCTTGTGGTCGCCGTCACGAACTGGAAATTCTGCGTCGTCCCTGGCAGGTTGGGCACGGGAATAAATGAGAGCAATCCCGCCGCCGCTGAGTTGATCGAGGCCTGCGGAATTACGTTTCCCGTGAAAGCAGCGAGCCCCCCGGGATGGAAGATGCACCCTTTGACTGGCGTTGCATTGCAGTTCGTGCCTGCCGGGATCAGCGCTGAGAAATCGCCGCTTCGCTCAGCAAGCGTGGGTACCGCCGAAAAATAGTCGTAAGGATTGTTCGAGCGCGATCCGTTGTAGTTGGCGAAGAAAAAGGTCTTGCTCCCACCGTGATAGATCTTGGGAATGTTCAGAGGGCCGCCGATCGAGGCGCCGAAGCGCTGCTGCAGATACGCAGGCTTGTTCGTCGGCGATCCGGTCAATGAGTAGGGCGCCGCGTTGAGGGCTGAGTCACCAACCGAGTAGTAGAGGCTCCCGTGTGGCCGGTTGATATCGAAGCGGCCACACGGGAGCCTCTACTACTCGGTTGGTGAC
>Ga0075017_100001594_pt1 | contig 13963 bp, 10 predicted proteins | sample AleBraG_ABR_2012_FD_71475 | JGI IMG/M metagenome (GOLD analysis project Ga0075017, IMG submission 71475) | Freshwater sediment microbial communities in response to fracking from Pennsylvania, USA - Alex Branch Run_MetaG_ABR_2012 | ecosystem: Environmental > Aquatic > Freshwater > Creek >... | reverse complement strand
ACAGCGTGCTGCACGGTACCGGTCAGGAAACTTTCGAAGCGGTCAAGATGCTGAAGTCAGCCGATCCTGCGCGCTATACGCCCGCGCCCGGCGCAAGTTATCCCGGCGGACGGTTCGGCGAAAGCCTCAAGCAACTCGCCCAGTTGATCAAGGCCAACCTGGGCGTGCAGGTCGCGTTCGCCGACATCGGCGGATGGGACCACCACGTCAACGAAGGCAGCACACAAGGCCAGATCGCTAACGTGCTGCGCGAATTTTCCGGATCGCTTGCCGCCTTCTGGACCGACCTCGGCGATCTCGCCGAAGACACCGTGGTCGTCACCATGTCGGAGTTCGGCCGCACCGCAGGCGAGAACGGCAATCGCGGCACCGATCACGGCCACGCCAACGTCATGTTCGTGATGGGAGGACCGGTCAAAGGCGGCAAAGTCTATGGACGCTGGCCTGGCTTAGATCAATCACAGCTCTATGAAGGCCGCGATCTCGCCGTCACCACTGACTTCCGCCGGGTGCTCGGCGAAGGCGTCTATCGCCACCTGGGAAACAAGAATCTGGAGCAGGTTTTCCCTGGATTTGAAACGAGGCCGGGTGAATTCCTGAAATATCTGGGATGAGGGTGAGACGGTAAGAAGGTGACGGTTCGTCGCGAGGGAAAGAAGAAGCAGGTTCCTCGACTGCACAAGAAGTTCGTGAAACGAACTTCTTGTTTCGCTCGGAATGACAATCTCTCTAGGAAAGTCGAACCGCGAACAGTCTACCCCATCACCGCCAGCGATAGGCTATTCTTCCCTGCCGCCTTTGCGGTATACATCAGTTCGTCCGCTGTGCGGATCATCGTCTCCAGCGACTCCGGCGGATCGAGAAAATTCGCCACTCCAATGCTGAACGTGATGTGCCACCCATAGGCTTCCATCTCCGCACGCAGCAGATCCTGGACCTTGCGCACCACGGACTCCGCTGCCGTGACATCCGTCTCCGGCAACAGGATGGCGAACTCGTCTCCTCCCAGCCGCGCCACCACGTCGTTCAACCGCAGATTCTCACTTAACGTCTGCGCCATCGTGACCAGCACCATGTCTCCGATCGCGTGTCCCTGAGAATCATTGATGCGCTTGAAGTCGTCCACATCCAGATAAGCTACCGTCAGCGGACGCCCGTAACGATGCGCTCTCGCCCGCTCTTTCTCCAGGGCCTCGTAAAACGCTCGCCGGTTGGCTAAACCCGTCAGCGTGTCCAGACGCGCCAGCTCTTTTTCTTTCTCCAGGGCCTTGCGCAGCTGCTCCTGCAGCTCGTGCATCGCGGCTTCCTGCTCGCTGCGCCGCCGTATGTCTTTCACAATGGCCCGGAAGGTCAGGCCGAGAAAAATAAACGTAAATACCACCAGCACCAGAATGATCCGCACCACGCGTACGGCTCCGTTTTCTGAGGTCTCGGTGCGGGCCTTCAGCAACTGCGTCTCCTCTCGCGCCAGTTGGCCCAGCACTTCCCGCATGCGACGGGAATCCACATTCAGCGCTACCGCCAGGGGCACGACTTCGCCAGCATCCCGGGTGCGGGCCTGCAGGGCCTCCCGCCAGCGCTGGTTCTTGTCATGCAATAATTCCTGCAACTCCGCCAGCTGTGCCTGCCGCTGATCATCCGCGCTCAACGCCGTCAGGCGCTCGAGGTGTTGCTCGATGGTCTCCAGTACGGGCGTCTTCAACGCGGAAGGATCTTCCGTGTCCGCAAACGCATGTTCCGCCCGCTCGCTCTCGCCCACTGCCACTAACGCCGCCTGAGTCTCCTCCAGTTCCTCATGCGAGTGGTTTACACGCGCCTCGGCGGCGATCAGGTTGCGCGTCTCCCGGTACGACACAATTCCGATCACTCCGAGCGTCAGCAGCGCGACGCCGAATCCGAGCGCGGCCTCGAACGCCCACCGCCAAATGGTTTTTGTGCGATCCATGAATTCAGCGATTTCCGGGCCCACTGGTGCCTACCTGCGTGCAGGCAAACCATACCATCTTTCTTTCAAATGAATAAGTTACGAAGGTGCGCGAAGCCTGGAATCCCGGTCCAGAACTCAGAACCAAGGGTATTGCTACAAGGCATGCTCCACTATCAAGTTTCCGACTGCATTTCCAACACTTTCTGCAAGAATTGCCGACTAAACGTCAATCAGTACATCCGTGCCCTCGATTTTCAGCGGATACACCGCCACCTTCGCCCCCGGGTTTTGTCCCGCCTGACCGGTCACGGGGTCGTACGCCCACCCGTGCCACGGACAAACTACCTTCCCACCCTCAATGACGCCCTGTCCCAGCGGTCCGCCGACATGCAGGCACACGTTGTCCATGGCTGTGATGCTGCCATTCACATTGGCAACGCAGATCACTTTGTCGCCGCAGGGAAATTCCTTGGCTTCGTTTTCGGGAGGAAGTTCGGATTGGGTCGTAAGTTTCGTTAAGCTCGCCAAGTTTGGAACTCCCGGACGGAAGCCTTCGGCTCTTAGCCTCTAGCTCTTAGCCATGAAGGGTTTATCCAATCACCGAAAAATCGCCGGCTTCGACCAGCAATCGCCTCGAACTCTTCTGGCTAAGCGCCACGGCTAAATGCTAAGGGCTGATGCCTGAAAGCTGACGGCTGACAACTATCGCGGCTGCAGCGTCTGCGCGATCATCACCTGTCTTTTAAACGCCGCCACCATATTTTCTTCGAGGCGCACTTCGGTGGGCTTCTTGGCCAGCGTCATCTGATCGATCTTGTCCTGCAGCTTCAGCAGCGCATAAAACAAATTCTCCGGACGCGGCGGGCACCCGATCACGTACACATCCGTCGGCACAATCTTGTCGACGCCCTGCAGCACGGCATAGGTATTGAACGGCCCGCCCACCGACGAGCACGCGCCCATCGAGATCACCCACTTCGGGTCGGGCATTTGCTCGTAAATGCGCTTCACCACCGGCGCCATCTTCAGCGTGACCGTCCCGGCCACAATCATCAGATCGCTCTGCCGAGGGCTGGGGCGGAATACCTCCGACCCAAAACGCGCAATATCGAAGCGCGCCGTCGACGACGCGATCATCTCAATGGCGCAGCAGGCCAACCCAAACGTCATGGGCCATACCGCCGACTTGCGCGCCCAGTTGAAGACGTAGTCGACCGTGGTGATCAGGAAGTTTTTTTCGAATTTGTTCTGCAACCAGCCCATGTGCCCCCTGCGGATGAAAACAGGTTGAAAGCGCTTGCAAAGCGGTGTGGCATTTCAGTCTAGGGCGGGCTGGCATAGGTGTCAAACCACCCTAGGATTAGGGGTTAGAGTGCTTCAAAGTGACACATGACTGTTATTTAAGTAGTAATATTTGCACAACTTGTGATGCATTTGATCTGGAGCTGCGCTGAGCGATGTGACGACGTGACGATGACGCGCGTTGCTGAGCGCTGACGCGAACGGGGTCGCCGGGTCGCGCTGAGTTGGAGTTGAGTTGGAGTGATGAGACGCTGGGCCGCGCGCTGGAGCGGAGGGGAAGAGGAGACCCGATGAAGTCTTTCCTAGGCCTATCCGCCCTTACGTCGATAGCAGCGACAGGCATTTGAGTGGCTGGAGCGGGCGACTGCGACTGGAGTGGACTAAAGGTGACCCGCTGCTCGAGAATATCGAGCGCGATCCGCTCTACACTGCCTTTCTTAAGAAATACGCCTGCACATTTGAACACCGTCTGCTAGTTGGTCGGAACAGGACCGCGGGTGGTCACTACACTGTGTTTCACGATTGCTATGATTTAGTTACCTTGTTTGTCGCCAATCCTTTTGCAACTTCAGAGAGTGGTGGTATTTGTTGCGCCTCGCAACCTGGTTTCGCCGCGCACAAACCGGGCTGTCACTTCTCGCTTCTCGCTGACTCCTGAAGTGTTCTGCGCGGTCGCCGCTGCACCGATGATCACCCATCCTTTTCTCGAAGTGCGCAAAAAGAAACGGAGAACTGGCCGTCGGATCCCAGCAGTAACTTCCTCCTTTGAGCCCGTGTGCTAATCTTGCCTCTAACTCCTTATCATGCGAAACCTGGGTCTATCATGAAGAATCGCTTTGTTATCTCTGCATGCCTTTTGGCAGTCACCTTAGTTGCCGCTGGCTGGGCATCCGCGCCCAAGAACGAAGAAAATGACGTTCTGCTTTCCGCCATGCAGCAGGAGTTACAGCGAGCCCAAGCCAACTTAGGAAAACTTGATCCCGCTCCTTACTTTCTAAGCTATTCCGTGCATGATCAGAGTGTAGCTATAGCCATCGGCAGCCAGGGCGGCCTGGTGACTTCCTCCCATGCCCGAAGGCGAGCGGTCGACGTCACCATACGGATTGGAACTCCTGCGCTGGACAATTCACACGGATTGAATCGTAGTTCGTCGATCGGCTCCGGCACTCTGCCACTGGATGATGATCGGGATGCCATCGCTCACGAACTGTGGCGGCTGACCTATGAGGAATACCGCAAGGCATCCAGCGCCTACTTGAAGGTTAAGACCGACACGCAGGTGCACGTCCAAGAGGAAGACACCTCCCCGGACTTTTCTCAGGAGAAGACCCCGAGCTATGCCGACTACAAGGATCTTGCTCCCGCACCCGATCAGCCTGCCCTGGAAGAAATGGTTCGGCAATACTCTTCCTATTTTCGTAAGTATCCCTACATCTATGAGTCGGTTGTGGTAATCACCGCCGAGAAGTCGCGCGTCCACTTGGTCTCGACCGAAGCCAATCATGTGGTCGCTCCCCACGCTGGCGTACGAATGAACATCCAGGCGGAAACCCGCGCCACAGACGGCATGGAATTAATGCGCGTCGAGACCTTTCAGGCGGAAAGCCTGGACCACCTGCCAGCCGAACCCGAGATTACTGCGCGTCTGGAGAAGATGGCTTCCGATCTCAAAGCCCTTCGGAACGCGCCCGTCGCTGAGCCATTCGATGGACCCGCCCTGCTTTCTGGTCGGGCCGCCGCGGTATTCTTCCACGAGGTGCTGGGCCACCGCCTCGAAGGGCATCGTCAGAGGGGCGAACAAGAAGGCCAAACCTTCACTAAGAAGATCAATCAACAGGTTCTTCCGGAGTTCCTTAGCGTGATCGACGATCCCACCCAGCGCACAATGAATGGCGCTGACCTGGGTGGCTGGTATGAATATGACGACGAGGGCATCCCGGCCGGCCGTGTGGAGGTCATCAAAGACGGCATCCTGAAGAACTTTCTCATGTCGCGCATGCCCATCAAGAACTTCGGAACTTCCAACGGTCACGGTCGTGCTCAAACCGGCTTTATGCCCACGGGACGGCAGGGCAATCTGATTGTCGCTTCTTCTCGCACCGTCAAGGACTCCGAATTGCGGCAGAAGCTCATCGACGAAATCAAGAAGCAAGGCAAGCCCTACGGCCTTTATTTCGAAGACATCCAGGGGGGCTTTACCCTTACGCAGCGTTCTTTGCCTCAGTCCTTTCAGGTTCTGCCCGTACTGGTCTGGCGCGTCTATGTAGATGGACGCCCGGATGAACTGGTTCGGGGCGTCGATATCGTTGGCACTCCCCTGGCTGCTTTGAATCGTATTCTTCTCACGGGCGAAAAAACCGATGTTTTCAACGGCGTGTGTGGCGCGGAGTCCGGATCGATACCGGTGTCAGCTGCTGCCCCAGCCATGTTGTTCTCGGAAGTCGAAGTGCAGAAGCGGACCCATTCGCTTAATCGCCCTCCCATCCTGCCATCTCCCTCAGAAATACCCTCCGGCCAAACCGGGAAAGGTACAGGCCAGCCCCAATGACGCTGACGATCAATGTCCCCAGGCTAGGGAGGTTCGTCCTCTTATTCGTGTTTTTCGCTTTGCTCGTACCCGCGACAACCGCCCAGCAGAAAGACTGGCAGCTGTTAGCCGGCGCGGACCCCGTCCTGCAAGCGATGCGCAGCGAGTTGGAGCGCTCCAAGTCGGAGCTGAAGTTGGAACAGATGGCCGCACCCTACTACATCGAATACCGCATCATCGATATGGATCAATATTCGGCCGAAGCTGCCTTCGGCGCGTTGCGTTCAGATGTCCGCTCTCGGTTCCGGGTCCTGCGGATAGTCGTTCGCGTGGGAGATTACAAGCAGGACAGCTATTTCGGACAGGGGCAGGGCTCGATCACCCTGGTTCCGGTTGACGACGACATGCTGGCATTACGGCATGAACTCTGGCTCGCGACGGATCAGGCCTACAAGGCCGCCACTGAAGCCCTCGCTGCAAAGCAGGCGCAGCTCAAGCAACTCACGATCGACCAACCGGTGGACGACTTCGCCCACGCCCAGCCCGTACAATCAGTCGCGCCTCTGACCAAACTCGAGGTCGATCCGCAGCCGTGGGCCAGGATGCTGCAAGATGCTTCCGCGCTTTATAAATCCGACCCTCAGATCGAGTCCTTTGAATCCTCGCTGAAGTTTCAGGCGATCAGCCGATATTTGGTCAATTCGGAAGGCACGGTCGTACGCAGCGGGCAGAATCTTTACGAGATGGCCGTTTCATGCAGTACGCAATCCGCCGACGCCATGCGTTTGGATCGCTCCTACGGCATCGTCACAGCCAGCATCAAGGACTTGCCGTCTCCGAAGGAGTTCGTCCAGCGTGCAGCCACCCTAGCCGCCACACTGAAAGAACTCCGGGCCGCTCCTGTGGTCGATGAGGAATACCGCGGCCCGGTGCTCTTCTCCGCAGACGCTTCTGCCACAGTTTTTTCGGATCTGGTAGGCGAAAACATCCTCGGCAACAAGCCTGACCTGGGCAAGAACGCGCGCACCACCGGTGCTTTTGGCGCCAGTTACAAAACTCGAGTCCTTCCGGATTTTCTTTCCGTCGTAGACGATCCTACGATTTCTTCCTATCGCGGTCATTCACTTTTGGGCCACTATGAAATCGACGATGAGGGGGTTCCAGCACAGCGGGTAGCGGTGATTGATAAAGGCAACCTCGTAAATTACGTCATCGGACGCACGCCGATTCGAGACCTCCCTGCATCGAACGGTCATGGACGGGCCCGCATCCCCAATTTCCCTCCGGGCCCAAGTTTGAGCAATCTGATCGTCAGCGCCGCCCAGCCTTTATCACCGCAAGAGTTGAAAAAGAAACTCATCGATCTCTGTCAGCAGCGCGATCTTCCCTACTGCTACTACGTCGAAACCTTCGGCCCCAGACTAACCCCACGCTTGCTCTATCGAGTTTGGACCAAAGACGGACACCAGGAACTGGTCCGCGGCGCGAGCTTCGGAGATCTGGATACGAGAGCCCTGCGCAGCGACCTGGTAGCCGCCGGGGACGATGGGTACATCGACGGCCATCCGCTGAATATTCCCCACAGCATTGCCGCCCCTTCCATCCTGTTTGACGAACTTGAAGTGAAGCGCACAAACGTGAACCAGGAGAAGCTTCCGGAATACCCGGCACCAGCCGTCGCGGCCGGCCAGTAGCTCGCGGCCGGTCTCCGACGTGAGGGCACGCGCAACAAGAAATTCCTCGCACGTCTCGCCCGCTCTGTTCCCTGACGCGGAATGATAAGGAAAGTGGAGTACAAGCTCGGAAGGAAATGATGGACGCCGGATCATGCGGCGCTAAAGCGTCGCTCCTCCACTGTCTGAACATGTTTGGCAAAACTCTTCGCCACTGAGCCGTTCGCCACGTGGACGAAAAAGTGTGGGGCGCCGGCAGATTATTAGTTGCGGGTCAATTCTCCTTCCTTCTTGCCGGCAATCGTGACGAAGCGAATCACGCCTTCGTTGTCTTCGAAAACCAGGCCGGTTCCTTCGGAGTTCACGACTGCCGTCACAAGGCGACCATACGACTTCGGAATGCCCCCGTGAGTTGGGGCCTGATCGTAACGTGCTATCTCGCCTTCTTTCATGCCGGTTATGCTGACGAACCGAATCACGCCTCCGCTGTCCTCGAAGACCAGGCCCGTTCCTATGGAGTCCGCGATTGCGGCAACCAGACGGCCATAGGACTTGGGGACGCTACCCTGGGTTGGAGGCCCGGCGTAAGCGACTGTCGGATTTCTGTTCCCGGCCAGGTATCCACAGACAAACAAAAGTGCGCAACCCAAGACACACAAAATGCTCTTTCGCATCTACCCTGCTCCTTGTTGTCGATACCGCTTTGTTATTTTGGAAGCACGAGAATCTTGTGCATCATGCCGAGATCTTCGTGTAACAGAATGTGACAGTGAAACACAAAAGTACCTGCAATCGTCGGATCGCGGAAATCCATACGCATCTTCACGCTATGGTACGGATGGCCCGGTCCTTCCCAGAAAGGAATCTCAATCGTGTCGCGCAGGTCCTGATTCTTGACCGGCTTTCCATCCACTTCCAGCATCTCAAAGTGAATCTGGTGTATGTGGAAAGCATGAGTCTCGAGGGCACGGTTCTCCACGTACCAGTCCTCCACCGCCCCAACGTGCGTCGTGATGACGGGCTTTTCGTTTCCCTCGAAGACCACCGGCTTCTGTCCATCGACCGTAATGTAGAATTGAATGGGACCGTTGGTCCCGCCAAATTCTTCAGAGAAGTAGAGTTTGCGCAGCGTGGTCGGGTTCTGTTCGCTCAATCCCCCGAATTTAATACTTTTCATTGACAGGCGCGGCGTGGCTTCAGCGGCCTTTATTTCCTTCGCTGGCGCTTCCTCTGCATCCTGGCTGACGTCGATCTTGGCTAGTTCTTGTTCCAGATCCGGGTTGCCGGTCGGACCTGTGGAGTAGCCTAGTGACATGAAGGTTGCCTCGTTGTTCTGGGAAGGAGCTTGCACGATAAACTCCGCTCGCCCGGCCGGAGGCACCAGGATCGTGTCCTCGAACCTGGGCTTCGCAAGAGGGTACCCGTCCAGAGCGATCAATTGCACTTGTTGAGGCTTGCCGTTAATCCAAAACTGCAACGGCATGAAGTCCTGGATGGTGGCATTTGCCACCCGCCAAAACTGTTTTTCGTTGGGCTTCATTTTGATGACAGGGGGTGGAAAGCTGGGTGAATCGGCGACCTCGTAGTTAACGGTCAATTGGTAGGGCCCGGGCACCCAGGGAACCAGGTACTGCTGGCGAACCACAAACACACGCTCAGTTAGTCCGGCAACCTCGGGATGTATCTTGTCCATCCCTTCGACAATGAGAGCTCCGGCAGCGCCGCCATTTACCTGGAACTCGGTGAATCCGTGTACATGCGGATGGTACCAGTACAATCCCGGCGGTTCGTTCTTTGGGATTTGAATATTGAATTGGAAGCCGGGTGTGTTGGGTTGAATCAACGTGGTGAGCACGTCGTCCTGATGGCAGGTGGGCGGAACATTCAGTCCGTGGAAATGAACGTTAGTCGAAGACAGCATCATTTTTCCGCTGTCGCCGCAAACCTTCCCTGACGAGGTGGAGATGGGGTCCATCTGCTCCATCCCTCCTGCGTCATCGCTCTCGATGCGATCTTTGACGTCAAGGACAAGCCGATCCCCCTGGCTGAGTCGTAACGTAGGGGCTTCGACATCTCCTTTGCTGGTCTGGTAGTTGTAGCAATAGTGATTGAACCCGCCAACATCGACTGAGTGCCGCATGGTCAATTCGGCGTTAAGAACGCCGTTCACACTATGGAGACTCAAGGCATCCTGAACCACCGTGCCGGGATCGGGGCGCTTGGGGCACTGCGCCGCCACACTCAAGAATGAAATGCCACACACCATGATCGCTAGCAGACATCTGGACGCAGCGCGCATAATTCAGCTCCTTGATTTCTCTCCATCCGTGGAGAATTAACGGCTAGTTATCTTTAGCTAGAATGATCGGGGCGGAAAAGCTCCGATCGATAACAACCCCTGACTGTTTGGGTCGGCTGCTGGCGACTTGGAAGATTCTGTCAGCGTGCACTTCCCACCGGCCGATTTCACCGCAATCTCGGCGATGGAGGAGGGTGCGCCGAACTCGGCAACATATACGACTCCGCCAGTCCCCGTCGGTTCCCGCAGAGCCATGGATGCCAGATACGACCAGTCCGTCACGTAGCCCTTAAGTACGCCGGAGAAACAGCCTTCTGAAATTTTGCCGCTGCTCTTGTCAAAAAATGCGGCCGAGATCCTGCCCCATTGATTGTTGCTTATATAGAGGAGCGTTTCATCCGGGCTGAGCAAGACGTTGCTGGAATTAATTCCCTTTCCCGGCCGGTAAACCACCGTGGGAGTCAGCTTGCCCGAAGAAATATCGGAGACCTCAATCACGGTAGTGGTCGAGGTATCGCCGAAGATTGCGAAGTGTCCATCTTTGGTGATGTCGATCCCACTGGGATAGCTACCACTGTGGCGAAAGGCAGTCGAATTCTGTTTATCGCCATTCGATACCGGCACGCCCCCTGAAATGTTGAAGGACTCGATAGAGCCGTCCCCATAGGTGGCGACCAGTATGTCCCCATGGATGGCCATTCCGTCGATCACTCCGCCTTGCATGCCACCAACGGTGATGTCACCGACAAAGCTGATCTTGCAGCCCTGCAGCACCCGAAAGGTTCCGATGTTGCTCGAGTCGGTGAAACTGGCATACAGGTGTTGTGCGTTCATGGCCAAGCCGACGCCATTGGAAGCACCAGTGTCTTTCTTGGAGCCATTCGCATGGCCGCTAACCTTTAGAGTCTTGACCGTGATGCCTTCGATCTCGCCGGTTGCAGCCTGCGAAGCGTAGACACAATCGGCGTTCCCACTGTGAAGCACGTTCAGCCGGTTCGCCGCAAAGTAGCCGCCTCCGATGCCGCCCGTGCCGGTTGACACTTTTCCTTTCATGGTAAGTAGGCCGCTCGCCTCAACGGTGTAGAAGGTAAGACTCGAGGGCAGGATGGATGAGACGTCGTCATTGGTAACGACATAGTGAGGCTGGTCAGCACCAACCGCGAACCCACACGCAACACAAAGGCAGATAAGCAACGCCGTCAAACGTACCAAGGAAAATTCAAGGGATGTTGTCATGCGCTTCCTTAACGTGTCGAAAATACTGGACAATCTAACCATGAGCCCGGCAGCATTTCAATGAACAACTGTGCTATCGAGCCTAGTAATAGGCTAAGGATGCAAAAACTTGCGCATCTTTTGTGAATGTGTTCGTTCCAGCCGGCAAGTCTGGCGGTGTGGCGCTGTTCCATGAGAATTCCTGAGCGTGATGAGGGAATCTCTTCAAGGACGTCGCTTTTACCAGTGAAGGGAAACTTTCCGCAGCCTGAGTTTTCGAGAGCTGGGCAAGGAACCCAATACTGTGACCGGAGACTCACCGCACGATGAAACCGAAGGCCCGGCGCATCCTGGAGCAAGTCATGTATCGCATGAGATTGGTCGCCATCGTCATAACCGCGGTACTGCTGAGCGCATCGGCGTTTGCCGGCAACGCGCCCACGTTTACCAACATCGACAACCCGGCGGATCCTACGTTCAACCAGTTGCTCGGCATCAATAATGACGGCGTGATCTCCGGCTATTTCGGCAGCGGAGTCGCAGGTCACCCGAACCAGGGGTACACCATTGCACCGCCATACACCAATTTCGTGCCCGACAATCTTCCCGGCTCCGTGCAGACGCAGGCGACCGGCATTGCGAACAACGGGGCCACCGTCGGTTTCTGGTCCCCGACCAACACCGGAACCGACGCGAACTTCGGCTTCATTCGCCTGGCCAACGGTTTCACGTACCTCAGCGTCAACAACCCGCTGGTAGCCAGCAACCCTGAGGTCAACCAGTTGCTGGGTATCAACCTGAACCATATCGCCGTCGGCTTCTATAACGATGCCAACGGTGCGCCTCAGGGTTACGCGTACGCTGTAAATACCGGTGTGTTTACTCCGATGAAATTGACGGGTGCGGTGTCCAATGCCGCCACCGGGATCAACAACAACAACCTGATCTGCGGCTTCTTCACCAATGCTGACGGCGCGATCCAAGGCTTCGTGCAGCACCTGAAGGGCAAGTTGATGGTCACGGTTACCGTACCGAACAGTTCAGTCACGCAGTTGTTGGGAATCAATGATCACGGAGTCGTCGTCGGTTTCTATCTTGATTCGAACGACATCACGCATGGCATCGTCTACAACATGGTCAAGGGCATATTGACCTACGTCGACGTTCCCAATGGAGCCATGGGCACGGTGTTGAACGGCATCAACGACAAGGGCGAGATCGTCGGCTTCTACACCGACGCCGCCGGCAACACACACGGAGTGCTGGTCACCGGGGCGGAGTAAGGGCTCTCCGGAAGGGATCGTGGAAGCCCACCTTTCGAAAACCGTGAAGGGTGGGACACTCCCGCATTGCTGCCCAAGCAAGCGAAGGTATGACCGACACGGTTAGAAAGTCTGGAAGAGAACCACCGAAGTCGAAAAGTACATCGGAACTAAAGAGGTTGCGAGCGCAGCTTGGCGCGTTCAGTTTGTCTTCAGCACAATCATGCTGGCGTCATCCTGAAACCTCCCCCCACAATGCCGAAATGCGGCCTGCATCAGGCTGCCCATCAATTCCGTTGCGCTCTTCTCAGGATTCGCGCGCACGACCCTCGCTACGCCATCTTCGCCAAACGGTTCGAGGTCTGCGCCGCAGGCTTCCACCAGCCCATCGGTGAACAGAATGAGACTATCTCCAGCCTTCAACTCGACGTCGCTCTGTTCGTAGACCCAGTCGGGAAATTGCCCGAGCACTGCGCCGGCCGCGTTCAACTCCACCGTCGCACCGCTCTGTCGGACGAGAATCGGAGGATTGTGGCCAGCGCCACAGTAGGTCAGCCGATCCTGTTTATGGTCAAGCACGGCGTAGAAGAACGAGATGAACTTCCCTAGCGGCGTGATGTCGCACATCATTCCATTCAACCTGCGACATAGTTCCCTGGGGGGCAGATTTTGCGCTATCAAAGGCTTGAGCGCTGCCTGCAGGCTCGACATCAATAGCGCGGCCGGCAACCCTTTGCCCGCCACATCCGCGATGCAAAGCGCCAGGTGGCGATCGCTCAGGCGCACAACGTTGTAATAGTCACCGCCCACAAAATGCATTGGTTGCGTCATCCCTGCTAGCTCATGACCCGCAGCCTGAGGCAATTCCCTGGGCAGCAGTTTTTTTTGAATCGCACGCGCCTCCTTAAGTTCCTCCTCCCGTCGGTACCGTGCTCGCCGCAGGCCATTGCCACGCACAATGTGCTCACGCAGTTTGGTGAGAAGCTGCTGGTTCTCCCAGGGCTTTTGAATGAAGTCGGAGGCTCCGCGCTGCATAGCGTCGACCGCCAGGTCGACAGCTCCCCAAGCGGTCATCACGACCACCGGCAGGCTCTTGTTGCGGGCCCGTATCTGCGATATCAGATCGAGGCCTTCGCCTCCCGTCGTCGTGTCCTTGGTGTAGTTCAGGTCCATGAGCACGACATCAAACTCGCCGCCATCCAACGCCTGCAGCACGCGCGTCGGATGGTTGACGGCTTCCATGCGATAGCCGTGGTTGGTGAGCAACATCTCCAGAGCCTCCAGGATGTGGGGCTGGTCGTCCGCCACCAACACCCTGCCCGCCAGAGGACGCTCAACACTACGCTTCGCATTTGCGGTTACGCATTCCATGCTTAGTGGATTTGCACCCAGTGGGCCAACAAGCGGAATCACATAACTTGTTGATCTCACAAGCTGCGGGGCCTGCTTGCATTACCTACCAGGAGCCAGACATGTGCGACAGTGAAACACCGTGTCCGGAAGCGAACAGGCTTGCATGGCGTTCGGCGGGACGAGTCGAGGCCGGGCTATTTTTCCCGGGCGTCGTGAACAGCAGCGCTTTCGGTGCTCAGGTTACTTCCATAAGTCTTGAGATACTTCATTCCGGTGTCGCACATAATGGTGACCACGGTGACGTCGGGTCCCAGTTGTTCGGCTAACCGCAGTGCGGCGATGACATTGCAGCCGGTGGAGGTTCCGGCAAAAAGACCTTCTTCCCGAGCCAGGCGAAAGGCCATT
>Ga0075017_100001593_pt1 | contig 13967 bp, 17 predicted proteins | sample AleBraG_ABR_2012_FD_71475 | JGI IMG/M metagenome (GOLD analysis project Ga0075017, IMG submission 71475) | Freshwater sediment microbial communities in response to fracking from Pennsylvania, USA - Alex Branch Run_MetaG_ABR_2012 | ecosystem: Environmental > Aquatic > Freshwater > Creek >... | reverse complement strand
CATGGTGTTGACCATCGTCCTGATCGTAGTGTCCACCATTGCCCTGTTAATTTCCGGCATCGGCATCATGAACATCATGTTGGTGACGGTGACGGAGCGCACGCGCGAAATCGGCTTGCGTATGGCGGTGGGCGCATCCCGCCGCGAGGTGCTGGAACAGTTTCTCACGGAGTCCGTGGTCATCAGCGTGGGAGGCGGGTTCATCGGCATTCTGGTGGGGGTGGCCATCCCGCTCAGCGTGCGCTTTCTCACTGACGGAATCCGCGTTCCCATATCCGTCACCTCCGTGGCGGTCGCGTTTGGAGTTTCTCTGGTGGTGGGCGTGCTGTTTGGCATACTGCCCGCGAACCGCGCCTCGCGTTTGAACCCCACTGAGGCGCTGCGGTATGAGTAGCCGGACGCCGGAAGAATTACCTTTCGGCGGCCTTAGAATTGGTGGCTTCGTTGCGATCCCTGCCGAATTCCCCCTTCGCCGGCTCGGACCTCGACTTGGAGCGCCGGAAAGAGTACACGCGACCTCTAGAACTATGAGCGGTGGTTTCCTGGTCGATACCATACGTTCTATCCGAATTCAATCGAAGCCATGTCCACCCGATCCAAAACTGAAACAATGGGTCGGCTCGACCGAGACCGATTTGCTTCAAGCTTCTTGCCGCAGGCAGACGCCGCCAACTTGAGCAATGGCTGGAACAGGATTTGCACATCTGGTTTGCGGGCGGATTTTCACCATTGATGAGTCTATCGGCAACCTGTGGGCACGGAGATCACCCGGTCGCCCTCTGCCAGCCCGCTGAGAATCTCGACGCTCCTCATATTCACCCGGCCCGTCTTCACCTCTACGCGGTCGGCGATCGCCCCTTTTAGCCGATACAGCACCAGATTCTGGTGGCCTGACACAAGGTAGCCTCTTTCAAGAGTCAGTACGCTCTGAATGTTTTCAACTTGAATCGAGGCCGCCCCGCATGAAAATCACTGGCCACAAGATGGATTACATGGAACGGGCTACAGCGCGAAATGATGCAGGACGGAAAGCACATGCCAAACGCCGCCCACCGCTATAGTGGAGGTGCGATTCTAGACACCTAGAGGCCGTCTATGAGCAGGGAGTTCTCCGCCCTCTCGATCCCCTAGCCTTGGCCGAGCACCAGCGCGTTCGATTGACGCTGGACGAAAAGCCCCTGAGTTGGCCAGCGACCGAGCCGGTGAACGAACGGCGGGAAGAAATGCAGTGGCTTGCCAAAGAGTCGGAGCCTTATGCGGGGCAGTGGGTGGCTCTTGATGGTCCGCGCCTGGTTGCACATGGGGCCAAACTTGCCACGGTCAGCGCGGCCGCCAAGGCGGCCGGCGTGGAACGGCCGCTTTTCGCGAGTGTGCCGGACGATGATCTGCCATTTGGTGGCTGGTAGACAATGTATCAGCTCGAATTCAGCACCGCCCATTCCTACGGCAGTGGTCGGGAAGGCATCTCCGTTCCGGTCCTTATGAAATCGGGCTCAAACAGCGTGCGCATCGCAGCAAGCATTGATACTGGTGCAACGTTCTGCATGTTCAGGAATGAGCTAGCCGAGGCACTCGGCCTGGATCTTGCGAACGCTACGTCGAAGCGCTTCCGTACCGCCGCCGGCAGCTTCGAAGCGTTCGGGCACGGTGTCGAAATTTCCGTTCTCGGCATTGCAACGTTTTCAACCGTCTACTTCTTCGCGGATGAGTCGATCAACAAGAACGTGCTCGGGCGAATCGGGTGGCTTGATCGCGTGCAACTAGCGCTGGTAGATCATGACAGCACCCTCTATATGGCTCCGTTCGGCAACGCCTGAATTGTTCTGACACACACTTCGTCCGGCGCCGGTCGGGCCTATAATGAACGTATAGGCGTTTATCCACTTAAGCGTATAGGTGCCATCATGCCAGAAGAAGCCGTCCGCTGGAGCATCAAGGTCTCGAAGGACACCGATTTGACCCTGCGCACCTTTCTAGGTGCTCAAGGCGCAAAAAAAGGCGACCTTTCGAAATTCATCGAGGAAGCCGTCCGCCGCCGCGTGCTCCAGTGCACCATTCAAGACATCTGGCAGCGGAACGCCGATACCGGCCCCGATGAAATCCAACGCATCGTTGACGAAGCTGTCAGCGAGGTCCGCTCTGAACGCCGCACCAAAAAGAAGGCCGACAAGGCCTGATGCGCGTTGTGCTCGATACCAACATCATCGTGTCCGCCCTGATCGCCCCGGCTGGCAAGCCTGCCGCGATCATTAACGCTTGGCTAGACGGAAAATTTAAGCTCCTGACCTGTGCCAAGCAGGTTGACGAGCTGCGCTCCACACTGCAAAAGCCGCGTGTGGCCGAACTCGTCAAGCCACACAAGGCCGGGCGCTTGGTCAACCAGATCAAGAAGCTCGCCGAGGATATCGCGCCCCTGCCGCGCGTAGAACGATCTCCCGATCCTACCGACGATTTTCTGCTGGCCTTGTCCGAAGGCGGCAAGGCCGATTACCTCGTGACGGGCGACAAGAGCGGCCTCTTGGTTCTCGACCGTCACAAAAACACGCGGATCGTCTCTGCACGCGAATTCGCGGCGCTGTTCACATGAGCTACGGAGGCTCTCTCCCCTGCCCCCGCCGTGTCGCCTGGCTGCCTTCGGCGTCGGCGCGAACAGGGAATCACCGGCGCCGGTTTGGGCTCTGCTTTCATGATCAGTGGGTTCTTATACAAGCTACTACGAGACGGACATCGCGTTTCCCCATCAAGAAACCCGTGCCAACCACCCCTCCCTCCGTTTCGTCACTGAGCGCGCAAGCCCTTCACCGCCAGTAAGCGGCCAATACCTCGCGGCGCGGGTCCGCCAGCATGACTTGCCTGTCCTTGTGTCCCTTGCCGCCGCGAATCTATATCACCTTCCGATCTCCGTCGAAATCGCCAACTTTCAGGTTGGCCGCTTCCGACACCCGGAGGATCGCCCTGTGTCCGATTCTTCGGGGCTTCCAGCAACGACTTGACCTCTTCCTTGCTCAGGATGACGGGAAGCTTCTTCTCGTATTTGGGCAACGGAATCCGCTCGATCTCGATCTTGCGACTCAGGGTGTTGCTGTAGAAAAAGCGGAGCCCGCAGACGGCCTGAATGTATGAAGAGAGATTGACGCCTTTCTCGTTGAGCAGGAATAGTTGCCACGAACGGATCTTCCGGCCCGAGTTGGTCGGGCGGTTTGTGAAGTGTTGGGCGAACTCGGTAACCGAACCATTCCGGTCACGGCTTCCCGTCAAAATCCACGCCTCGGATGACCCCTACGCCCGTAACCTTATCGTACCCAGGAGTAGCCAGATTCGCCCCGCTGGTGCCGACCGTAATATCTCGAATCCTCCCGGAGTTCTTGCGATTTCCATAGACCGCCCCCAATTCCTCACTGACTGAGGCTCTCCGCCTGTTAGCGACATTGGTTCCCGCAGCAACAATCGGAGTGGCGAGGCTCGTCCCTCCAACTCTATACCATCCCGAATTACCCGAGCACACTGTTCCAGCATAAACTGGCGAACCCGCCCCGTTAACGTCGATAGCTGCGGTCGCAGCGAGATCCGGCGTGCTCCTCTTGGGGTCTAAGATATTCTCCACACCCACCTGGAATTGAGGCTGCAACTCAAATCGACTAGTCCCGCCTCCGCTCCCATTCCAGCCTTCTTCGACCACGAACCCGCCGTCCGTGCCCCGCAATATTCTTGTACCCCCCACCGCTATCACAAAAGGCGAAGAGGACGGATAGGTTACGGCACCTCCAAGATCGCCGCTCGCGCCGAAATACAAAACTCCCGGCCTAAACACCTCGTCGTAGCTGTTTTCGCCTTCAAACTCTTCCAAACTCCAACTCATCACAATCTGACCGCCACCCTCAGCCAATACAAGATCAGCGGCCTTTCTAACCGCATCGAACATGTCGTCGCGATCACTGGACTTGGCTTCAACCAAGATCAATTTCGCCTTCGGCGCAATCGCGTGCGCCCATTGGAGATCTATTGCGGCCTCACCGGACCAACCGCAGTCTTGAACCTTTGGATCGGTATCCGGGGGGATTGAAGAGTCCATCTTAACAATTCGAAGACACCCTGAGGCAACCGTGCATTCGGGTAGACTCAGAGTCGGAAACGCTGCTGAAAATACTCTCAAATCAGCCTCGGCTGTCGGGTAGTCATATGCATCAACAATGACAATTACACCGTTTCCACCGCCCACCGGCAAATTGTAGTTCGCAAGAATCGACCCCGGCAGTTCCCCATCGGGGCTACTGACAGGTATTCCCGGATCATCACTGCGTCGAACGAGCACTTTGTAATTGGTGTGGGCCCGCATCTTAGCATTCATCGGCCTAGGAGCGTGCATCATGATGGCATAGCGTGCCATTCGCTCGCCGACATCCTGGTATGAGATATCACTGGGCGGGATTGAAATTTGGTAACCTTGGACTGGCCTTTGAGAGATAGCGACCTGATCTAATGGTTGAGAAAGCGTCGGCTTTTGCAGTTGACTCGCAGGATCAATATACAGGTAGTTGGTGTGGGCCTTCTTAGCGTCTTTTGATTTTGATATATCAGAAGGGGGCGTCTTCGGGGAAGTCGTCTGGCCGAATACCAGTACGAACGCCCAGCCAGTACCAGCAAGCAAGCCAACCATAAGCATGCCGCTGAACTTGCTTGTTCTCATCGCCATTTCAGTCACTCCTTCTTAGCTACGGAATAGGCAAAGTATATGTAATCCCAATCGCGAACTTTGCTGTCCAGAAGCGCTCGGATGTCAGGGTAGGCGGACCGCTGCCAAATTTTTCCCCGACTGCCAATCCGTTCGTCAGGCGTGTATCCCGCCCAAAATGTAGCAGCGGTGAAATCATAACGCTATTGAACGCAACGCTGAGCCCGGCAGCAAAGTCAGCGCTCGTTGAATACGGGTTAATTCCAGTTCCACCCGTCAGGTGTACCGCCATCCTGTGACCTTTCGGAGCAGACTCAGTCAATCTGTAGTGAGCAAGAATTAAAGGTATGACAGTCGGTCGCGTGATTGACTGAGTCACTGCCGTTGTGCCTTTGCCGCCAGCATCCAATACAGGTTGTCCGTTTTGGATGATGGGACTGTTCTGGAAAGATCTGTTGGGTAAGGTTGAAATCAATACACCCGTAGAAGCTTCCCATGATGTGCCGCGCCAAGTGAAAGTAACTTGCGACAAAGCCCCGTTAGATTTGTTTGCAACCAAGTCCATCGTGCTAACGGCAAGAGTGAGATTACGATCGAGTCCCTGAACCACAGCCGGACCCTCAGAGACTATATACGTGCACGTTCGCTCCCCCTCTTGGCATGGATCATGCTCTGTCGGCTTTTTAGGGTCCAGCTTCTCAAGAAGGCCGGAAACTTGAAGCAGCGTGCCTTGGGTCGATTGAAGGGCCTTCAGGCCATCATCGAGTTGAGACTGATTGAATGATATCGTAATAAGCAACTTGCGAAGAGAATCCTCCAAACCTGTGATCGATTCAGCATCTTTTATCGCTGAAGAGACTAGATCATCAAGAATTTTGACTTCGCTGATGGGGAGTTCGCGGAGTCCCACTCCCTCTTCCTTGTCAGTCAGCTTCGAGAGAATGCTATCAAACGTTTTGCCACTCTTGCAGGCGATAGTCTCAGCATTGGTTCGAAGAACTGCAGTCACTGTTCTCGAGTCGCTTTTGATCGCACAAAGCAATTCTCCACGTGTTTTGGAGAAGAAAGCCTTATCCCAATCATCCGATTTGTTCTGGAATTGAACGAACTCTTTGTTTACGATGTTGAAGTCATCGCCGAGATTGTTCATTGGGATCTCGAGTTTGTCCTGTCGGGACTTTATGTCATCGAGTTTAGCCTTTAGCGCTGCCGACGGAGTGCCTTCCGGCTGGGCGGCCGCCGGCGCAGCACCCCTGATAGAGGTAGACAGAACGAGAGCTTTGAGGGGACTGATAAGGTTTTGAACAATCAAGTTCAGAGGATCTGCCTTAGCAACATCGGTGCGAGTGGCTGAGAACACGACGGTCTCCAGTGGGCGCCGTGTCACCTTCACAGTCGCCTTCTTCCCATGCACGAGTCGAATCGATGGAGTGGGCGACGCCGGACTTTCACGATCAATTGAAATCTCGCAGTCGTTCTTGTTTACGATTACTGCCGAGCACGTTGCTGCCGCTGCGAACGCAGGCAATGAGAAGCAGATCAGGCAAAACGCCCGGGTTCTCGAAAAGAGTAAGCAAATCATTCGGAATCGTCCTCCCTCTCGACCGCGTCTGCACGCCTTGGCCGAGAATACCAACAGCTTATCATCCGCTCGAGCCGTATTTGGGTACGGCGAGCTCGACGAATCTTACAAACGCGCAGGACCACTGGTGGCGTTTCCCACCTTCTTTTCGGTAGAGCAGGCTCTACTTAGAGGCTGGTGATATAGGCGGTGGCGTGGCGGCCTTCTTTAACGCATCAACGAGCCTTCTATTCTCAGACCTCTCTGAATCCAAATCCTTCTGCAAACCCTCAATTTTACTGATTTGTACTTTACCATCAGCGACCTTGCTCTCGGCTTCCTTACGGAAGTCTTCGGCTTCCCTTTTCCAATGGGAAATGTCCACCTCTATTCCCGCCTTGGCTTTTTCGAGAAGATCATTTCGTCGATCCGCGTCTTCCAGTCTTCCTTTGTAGACCGTTACTTGTGCATTCTTGTCGGCAGTAAACCAAGTGAAGAATGCCCAAACACCCGCGATGATGACGACAGTTACCGAGAGGAAATTGCGTAATGTCAAATATTTGGAAAACCACCCTGCCTCCTCGACGCTGACATCTATGGTGTCAGAAGATTCCCCTTTTAGCGCAGGCTGAAACATCGGTGAGTTCAGCACATGAGCCCGCTTTTCTAGATTATCGATATGGGCATCCGAAGCCGAAATGACGGTCGCCGCGACCGTCAAGAGGTGATCGTCGGTCGGCGATCCATCTTCTCGCAATCGCGGCCGAAAAATCGGATTTCTTGCCAAGTGGCTAAAAATGCGGCCACTGAAGGACTGTGGACGCTGCTCGAAGTACGCCAGATTCAATGGCTCTCTCGGAGCTTTGGGCTCATTTTGAGCGATTTTATCGACAGCGCCGGACGAACGCTTCATTGAGACAAGAGTAACAGAAAACAACCTCTTTCGGTGGACTGGAATTATGTGTGACGCGGCCCCAAGCGCGCCAAATTTGCTGGCGGCATCCCTGGATGCCCCATACCAAACCACTTCATCGGACAGGTCCCGATCAAATCGTATTCAACAGGTTCGGCCGCCCGGTAGGTCTTAGTCAAACCTTGAGCCTAAACCTCGAAGTTGAAAAAGGCCTATTGGCGCGCGCCCAGCAGCGCGGCGTGACGCTGGGCAGGAAATCGTCGCCAGAGAGGCTGGGGTTCCCAGTGCTGCTGACCAACGTCCAGCGCATGAGCGGTTCGATAACCTTTCCGACCTTCTCCTGAACTCGCCGCATCGCCGGCGCCAATCTCAACCTCGATCGGTCCAAAGACCAGCCGCGCACGGTTGATCGCACCGCTCATCTTGGACGAGCGGTTTCCTGATCGACACAAACGTCCTGTCCGAATACAACCGGCCCGGCGGTCCCGACGCCGGCGTCAAACATTGGCTTGGGACCACGCATCGCCAGTCCCAGCATGTGAGCGTCATCACGCTGGCGGAAATTCAGAAGGGAATCGAACTGCTCGCTGGCGGGAAGCGCCGCACCCAACTCGAACAATGGCTCGCGCGAGACCTGGAGGACTGGTTTTCCGGTCGTGTGCTGCTGGTGGATCGTCAGGTTGCCATGCGCTGGGCATCGCTTGCCGCCCAGGGACTGCGAACGGGGCGGCCTCTGCCGGCGGTTGATTCCTTGATCGCCGCGACCGCGCTTGCCTACGATCTGACCCTCGTTACCCGGAACACGAAGGATTTCGAAGGGAGCGGTGTGGTCACCCGCAATCCCTGGGGAGCCAGTTGAAGGCGTGCCGTTCTGGCGACTTCAACCCTAGCGCGTGACGCCCAAGTAGTGCTCCGCCACTCTCGCGATAGCGACGCCCATCTTATCTTCGACGATGCGACACTGGGCAGCATTACCAACCATGGTCCAAACACTTCAAAACACACGACCTGCCTCCACCCGCGAATCACAGTCACCGCATTCATAAACCTGCATTTCTCTGAATCCAAAACACTTCCAGTTCTTCACCCGGCACTCGCGCCACCCTTCATCCGAAAATAGAAACGAGGTGGAAAACCATGTCCAGCGAACGCCCCAGCCCGAAAACCGAAGCCGGCAAAAACCGCTCTCCCCGGAACGCCATCATGCTCCGCACCGAATGCTACGGATTTTTCCAGCCCTCCAACTCCCCTGAACGCGATCTGGTCGCCGAAATGGTCAACTCAAAATGCCTCGAAAACAGCACATTAAGCCACCAAATGGATGAGCAAACCACTGTATTTGCCGCCCGCCACACCCGGCTCATTGAGCCCAGCCGCACGGCCATCGCCTGCCCGACCCACTACGATAACTGCCCTGCTTTGCATCACATCCAGCGCTCCAAGGCCCGCAATTCCAGGGTGCACCATAGAGGCTTCAACAAGCTTCACCACCCGCGCCGTGACCCTTTTTGTGAAAATGAGCAATCGAACCTAGTCCCAAATCCGGACACACCACCCAACCGCTGTCAAAAGGCAAGACACCGCTTGACGAGCCTCTGCCAATCGTCGATAATGAAACAGGACTGTTCCGGTCTGGATTACTGAGAACGTGCTCAAACTTACCAAGAAGGCGGACTATGGGCTGATTGCTCTCAAGCACTTGGCCGTTAAGGCGCCGAAGAGCGCCAGCGCCAAGGAGATCGCCGATACGTATGGAATCCCGCTAGCCCTGCTTTCTAAGATTCTCCAGAAGCTGGCCAAAACGTCGTTTCTGGTTTCAGAGCAGGGAACCAACGGCGGATACAAATTGGCGCGGGATGCCAGCACCATCACGGCGCTGGAAGTGATTCGCAGTATCGATGGCCCGATTGTCCTCACTGCCTGCTTTACGGAGCATGTCACCTGCACACACACCGATCGTTGCAGTGTCCGCGAGCCCTTGCGTAAAGTTCATGAAGGAATTCTGCGACTCTTGAACGACATCACCATCTCCGATATGTCGCAAGACGAATTGAAATCGAAAGGATCCGAGTTGCCCGGCGGCTCCCGTCTGTATGACGTGGCCCATGCGCCGGTGACCGAGACCGTTGTACTAAAGGAACTATGAAACTGCCGATCTACATGGATTATCACGCGACGACGCCGATGGACCCGCGCGTGTTTGAGACAATGCGGCCCTACTTCACCGAGATTTTCGGCAACGCCGCCAGCCGGAATCACAGCTTTGGCTGGCAGGCCGAAGAAGCAGTGGAGAAGGCCCGCAAGCAAATCGCCGATCTCATCGGCGCCACGCCCAAGGAGATCATCTTCACCAGCGGCGCCACGGAGTCCAATAACTTGGCCATCAAAGGCGTGGCCGAGATGTATGCCGAAAAAGGCAATCACATCATCACCGCCGCCACCGAGCACAAAGCCGTTCTGGACACCTGCAAGCATCTGGAAAAGGAAGGCCTGCGCGTCACCTATTTGCCCGTGCAGACCAACGGCTTGGTCGATCTCGATGCGCTACGCGCCGCCATTACCGACAAAACTATCCTGGTCACGCTGATGTATGCCAATAACGAAATCGGCGTCATTCAGCCAGTGGCGGAAATCGGCAAGATCGTCAAGGAACGCGGCGCTTTGTTTCACACCGATGCGGTGCAAGCCGTCGGCAAAGTACCCGTGAACGTGATCAAGGACAACATCGACCTGCTCTCGCTCACCGGTCATAAAATCTATGGCCCCAAAGGCTGCGGCGCTTTGTACGTCCGCCGCAAAGGACCGCGCGTGCAAGTCACCGCCCAGATGGATGGCGGCGGTCACGAGCGCGGCATGCGCTCCGGCACACTCAACGTTCCCGGCATCGTCGGGCTTGGGGAAGCCTGCGCTCTCTGCCAAAAGGAAATGCCGGAAGAGTCCCGCAAGATGGCGTTTCTGCGCGACAAGCTGCGCAACAAGCTGGAAGCCGAACTGGATGAAGTCTACATCAACGGCACCATGGACAGCCGCCTGCCCAACAATCTCAACATCAGCTTCGCCTATGTGGAAGGCGAATCGCTGCTGATGGGCATCAACGATATTGCCGTATCCAGCGGCTCGGCTTGCACCTCCGCCACGCTCGAACCCAGCTATGTGCTCAAGGCCTTGGGAGCCGGCGACGATCTCGCCCACTCCTCCATTCGTTTCGGCCTGGGCCGTTTCAACACCGAAGCCGAAGTGGACTACGTGGCCGCCAAGGTAATCGATGTGGTGAAGAAACTCCGTGAACTTTCGCCGCTCTATGAGATGGCGAAAGAAGGAATCGATTTGACTAAGGTCCAGTGGACCGCTCATTAACAGGGAGAATTACACAAGATGGCTTACTCCGAAAAAGTTCTCGATCATTACAACAATCCGCGTAACGTCGGCTCCTTCGACAAGAAGGACCCCAACGTTGGCACCGGAATGGTTGGCGCACCGGAATGCGGCGACGTGATGAAGCTGCAAGTCAAGGTGAATCCGGAAACCGGAATCATCGAGGACGCAAAGTTCAAGACGTTTGGCTGTGGCAGCGCGATCGCCAGCTCCTCATTGGCCACGGAATGGTTGCACGGCAAGACCGTGGATCAGGCCCTGGAGATCAAGAATACCGACATCGTGAGCGAACTCGCACTGCCTCCAGTGAAGATCCATTGCTCGGTGCTGGCCGAAGACGCCATCAAGGCCGCCATCGCCGATTACAAGAGCAAAACCGCCGGAGTCTCCAGTCCGGTAGCCGCTGCCAAGGCGTAAACTGGAAGTATGATCCGCGTGAAAAAATCTCGGGGACATGGCGGGCGAATGTCAGAAACCCTTCCCTCGCAACTATCGCAGCCTCGTCCCCGAGATTTTTCGCGCCTTCTCAGTGAGGGGGCCTCAAGTAGAGTAAAAGTATGATCCAGGTAACTCCAAAAGCTGTTGGCAAAATCCGCGAGGCTTTCGCAAAACAACAGGTGTCTGGTGGTCTGCGCCTGGGCGTGCTCGGCGGCGGTTGCTCCGGTTTGAGTTATCAGTTCAAATTCGACCCCAAGCCTAGGGCAACCGACCACGTGTTCGAGTTCGACGAAGTGAAAGTGTTCGTCGATCCCAAGAGCATGGTGTTTCTGGACGGCATGATTCTCGATTGGAAGGATTCGTTGATTCAATCGGGTTTTGCCTTCGAGAATCCGCACGCCAAGAAGAGTTGCGGGTGCGGAACATCCTTCTCGGCGTAACGAGCGTGAGTACCGAACCTCTTTGCTGGCAGTGCGCCGCGCCGATTAGCGAATCGCTGTTTTGCCGGTCCTGCAAGTCTCTCCAGCAGCCCTCCCGCGATTACTATCGTGTGCTGGGCATGGAGCGGCACAATCTGAACCTCGATCCCGAGGACCTGCAGCGGCGCTTTTACGATTTGAGCCGGCTCTTGCATCCCGACCGTTTCATGCGCAGGTCTGAAACGGAAAGGCAGTATTCCCTGGATGCCGCCTCTATCCTCAACGACGCCTATCGCACTCTGCGCGACCCGGTCCGGCGTGCCCAGTACTTGCTCAAGCAGCAAGGCTTCGAAATTGGCGAGCAGCGGTCGAAAGACGTACCGCCGGAGTTGCTGGAAGAAGTGTTCGAACTCAATATGGCCATGGAAGAATTGCGCTCCGGAGACGATTCGGCCCGGCCGCAACTGGAAGCGGCGCAGAAGAATTTCGTTTCGATGATGCAAGCCGCCGACACGGAACTGCAAGCGCATTTCGCCGCCTATGACGCGGCGCCCGATCGTGAGAAACTGGCGCCCATTCGGGCCATTTTGAATCGAAGAAAGTACATTCAGAATCTGGTAGACGAAGTGCAGACCGCTCTCCCCTCATGAGCACCTTTCAAATTGATTTCGGAACCACCGAACGCATTGTCGGCATCGACCTGGGCACCACCAATAGCCTAATTGCGCACCTGGACCTAACCGGCCCCAAGATCATTCCCGGTACGGACGGGAATCTGCTGGTGCCGAGCGTCGTCTCCATCGGAGCCAACGGCGAGATTGTCGTCGGCAATGCCGCGCAGGAATTGCTGCTGACGCATCCGGAACGCACGGTCTATTCGGTCAAGCGGCTGATGGGACGGGGGCTTGAGGATGTCCGCGATGAACTGAAGCTGTTTCCCTTCCGCGTGGCCGCCGGCAGCAACGACGTCATTCAACTGCGGCTAGCCGACAAGACCTTCACGCCGCCGGAAATCTCGGCCATGGTTCTGCGCCAGCTCAAGCAGAACGCGGAGGCCTTTTTCGGCGAGCCGGTGAGCAAGGCAGTGATCACCGTGCCCGCCTACTTCAACGACGCTCAACGCCAGGCCACCAAGGACGCCGGCCGCATCGCCGGCCTGGAAGTGCTGCGTTTGGTAAACGAGCCTACCGCCGCTTCTCTGGCCTACGGCCTCGACAAGCGGGAAAACGGCATCGTGGCGGTGTACGATTTTGGCGGCGGCACGTTCGATATCTCGATTCTGAAACTGCACGATGGCATTTTTGAAGTGCTCGCCACCAACGGCGATACGCATCTCGGCGGCGACGACATCGACAATCTGCTGCTGCGGATCGCGCTGGAAGATATTCAGAGCGAATGGGGCGATGATCTCAGCACTGACAACGAAGGCGTGCAGCGCTTGCGCCGTGCTGTAATTCAAGCCAAGGAGCAGCTCTCCTTTGTGCCGGCCACTCATATCGAGCTGGCTTACCGCGGCAAGACCTATGCCCGCGAAATCAATCGTGAACTCTACGACAAGCTAATCACGCCCATCGTCAACCGGACGCTCGGGCCCTGCCGCGACTGCATCAAAGACGCCGGAGTCGCCGTCGGGCAAATCGACGAGGTCGTGATGGTCGGCGGCTCCACCCGCATCCCGCTGGTCCGCAGTGCTGTCGAAGCGCTGTTCCGCTCTCGCCCCCACGTCGAACTCAACCCCGAGGAAGTGGTCGCCCTCGGCGCAGCCGTGCAGGCCGGGATTCTCTCCGGCAGCGTGCAAGACAAGCTGCTGCTCGATGTCACGCCTCTCTCGCTCGGCATAGAGACCATGGGCGGCGTGGTCTCCAAACTGATTCACCGCAACTCCACCATCCCAGCTAGCGCCACGGAAGCCTTCACCACCGCGGTGGAGGGCCAGAAGAACGTGCTCATTCATGTGGTGCAAGGCGAACGCGAGCTGGTCAAGGATTGCCGCAGCCTGGCCCGCTTCGATTTGAAAGACATCCAGCCGATGCCCGCCGGCATGGCGCGCATTGAAGTGCGCTTTCTCATTGACGCCAACGGGATTCTCAGCGTCACCGCTCGCGACCAGCGCACCGGTAAAGAGCAAACCGTGGAAGTGAAACCCTCCTACGGTCTCACCGACGATCAAGTCGAGCGCATGATCGAGGAGTCCTTCGAAAAGGCCGAGCAGGACTTCAACGATCGCCAAGTTCGGGAAGCGCGCGTAGAAGCCGACACCATCCTCGCGGCCATCGAAAAAGCCCGCCGCCGCGACGCGTGGTTCGAGCTTTCCAACGAGGAACGCGCCGCGATCGAGAGAGCCCAAAACGAACTCCTACTCGTCTATCATTCCGACGACCATCACCTCATCCTCGCCAAAATCGAGCAACTGAACCAAGCGACGCTGAAGCTGGCGGAGAACATGATGAACACCGCCGTCCGCGGCGCGTTGAAAGGAACCAAGATCTAAATGCCTGCCCTCAACTGGAGCGACCTGGAAGGCATAGCGCTGGCGCTCCAAGAAAAATTTCCGGACCTCGACCCCACCCATATCCGCTACACCGACCT
>Ga0075017_100001592_pt1 | contig 13967 bp, 14 predicted proteins | sample AleBraG_ABR_2012_FD_71475 | JGI IMG/M metagenome (GOLD analysis project Ga0075017, IMG submission 71475) | Freshwater sediment microbial communities in response to fracking from Pennsylvania, USA - Alex Branch Run_MetaG_ABR_2012 | ecosystem: Environmental > Aquatic > Freshwater > Creek >... | reverse complement strand
ACCGGGGCCTGCGAGGTCCCCCGGGAGGCTTCGCCGGCGCCCTTGTGGCTCGAACCGCCGCCCTGGGTGGCCAGGACGATCGCCAGCGCCACGATCACGATCAGCCCGGCCCCGGAGGCGCTGGCTGGTGGTCGGTGCCGGGCTGATCGTGATCGTGGCGCTGGCGATCGTCCTGGCCACCCAGGGCGGCGGTTCGAGCCACAAGGGCGCCGGCGAAGCCTCCCGGGGGACCTCGCAGGCCCCGGTCGGCTCGACGACCTCCAAGCACAGGAGCCCCAGCGGGAAATCCTCGAAACCGGCTGCCAAGGCGACCCCGCCCGCGGAAACGCCGGTGACGGTCCTCAACGGAACGGAAGCCGAAGGGCTGGCGCGGCGGGTCGCCAGCGAACTCCAGCAGGGCGGCTACTCGCAGGCCGGCGCCGCCTTCGGGCGGCCGCCGGGGGCCAACGAAGCCACCGTCGTCGAGTACGCCGGCGGGCACCAGGCCGACGCCGAAGGGGTCGCGCGCTCGCTCTCGGTCAGCCACGTCCAGCCGGTGGAACAGGCCGTCTCTGCGCTCGCGCCGTCGGCCCAGGTCGTGGTGATCGTCGGCACCGACAGGGCCGGATAGGGCCGCGCCCGAGCCATCGACGGCTTTCTCGACATCCCGGCGCGCTCGGCCAAGCCACGCGAGCACGGCCTGACCCACGTGATCGACCGTGGCCTGTCGGTGGCCGAGGTCGACGGCATGCTCGAGGTGATCGGGAGCGCCGTCGACATCGTCAAGCTCGGCTGGGGGACGGCGCTGGTCACCGCCAACCTCGAGGCAAAGCTGGCCCGCTATGCCGCCCACGAGATCCCGGTCGTCCTCGGCGGGACGCTCACCGAGATCGCGATTCGCCAGGGTCGCATCGACGGGCTGATCGCCTGGCTGCGCGAGCTGGGCCTGCGCCACGTCGAGGTCTCCGACGGGACGATCGAGCTCGATTCCGAGCTCAAGCGGGAGCTGATCGAGAAACTGGCCGGCGAGTTCACGGTCTTCGCCGAGGTGGGCAGCAAGGATGTCGAGACGATCATGGCGCCCTATGTCTGGGTCGAACAGATCGAACGCGACCTCGCCGCCGGGGCGTGGAAGGTGATCGCGGAGGCCCGCGAGTCCGGCACCGCCGGGATCTACCGCGCCGACGGCGAGCCGCGGACCGGCCTGATCGAGGAGATAGCCCACTCGATCGACACCGAGCGGCTGATCTTCGACGCCCCCCGGCACCGCCAGCAGGTCTGGCTGCTGAAGCACTTCGGGACCGAATGCAACCTCGGCAACATCGCCCCGGCCGATGTCCTGTCGCTCGAGACGCTGCGACTCGGCCTGCGCTCGGACACGGTCGAGCGCTTCGCGCTGGGCGGCCGGGATTGACCGAGGCCGCGGCGGGGGCGGGGCGCGAGGACTCCCCCGGCGCCGCCGTCCCGGGCACCGGCGATCCGCTCGGCAGGGTCGTCTTCGCCGTGCTCGTGGTGGCCTGCTTCGGCGCCTTCTTCCTGACCCAGCGCCTGAAGCACACGCCGACGGTCGTCCAGTCGCCGACGCTGTACCCCTACTTCTCGCCCTACCCGGGCGGGCACGTCCCGCAGGAGGGGATCTCGTTCAAGCTCGCGAGCGCCGACCAGGTGACGGTCACGATCATCGACTCCCAGGGGGACGAGGTCGCGACGCTCGTCCGCAACCTCCCGGTTCGCCGCTACAAAACGCTGTCCCTGCGCTGGACCGGCCACCGGGGGGTGGCCCACGGCTATGCGGTCAAGCTGAGCAAGAGCGGGCGGACGCGCGAGCTCGTCCCGCGGCTGTACGGCCCGCTGGCCGCGCCCGGCGAATACAGGGTCCGCATCGGGCTGCGCCACCATCACGCGGTCAACCTGCCCCGCAGCTTCGTGCTGGTGCGCGGATGAGCCCTGCGGCGGTGGCGGCACCGGCCGCGACGCTGCCGGGCGCGGGGACGCTGGCGGCGCTGCTCGCGGGCGCCCTCGTCGTGATCGGGGCGCTGGTCGTCCTCTTTCGCCGCCACCCCGAAGCGCTGCCCCTGCTGGCGATCGGGGCGCTCCCCTTCCGCGTGCCGATCGCGGCCGACGGGCGGACCGTCAACCTGCTGATCCCGCTCTATCTGGTGATCGGCGCCGGCACCCTCGCCCGGCTGCCGGGGCGGCTGCCCGTGCGCTCCGGCCGGGGCACGGGCCGGCGCTCCCGCGAGGAGGATCCGGCGATCCGCTGGGCGCAGTGGCTGCTGGCGGCCTCGGTCGTCCTGTACGCCCTGCAGATCGCCTACTCCGACGACCGGGCCAAGGCCCTTGAGAACCTCGTCGCCTTCTACATCCCGTTCGGCCTGCTGTTCCTGGCGCTGCGGGACATCGACTGGACGGCGCAGCTCCTGCGCCGTTGCCTCGCGGTGGCCGTCATGCTCGCCGTCCTGTTCGCCGGCGTCGGCTTCGTCGAGTACGCCCGCAAGAGCCTGTTCCTGAACCCCAAGGTCGTCGAGGCCAACCAGTACGACAACTACTTCCGGGTCAACTCGGTCTTCTTCGACCCCTCGATCTACGGCCGCTTCCTGGCGCTGGTGATGATCGCCGTGACGACGGCCGTCCTGTGGGGCGGCCGCCGCACGGTCAAGATCGGCGCCGCCGTGCTGGCCTGGCTGTTGGCCGGCCTCGTCACGAGCTTCTCGCAGTCGAGCCTCGTCGCCCTGCTGCTCGGCCTCGCCGTCCTGGGCTCCTGGCGCTGGGGCCTGCGCCGGACCCTGTACGTCTCGGGCGGCCTCGTCGCGCTCGGCGGTGCCGTTCTGCTGCTCGCCCCGACGAGCCTCCACTTCGGACTGAAGGGCTCCAAAGGCTCGGCCAGCAACGCCACCAGCGGCCGCGCGACCCTGATCACGGGCGGCCTCGAACTGTTCGCCGAACGGCCGCTCGAGGGCTACGGGTCGGGCTCCTTCGAACGGGAGTTCAAAGCCCACGCCAGCGCCGCCCGGGCGACGGCCCAGAATGCCACCTCGGCCTCCCACACGATCCCCGTCACGGTCGCCGCCGAGCAGGGGATCCTCGGGCTGGCCCTCTACGTCGGGCTGCTCGTGACCTCGCTGCTGGCCCTCTTCACCGGCGCCGGGCGCTCGCCTCCGCGGATCGCGCTCGCGGCGGCCTTCGCGGCGCTCATCCTGCACACATGGACCTACGCGGACTTCCTCGAGGACCCCTTCACCTGGGCCCTGCTGGCGATCGGCATCTCGCTCGCCAGGGCACGTCCCGCACCGGCCGCGCAGTAGCTTCGTCTCGTGCTCGGCTACCTCAAGCGCCTGGTCACGACCGGGGCCGCCTACCAGTTCGGCGACATCCTGGCCAAGGCGCTGGCGCTGCTGACGCTGCCGCTCTACACCCGCCACCTGGCGCCCAGCGCATACGGTGCCGCCGAAACGCTCCTGACCGCGGTGATCCTGTCGAGCATCCTGCTGCGCGTCGGCGTCGGCGAGGCGTTCGTGCGCTTCTACTTCGACGATCAGGACGAGGCCCGGCGCGCGCGGATCGCCCGCACCGCGACGGCCACCGTGGCCTGGACGACGACCCTCGCGGCCCTCGCCGGGCTGGCCTTCGCGGGGTCCCTGTCGCGCCTGGTCCTCGGCTTCCGCGACCCGCTGCTGCTCGACTGTGCCCTGCTCGGCCTGTGGGCCTTCACCAACCTCGAGATGGCCTACGCCCAGCTGCGGGTCGACGAGCGCTCGCGGACCTACGTGATCGCCTCTGCCGCCAACGTGACGATGACCGTCATGTTCACGATCTCGCTGGTCGTGATCGCCGGAGAGGGGGCCCGCGGCCTGCTGCTCGGAAACTTCGGCGCCTCGGCGATCGTCGTGCTGGGCCTGTGGTGGGTCCTGCGGGGCCGCATCTCACCGCGGGTCCGGCTCGCCGACCTGCGCGCGATGCTCCGCTTCGGCCTGCCGACCGTCCCGGCCGACGCCAGTGTCTATGCGCTGCAGGTAGCGGATCGCATGTACCTGTTCCGCAGCTACTCCCAGGGCGCCGCCGGGCAATACGCGATCGCGATCAAGCTCGCGACGGTCGTCTTCGTCGCCGTGCGGGGCTTCCAGTATGCGTGGCCGCCGCTGGCCTACTCGGTCGAGAGCGACGAGGAGGCCGGCCGCCTGTATGCGGTGGTCAGCACCTACTACGCGCTGGCCACCGGCGTCGTCGTCTGCGCCGTCGCCCTGCTCGGCCGCTGGATGGTCAGACTGCTCGCCGAACCGCGCTACTACGGGGCCTACCGGGCGCTGCCCTGGCTGGCCCTGGGGTGGGCCCTCTACGGCCTCTATCTGGTCTTCGTCGCGATCTCCGGACGCGCCCGGGTGACCACGCGCAACCTCCCGGCGGCCGCCGCGGGCCTGCTGGTCAACATCGCCCTGCTGGGCTTGCTGGTCCCCGCCTCGGGTGCCGGTCTCGGCATCGCGGGAGCCGGAATCGCCCTGTGCGGCGCGTATCTGGCGATGCTGAGCGTGATGTACCTCCTCACACGGCGGCTCTTCGAGGTCGGCTTCGAATGGCGGCGGCTGGCCCAGTTGGCGCTGATCCTGACCGCGGTCTCGCTCAGCGGCGAGCTGCTGCTGCCCGGTCACGGCCTGGCCGGCCTGGCGGCCCGCGGGGCCTGGCTGTGCCTCGTCCCCGCGGCCCTGCTGGGGACCCGCTTCTTCCATCCCCACGAGCGGGTCGAGGCGCGGCGGCTGTGGGCCGACGGCCGGAGCCGGGTGGCCGCCTTCCGGGCCGGCCACGGCGATCTCGAGGCCTACGCCGAGGACCCGCTGCGGGACGTCTGAGGAGCCCGGGACCTCAGCCGCCGCGGTTGTACTCCTCGGCCGCCTCGCGCAGGCCCTCGCCGCGGGCGGGCCACAGGCTCGCCGTGACGTGGCGCCAGAAGCGCCGCGGGTCGCGGCCCGGCAGCAGGAGCGCGGCGAGCGCCCGGACGGCATAGCTGAAGGCCGTCAGCCAGCGGACCGCGAGGGCAGCCGCGGCGGTGTGATGCTTGCGCATGTAGAGGTCCCGGTTGCGGGCCATTTCGACGATCCGCCGCTCGGGCACCGCGGCGGTCGCGAGCTGCTCGTGATGGATCGCCTCGGCGCCGGGGACGTAGACGCTCAGCCAGCCGGCGTCGCGCAGGCGCCGGGCGAAGTCGACCTCGTCGGAGTAGACGAAGAAGGCGGGATCCAGGAAGCCGACCTCGGCCGCCGCCTCGCGGCGGACCAGCAGGGCGGCCGACTGGCACCAGTCGACGGTCCGGATCCGCTCGCCGCGGCTCTGGACGGTCGCCAGCCGATGCAGGAACAGGGCACCCGCGAGCGCCGTCCAGGGCCCCGGGAAGCGCCACGCCGACGCCTGGCGCCGGCCGTCCGGTCGCAGCAGGCGGGCCCCCGCGCAGGCCGCCCGGGGCCGGTCGCGCAGCGCCGCCCAGAGCGCCAGCGTCGCCCCGGGCCGGAGCTCGGAGTCCTCGTTCAAGAGCAGGCAGAAGCGCCCACGGGCGCGGCGCAGCAACTCGCTGTCGTTGGCCCCCTTCCCGCGCCGTTCGCCGAGCGCGATGGTCTCATCGACCGCGGGGTGCGCTGCGGCCGCCTCGGCCGAGCCGTCGCGCGAGCCGTTGTCGAGCACCAGGACCTCGCTCGCGAAGGGCAGCCCGGAGCGCTCGCGGGCGATCGCGTCGAGGCCGCGGAGCAGCAGATCGCGCTGCGAGGTGTTCACGACGCAGTAGCTGATCTCGATCGCGGCGGCGGGCTGCGGCTCGGCCATCGCCCCATTCTCGCCCCAGACGCGCCTATTGTCCGTTGCCGTGCGCGTCCACGTCGTCGATCCGTCGGCCTACACGCCTCCCTACGACCACGCGCTCTGCCGGGCCCTGGCGCGTGCCGGGGCCCGGGTCGAGCTCCACACGAGCCGCTTCGCCTACGGCCCGGTCCCCGCCTCGGAGGGTTACACCCGCCGCGAATCCTTCTACCGGCGCGCGGCCCGCGTGCCGGACGCCCGCCGCCGGCGCCTGGTCAAGCTGGCCGAGCACGTGCCGGACATGCTGCGCTACCGCCGCACGGCGCTGGAGGCCGAGGTGATCCACTTCCAGTGGCTCGTCGTGCAGCAGCTCGACGGCCTGCTGCTGCCCCGCCGTCCGCGCGTGCTCAGCGCCCACGACATCCTGCCGCGCGAGCCGAGGCCGGGCCAGCGGGCGGCCCAGCGGCGGCTGTATGAGCGCTTCGACGCCGTCGTCGTGCACTCCGAGCACGGCCGCCGCCGGCTGACCGACGAGCTGGGGATCGCCCCCGGCCGCGTCCGTGTGATCCCCCACGGGGTCTTCGAGCACCTCGCCGCACCGCTGCCGGGAGGCGAGGGGCCGCCGCCGTTTGCGACCGAGAAGCCGGTCGTCCTGTGCTTCGGGCTGATGCGCCCCTACAAGGGCCTCGACCTGCTGCTCGAGGCGTGGCACGGCATCGAGGATGCCGAGCTGTGGATCGCCGGGATGCCGCGCATGGACATCGCCCCGCTGCTCGCCGCCGCCGGGCCCGGTGTGCGCTTCGTGCCCCGCTTCATCGGCGACGCCGAGCTGCCCGCCTACTTCCGCCGGGCCGACCTGGTCGTGCTGCCCTACCGCGAGATCGACCAGTCGGGCGTCCTGTTCACGGCGCTGGCCTTCGCGAAGCCGCTGCTGTTGAGCGACGTCGGCGGCTTCCCCGAGATCGCCCGGACGGGCGCCGCGCGGACGTTCCCCGCGGGCGACGCCGGCGCCCTGCACGGCGCCCTGCTCGAGCTGCTGGGCGACCAGGCCGCGCGGGCCGCGATGTCCGGCCGCGCCCGGGCCCTGGCCGCGGGCGAATGCTCCTGGGACGAGATCGGCCGGCGCACCCTGGCGCTGTATGAGGAGCTGCTCGGCGCCTGAGCGGCGAGAATCCACCGGTGCTCACCCTCGCGATCCTCTTCTGGTCCTCGATCGCCCTGATCCTCTGGACGCAGCTCGGCTATGCCCTCACGCTCGCGGGGCTGGTGCGGCTGCGGCGGGCTCCCGCCGCGCGTCACCCGCTCGGGGAGCCGCCCCGGCTGTCGCTGATCGTCGCGTGCCACGACGAGGAGCAGGTGATCGCGGCGAAGGTCCAGAACGCCCTCGCCCTGGAGTACCCGCGCGAGCTGCTCGAGGTGATCGTGGCCTGCGACGGATGCGGCGACGCGACCGCCCAGCGGGCACGTGCGGCCGGCGCCGACCTGGTCCTCGAGCTGCCGCGGGGCGGCAAGATCCGCGCCCAGGACGCGGCCGTCGAGCGCGCCTCCGGCGCCGTGCTCGCCTTCTCCGACGCCAACGCCCTGTGGGAGCCCGGCGCCGCCCGGGCGCTCGTGGCGGCCCTCGCCGAGGAGAGGGTCGGCTACGCCTGCGGGCAGGTCCGCTTCGTGCCCGGCGACGCCGGCGGCGGGGCGCCGAACCAGGAGGGGGTCTACTGGCGCTACGAGATGGCGCTCCGCGCCTGGGAGTCCCGCCTCTCCTCGATCACGGCCGGCAACGGCGCGATCTACGCGACCCGGCGCGAGACCTACCTCGTCGTCGACCCGATCATGGGCCACGACCTCTCGCTGCCCTTCAACATGGTCAAGCGCGGCCTGCGGGCCGTGTACGTGGCCGAGGCCCGGGCCACCGAGAAGATGGTCCCGACACTCGGCGGGGAGTTCGCGCGCAAGCGGCGCATGATGGGTCACACCTGGCCGATCCTCCTGCGCGGCGGAATGCTCTCCCCGCGAGGCTACCCGCCGGGCTATGCGGCGATGATCATCTCCCACCGGCTCCTCCGCTACGCCTCGCCGGGGCTGCACCTGCTGGCCCTGGCGGCGAACGTCGCGCTGCTGGCCCTCGGCGCGGGCCCGCTCTACGCGGTCACCCTCGGCCTGCAGGCGGGGCTGCTCGCCGCCGCGCTGGCGGCCGGGCCGGTGCGGGCCCGCCCGCTGCTGCTGGCGCGCTACTACGTGCTCACCACGGCCTCGCCGGCCGCCGGCCTGTGGGATTGGCTGCGCCACGGCACGCCGGCCTCCTGGGAGGCGGCCGAGGGGACCCGCTGAGGGCCGCGAGCGCTCGCCTGGGAGAATCCACCGCCGTGGCCCGCAGGGCAATCGACATCGCCGTCTCCGCGCTCGGGCTGATCGTCGCCTCGCCGCTGCTGGCCGTGGCGATCGTCGCGATCCGCCTCGAGGGGCCGGGGCCGGCGCTGTTTCGCCAGCTGCGGGCCGGCCGCGACGGCGAGCTCTTCGAGATGCTCAAACTGCGCACGATGGTCGCCGGCGCCGAGACGACCGGCGCCGGGCTGGCCGTCGACGCGGGGGACCCGCGCATCACCCGCGTCGGGGCGCTGCTGCGCCGCAGCTCGCTGGACGAGCTGCCGAACCTGATCAACGTCCTGCGCGGCGAGATGTCGCTGATCGGGCCACGCCCGACGCTGCCCGCCCAGGTCGCCCACTACAGCGAGCGTCAGCGGGGGCGCCTGGCGATCCGCCCGGGGATCACCGGCTGGGCGCAGGTCCACGGCCGGGCCGCGCTGCCGTGGCCGGAGCGGATCGAGCTCGACCTCTACTACATCGAGCACCGCTCGCCCGGGCTTGACCTGCAGATCCTGACCCGGACGATCGCGATGGTGCTGGGCGGATCGGGCCTCTACAAGGGCCGCACCGGCGGCTGGCAGGGGGAGCTTTGACCGCGACGCGGCGCGCGCCTCCGGCGATCCTGCTGACGGCCGTCGGCAAGCGCTATGACATCGTCTGCTCGTTCGCCCGGCTGGCCCGCACGATCGTCGCCGAGCCCTCGCCGCTGGCCCCGGCGCAGTACGCGGCCCACGTCCGTGCCGCGGTGCCGAGGATGGACGACCCGGCCTATGTGGGCGCCCTGCGGGCGCTCTGCGCCGAGCACGGCGTCGGCGCCGTACTGCCGCTCACCGACCTCGACATCGAGATCCTGGCGCTGGCCCGCGAGCGGGGCGAGCTGCCCGCGCTGGTCCCCTCGGCGGCGGTCGCCCGGGCAACCTACGACAAGTACGAGGCCCATCTGCTGCTGGCCGCCCATGGCCTGCCCTCGCCGCCCACGGTCCTGCCGGGGGAGGACCTCGAGCAGCTCGAATACCCGGTCATGGTCAAGCCGCGGCAGGGCTCGGGTGCCCGCTCGATCCATCTGGCGCGCGACCCCCGCGAGGCCGCCTTCTTCACCGCCTACGTCGAGGAGCCGACGATGGTCCAGCGGGCGATGGGCGGACCCGAGATCTCGATCGACTGTCTCGGGGACCTCGACGGGCGCTGCCTGAACGCGATCCCCCGGACGATGCTCGAGTCCCGCGGCGGCGAGTCGATCAAGGGCCAGGTGATCGACGACCGGGAGATGATCGAGCTCGGCCGCAGCGTCGTCGAGACGCTCGGCGTGCGCGGGCCGGCGACGATCCAGGTCTTCCGCGACCCCGACATCGGGCTGGGCATCACCGATGTCAACACCCGTTTCGGCGGCGCCTTCCCGGCGCCGGTCTACGCCGCCCTGCCAGGCCGCACCTACCCCGAGCTGATCGTCGCGATGGCCGCCGGCGAGACCGTCCGGCCACACGTCGGCGAGTTCCGCTCGGGAATGACCTTCACGCGCTACTACTGGCAGCTGGAGCTCGACGATCAACTCCGCCCGACGGGCCGCGAGATCGTCCCCGGCGGCCCGCCGCCGCCGAGCTGAGGGCGCGCCCGCTTGCCCCTGCGGCGTTCTGCGAACCCCCATGGAGGTAGAATCGGCTCCGTGGATAGCTTGCTGGCCGACAGCCCGCCTGCCCCGCCGGAGCAGGCCGACGAGCGGCAGTCCCCGCCTCCGGAGGGCCCGCCCGGCGCCCCCGCGCCGGCGCCGACGTGCGCCAGCTGCGGCCAGGCGATGGCGCCCGGGCAGGACTGGTGCCTGCAGTGTGGCGCGGCCGGCCGGGGCAGCGTGGCCTCCGCTGCCTGGCGTCCCACGGCGGGCATCCTCGCCGTGACCGCCGCGCTCGTGCTGGGCGCCGCCGCGGCAGGTGTCGCGGCGCTCAGCAAGAAGGCCCCCCGGGCCCCCGTGGTGACGACGACGGTCGCCCAGGTGGCGGGCCCGGCGGCCGGCACGCCCCCCGTCGGCACGCCGACGACGCCGAGCACCGGGGCGGCGGGGCTGACACCCCCGCCGAAGATCCCCCTGAAGGCCGCCACGCCCGCGCCGGCCACCAGGACGCCGACCGCGACCACCCCCGCGACGACCAGGAAAACGACCGAAAAAGCAACCGAAAAGACCAGCCGGGAAGAACCCTCGACGAGCAACACGGGCGGCTCGGGCGGCGAAGGCGAACCCGAAGCGATCCTGCTCGACACCAACGCGGCCCAGACCTACAACCCCTACGCCTACCCGGCGGCCGGCTTCGGCGACCCCAGCCTGGCGATCGACGGGGACACCTCGACCGGCTGGACCGCGCAGGTCAACCCGTCCGCCGCCCCGCGGATGGCCGAGGGCCTGCTGGTCGACCTGAAGACGGCGCAGCGCATCTCGCTCGTCAAGCTCGTGACGAGCACCCCCGGCATCGTCGTCCAGATCTACGGCGCCAACGGCCACACGGTCCCGGGCTCGATCACCGGCAAGGCGTGGGTGCCGCTGAGCCACCAGCAGACGATCAAGAAGCGCAACGCAAAGTTCACCCTGCGCCACCAGAAGCAGGCCTACCGCTTCGTGGCAGTCTGGATCAGCAGGGCGGGAGAATCGTCGATCGGCACGGCCCAGGCGCCGGGCCACGTGACGATCGACGAAGTCGAACTCTTCCCCGCGAAGTAGGGCTGCCGGGTTCAGCGACGGGCCGCTGCGGCGGGCCGTTTGGCGGACCCGCGCCGGGCCGGGCGCCCGGCGCCCCCGGCGGCGCGCTTGGAGCTCCAGATCTCCTCGAGGAAGCCCGCGATCTCGTCCGTCAGGCGCTCGGGACGCAGCCGCAGCTCGACCAGCGAGTCGGCTTCGAGCAGGCGGGCGTTGTCCATCTCCTCGGCCAGCATGCCGGCGTCCGAGAAGGGGTGCACCGGGTCGCGCGTGTGCCCGAGGATCAGCGTCGGGGTGGTGAACGTCCGGCGCTCGTCCCGGGGCGGGGCGATGCGGCCGAAGAACAGGCCCTGCAGCAGCGCCCCGCCGGGCCCCGGTTCCTGGCGCAGGACGTCGAGCATCACGTTCCCGTAGTGGGGCAGCAGCTTCCGCGGGACCGCCCTGGCCCCCCGCGCCACGGCCTTCATGACGGGCTCGCCGAACGTCAGCGCGACGAGCAGCGGGGTGAAGGCGAGGGCGCTGCCGAGCAGGCCGTTGTCAAGCACGGGCATCTCGATCACCAGTCCGCGCAGCCGCTCGGGGCGGGCCGAGGCCACCTCGAGCGCGGCGTTGGCGCCCAGCGAGGTTCCCATCACCGCCGCCCGCTCGATCCCCAGGTGGTCCATCAGGGCGACTATCTGCCGGCCGTAGGTGGCCATCGAGTAGCGCCACATGTCCCGCGGACGGTCCGAGGAGCCGTGTCCGAGCAGGTCGAGCGTGATCACGCGGTTGCCGCGGGCGGCCAGCGCCTCGGCCAGCGGACGGTGCATCTCCTGCGAGAGCATCAGGCCGTGCAGCAGGATCAGCGGCCGGCCGGCGTCGGAGCCGTCGCGGCCGGCGCGGCGTGGCGAGCCGGGGCCCGACACCGCGGCCAGGTCCCCGCGGAACTCGGTGTACGCCAGGCGCTGCCCCTCGACCTTGAAGAACGGCATCAGCTGAGCCTACTACCCGCGGCGCGCCCCTCGTCCGGGCGCGGTAGCTTTGCGGTCCACCCCAGATCCACACAAGGAGGACGATCATGGCCAGGCAGCCCCGCATCCTCGCCGGCGAGACCGCTGCGATCACCGGTGCCGCGCGGGGCATCGGACGTGCCACCGCCGCCGCCCTCCTGGGCCGGGGAATGAAGGTCGCGATCGGTGACGTCGACTTCGAGGCGGCCCGCAGGACAGCCGAGGAACTCGGGCCCGCCGCCTTCGCGCTGCCCCTCGACGTCACCGACCGCGCCGCCTTCGCCGCCTTCCTCGACGGCGCCGAGGAGCGGTTCGGGCCGCTCGATGTGCTGATCAACAACGCCGGGATCATGCAGCTCGGCCGCTTCATCGACGAGGACGACGAGACGGCGCGGCGGATGGTCGACATCAACCTCCATGGCGTGATCCTCGGCATGAAGCTGGCACTCGCCCGGATGATCCCCCGCGACCGCGGCCACATCGTCAACATCGCCTCGCAGGCCGGCAAGTTCGGCGCTCCCGGCGGCGCCACCTACTCGGCCACCAAGCACGCCGTCGTCGGGCTGACCGAGGCGGTCCGCGGCGAGCTGCGGCTGATGGGCGCCGACATCGATCTCAGCTACGTGATGCCGTTCGTCGTCAACACCGAGCTCGGCTCGGGCCTCGGCGAGGCCCGTGGCATGAGCAACCTCGAGCCGGCCGACGTGGCCGATGCGATCGTCGAGGCGCTGCAGAACCGGATCGTCGATGTCTGGGTCCCGAAGTCCGCCAAGCGCACGAACGCCCTCGGCGTGGTGCTGCCGCGGTCGCTGTCGGAGGGCCTGGCCCGGGCGATGAAGGCCGACCGCGTCCTGGCCGGCGCCGATCTGAGCCGCCGGCGCGACTACGAGCTGCGCGCCGCCCGCTCCCAGCCGAGCCTCGAGCCCGGCGGGCCGGCGGTGCCGGACCGGATCGCCGCCGGCGAGGGGGCACATCCCGCCGCCGAGGCGGACGAGCAGCCGACGGGCGGCTAGGCGGACAGCCAGCCGGCGATCAGCCGGCCGATCTCCGGACCCTGGTCCTCCTGCAGGAAGTGGCCCGCGTCGGCGATCACGCGGGGGGCCTCGCGGCCGATCGACTCGGCGAAGCGCTCGCCGACCGACAGCGGAATCACGGGGTCCGCGTCGGCCCACAGCATCAGCGTCGGGCGGCGGTCCTCGGCCAGCGCCCGATGCACGGCCTGGCCCGCCGCGGCGCCCGGCGCGTCGGTGGTCCGGGGGATGAGCAGCGGGAAGGCCCGCGCGCCGGCCTTGGAGGCGGCGGAGACGTAGGGCGAGTCATAGGCGGCGATCACATCCTCGCCGGGATCGTTCTTGCAGCCGCCCCGCACGAGGAAACCGACCGGCAGATCCTCGGTCTTCTCGACAAAGTCGCGGAACGCCAGCCAGGCGTCGCTCATCCGCTGGCTGCCGGTGAACAGCCCCGTGTCCATGATCACGATCCGCTCGATCCGCTCGCGCTGCTCGATCGCCAGGCGCAGGCCGATCGGCCCGCCCCAGTCGTGCACGACGACGGTGGCCCCGGTGATGTCGAGGTCCTCGAGCAGGGTGCCCGCCAGGGCCGTGTGGCGGTCGTAGGTGTAGAAGCCGATGTCCGTCGGCTTGTCCGAGCGGCCGAAGCCCACCAGGTCCGGGGCGATGCAGCGGAAGCCGGCGTCGCGGACGGGGGGGATCACCCTGCGCCAGAGGTAGGACCAGGTCGGCTCGCCGTGAAAGAAGACCACCGGAGCGCCCTCGCCCTCGTCGAGATGAGCAAGCCGCAGGCCGTCCACCTCGCGATAGCTGGACTGGAAGGGGAAGTCCGGGAGTCCCTCCAGCGCCTCCCCGGGCGTGCGCACGAAGTCGACCATCGCGCCGCGGAGCATACCCGGCGGCTCATCGGCTAGGCTCGCGCCCGTGCACAGCGCCGCCCTCTCACTTGGCCTCGTCTTGGCCGCCGAGAAGTCCAAGACCCCGTTCTACATCGCGGGCGGCGTCCTCGTGGCCTGGGCGCTGTTCGTCTCGCTGGGGGTCGGCATGCGCCGACCCTCGTTCCCCGAAAACGCCGGCCAGCAGCGTGCCGTCATGGCCGTCAGCGCCGTGCTGGTCCTGGTCGCCGTCTCGATGGCCGTCGTGACATCGGGCGGCGGCAAGAGC
>Ga0075017_100001590_pt1 | contig 13979 bp, 17 predicted proteins | sample AleBraG_ABR_2012_FD_71475 | JGI IMG/M metagenome (GOLD analysis project Ga0075017, IMG submission 71475) | Freshwater sediment microbial communities in response to fracking from Pennsylvania, USA - Alex Branch Run_MetaG_ABR_2012 | ecosystem: Environmental > Aquatic > Freshwater > Creek >... | reverse complement strand
GCGGTCGCCAGCTTCTCGCAGGCCAACCGCTTCATCCAGGCGCTCAAGGAGCTGGGCTGCAAGTTCGCGCTCGACGACTTCGGCACTGGCCTGTCCTCGTTCGGTTATCTCAAGCACTTCCCGGTCGACTTCCTGAAGATCGACGGCAGTTTCGTGCGCGAAATCCTGCACGACCCGATCGACCGCGAGATGGTGCGTTCGATCAACGAGATCGGCCATCTGACCGGCAAGAAGACCATTGCCGAATTTGCAGAGAACGCCGAGATCATCCAGATGCTCACCAGCATCGGCGTCGACTACGCGCAGGGCTATGGCATTGCGCAGCCGCAGCGCGTACTCAAGGCGGTCAACGGCTGAGGACGCCGCGCCGGCGGTGCCGTTCAGGCCGGCCGCGCCGTTCAGGCCGGCCGCGCCGTTCAGGCCGGCAGCGGATAGGGCAGCGGCAGCGCCGAGCAGTCGAGCACGCGCTCCGCGGCGCCATGCGCATCGGCCGCGGCCAGGGGTTCGCCGCCGCCGCCCGGCAACGGCGCGACGGCCAGGAATTCGCAGCGGCCGTCGGCCAGGGTCGTGGCGTCGACCACTTGGGCGCTGCGCCCGTCGCTCAGCGCGATGGTCGCGCCCGGGGCGAGCGCGCCGCGCCCGGCGGTCACGAAGCGCTGCATGCGGCGCTTCATGCGGCCACGGTAATGGGCGCGCGCAATGATCTCCTGCCCCGTGTAGCAGCCCTTGTTGAAGCTGATCGCGCCGACACAGTCGAGGTTGAGCATCTGGGCCACGAACTCGCCACTGGTCGCCGCATAGACCTGCGGAAGCCCGGCGGCGATGTCGAGCGCGCGTACGCCCGGGCGCAGCCGTTCGGCGAGTGCGGGCACGCGGGTGACCAGCTCGCGCAGCGCTGCGGGGGTCGATTCGCTGCTGAGCGCGACCTTGGCGCGCAGCACATAGCGGCTGAGCGTTGCCTGGGTCGCCGCAGCCAGGTCCGCCGGCAGCAGTGCGACGATATGGTCCGGTTCAGGTGCCACCAGCCGCAGCAGGGCGAGGACGCGGCCCTGCGGATTGTGCAGGCCCGCCAGCCGGAACTGCTGCGCTTCGAGCCCCTGCACGTCGTTGGACAGCTGGCCCTGCAGGAACTTCGCGGCATCCGCGCCGCGGAAATGCAGCAGCGCCCAGCCGCTGTCGGACTGCGCGCCCGCCGGGGCGAGGGTCGCGCCGGCCGTTGCACCGCCAGGGGGCGTAATTGACTGAGATTCGTTTACCATGTGCTCCAGAGCATTGATTTGGCAATCATAGCCCGCTGATTTGCCAGCGGTTCCGGTGGTCGCAGCAGCAGGATTCTGGCACACTCGCGCGCCATGCCGCTGCCCTCCAACCCCGCTCCCGAATCCCGCCAGTCCGCCCACACGGCCCAGACCGACCGACCCGGCCCGGCGGCCGGCCCAGCCGCGGCAGGTGCCCAGGCGCCCGCGGAGCTCGGCGGACCGTCCGGGCCGGAGCCCACGCGCTACGGCGACTGGGAACGCGCCGGCCGCTGCATCGATTTCTAAGTGCGCGAGGAATTACCCATGCGAGAGCGACCGTTGTCGCCGCACGCGTCCATCTACCGCTACATGCATACGATGGTGTTCTCCTTCATGCACCGCATCAGCGGTGTCTGGATGGTGCTCGGCGTCGGCGCGCTGGTCTACTGGCTGATGAGTGCCGCGGCGGGCGAGGCCGAATTCGGCCGCGCCAACGCGCTGCTGGGCGGCGGGCTGTGCCGTGCACTGCTGCTCGCCTGGCTGGCCGCTTACTGCTATCACTTCGTCAACGGCCTGCGGCATCTGGGCTGGGATGCCGGGTACGGCCTCGGGAAACTGCAGGCCCGGCGCAGCGCGCGGGTCGTGCTCGGCGTGGCCGTGGTTGGGCTTGCGGTGGCGGCGTACCTGCTGTTCTGCCCGCGCGCGGGCGCGCTGTGAGCCTGCGCTCCCCGCTCGGTGCGGCGCTCGGCCGGGGTTCGGCCGGCGATGGCGTCACTCACTGGCGCTCGCAGCGCCTGTCGGCGCTGGCGCTCGTGCCGCTGAGCCTCTGGTTCCTGGTCGCGCTGATTCGGCTGCCGCTCAACGACTATGCGGCGGTCACCATCTGGATGGCCAGCGGCTGGAACCCGGTCTGGCTGTCGCTGCTGCTGGTCGTGACAACCTGGCATGCGCGCCTCGGAGTCCAGGTCGTCATTGAAGACTACGTGCACGCACCGGGGCCGAAGGCGGCGGCCCTCGTGGTCAACGCCGGTCTGAATCTGGTGCTGCTCGCCGCCGGTCTTTATGCGGTGCTGCGCATGGCGCTGCGGGGCGCGGCATGAGCGCTTACGAATTCACGGATCACAGCCACGACGTCATCGTCGTGGGCGCGGGCGGCGCGGGCCTGAGGGCGACGCTCGGTCTGGCCGAGGCCGGCCTGTCCACCGCGTGCATCACCAAGGTGTTTCCGACGCGCAGCCACACGGTCGCCGCGCAGGGCGGCATTTCCGCCGCGCTCGGCAACATGGGCGAGGACGACTGGCGCTGGCACATGTACGACACGATCAAGGGATCCGACTGGCTCGGCGACCAGGACGCCATCGAGTTCATGTGCAAGCAGGCCCCGGCCGCGGTCATCGAACTGGAGCATTACGGCGTGCCCTTTTCACGCACCGATACCGGACGCATCTACCAGCGGCCGTTCGGCGGCATGACGACGCACTTCGGCAAGGGCGTTGCGCAGCGCACCTGCGCCGCGGCTGACCGCACCGGCCACGCCATGCTGCATACGCTGTATCAGCAGTCGATCCGTCATGCGGCGCAGTTCTTCGTCGAGTACTTCGCCGTCGACCTGATCATGGAGGCGGGCGTCTGCCGCGGCATCGTGGCCATCGATCTGGCCGACGGGAGCCTGCACCGCTTCCGGGCGCAGACCACGATCCTGGCCACGGGCGGCTATGGCCGCGCCTGGTTTTCGTGCACCTCCGCACACACCTGTACCGGAGACGGCGGTGGCATGGTGCTGCGCGCCGGCCTGCCGCTGCAAGACATGGAGTTCGTGCAGTTCCACCCGACCGGAATCTACGGCTCGGGCTGCCTGATCACGGAAGGCGCACGCGGCGAGGGCGGCTACCTGACCAACTCGGCCGGTGAGCGGTTCATGGAGCGCTACGCGCCCAACGCCAAGGACCTGGCCTCGCGCGACGTGGTGAGCCGGGCGATCACCGTCGAGATCCGCGAAGGACGCGGCGTCGGGGCGCACAAGGACCACATGCACCTGCACCTCGAGCATCTCGGGCCTGCGGTCATCAGGGAGCGGCTCCCCGGCATCCAGGAGACGACGCGGATCTTCGCGAACGTCGATGTCACCCGCGAACCGATTCCGATCCTGCCGACCGTGCACTACAACATGGGCGGGGTGCCGGCCAACGTGCATGGCGAGGTCGTGACGCACCGTGACGGCGCCGAAGCCGTGGTCCCCGGACTCATGGCCGTGGGCGAGGCCGCCTGTGTGTCGGTGCACGGTGCCAACCGCCTGGGATCGAACTCGTTGCTCGACATCGTGATATTCGGGCGGGAAGCGGCGCGCCACTGTGCCGCGGTGCTCACGCCCGGGGCGGCGCAGAAGCCGCTGGCACGCGGCGCCGGCGATGAGGCGGTGGCGCGGGTGGACCGGCTGCGCCAGGCCCGGGGCTCGCGGCCGACGGCGCAGATCCGTCTCGAGATGCAGCGGATCATGCAGGAGGACGCGGCGGTGTTTCGTACCGGCGAGACGCTCGCGGCGGGCTGCGGGAAGCTCCAGCGCACCTTCGCGTCCTTTGCCGAGGTGGCGGTGAGCGACCGGGGCATGGTGTGGAACACCGACCTGATCGAGACGCTGGAACTCGAAAACCTCCTGCTGCAGGCCACGGCCACCATCAATTCAGCGGCCAGCCGCAGGGAAAGCCGCGGGGCCCAGGCGCGCGAGGATTATCCGGAGCGCGATGACGTCAACTGGCTCAAGCACTCGCTCTGCTGGGTCGACGGTTCCGGCCAGGCGTGCCTGGCATACCGCCCGGTGCACCTGAATACGCTCACCGATGAGGTGGAATCGGTGCCCCCGAAGACACGCACCTACTAGGAAGCTCCCGATCCGCTGCTACCGAGGTTCACTACCCGATGGTCGATTTCAGACTGCCCGCAAATTCCCGCATCGACGCCGGCGCCGGCAAGCTCCACAAGGCGCCGGCCGGTGCCACGCGCGTGCGCACCTTCCGGGTCTACCGCTTCGATCCGGCCGCGGGCGCCAATCCGCGCGTCGACAGCTATGAAATCGACATGGCGAACTGCGGACCGATGGTGCTCGACGCGCTGCTCAAGATCAAGAATGAGATCGATGCCACGCTGTCGCTGCGCCGTTCCTGCCGCGAGGGCATCTGCGGCTCCTGTGCCATGAACATCAATGGCGTGAACACGCTGGCCTGCACCCAGGCCTGTGCCGATCTCGGCAAGGGCGACGTGCGGATCTTTCCGCTGCCGGCGATGCCGGTGGTCAAGGACCTGGTGACGGACCTGACCGCGTTCTACGCGCAATACGCCGCGATCAAGCCCTGGCTGCAGACCCGCACGCCGGCATCGCCGGACCGGGAACGCCTGCAGTCGAAGGAAGACCAGGAGAAGATCGACCGGCCCTCGGCCTGCATCCTGTGCGCCTGCTGCTCCACGTCCTGCCCGAGCTACTGGTGGAACGGCGATCGCTACCTGGGGCCGGCGGCGATCCTGGCCGCGTACCGCTGGATCGTCGATTCCCGCGACGAAGCCACCGGTGAGCGGCTCGATGAACTGGACGACCCGTTCCGGCTGTTCCGCTGCCACACGATCATGAATTGCGCGGAAGCCTGTCCCAAGGACCTCAATCCGGCGCGCGCGATCGCCGATGTCAAGCGCCTGCTGCTGGAACGCGAGCATTGATCGCGCAGGCCCCTCCAGGGCGGCTGGCCTGGCGCTGCCGCCGCGGCATGAAGGAACTGGATGTGCTGCTGCTGGGTTGGCTCGAGACCCGCTACGCGCAGGCTACGGCGGCGGAACGCGACCTGTTCGCGCAGCTGCTGGAATGGCCGGATCCCGAGATCGCCGCCCTGCTGCTGCACGCGGATACCGCCGCCGATCCGGCGCTGGGCGCTCTCGTGGCGCAACTCATGCCCGCCCGGCTCATGCCGGTCCGCAACTGACTTCCCCGGCACGCCTCCGGCCCGGCAGGGCGCCGGCAGGACTTTATGTCCAGCGCGCCGGGGGTCCAATGCGCCGGGGGGCCAACGCGCGGGCGCCGGTGGGCGGTTTATTGCGGCCGGACATGGAACCGAATGCGCTGCCGCCACTCTGAACCTCAAGGCTGCAGGTCCGTAGAGTTCCAGCCCGGTAGTATCGATCGCCATGAAACCCCGCTCCGACTGTGCTGTTAGACTGGCCTGGAACGGCGTACCTGGTGGAGAGTCTGGTGCAGGGAAGGCCCGAGCTATGGCGAACTTTCAACGGCCCCCGGAGTCTGATCATGCGCTCGCGGACGCCGGCAGGAGGCCGGCGCCGGCCAGTGCGGACATGAGCTCGGACACCGGCGACCTGAGCCTGGTGCGGCGCGTGCAGGCGGGCGAGCGGGCGGCCTATGATCTGCTGGTGCTCAAGTACCAGCACAAGGTCGTCAAGCTGGTCATGCGATACGTGCGCAATCCGGCGGATGCGGAAGATGTGGCCCAGGAAGCGTTCATCAAGGCGTACCGCGCATTGCCGCAGTTCCGCGGCGACAGCGCCTTCTATACCTGGCTTTACCGCATCGCGATCAACACGGCGAAGAATGCGCTGGTATCGCGCGAGCGCAATCCCGCCGGTTTCGAGCTCGATTCGCATTCGAGCGACGAAGGCTCTGACATGAGCAGCCGGCTCAAGGATCCGGACACGCCCGAGGGCCTGGCGCTGAGCGAGGAGATCCGCAATATCGTGCATGCCGCCATCGGCAACCTGCCCGAGGATCTGCGCACCGCGATCGTGCTGCGCGAGCTCGAGGGCCTCAGCTACGAGGACATCGCGGCGCAGATGAAGTGCCCGGTCGGCACCGTGAGATCGCGGATTTTCAGAGCCCGCGAAGCCATCGACGGACGGTTGCGAGAGGTTTTCGACGGCGGCCTCGGCCGCGCCCAGGAGTTGCTGTGAACCAAGACGAACGCGCGAGCCAGCTGTCCGCGATGTTTGACGGCGAGCTGCCGGCCGCCGAATGCGAGCTGCTCTCCCGCCGCCTCGCGCGCGACGAGCAGCTGCGGGCGACCTGGTCGCGCTATGCGGTCATCGGGGCGGCCCTGCGGGCCGAGCCGATGGCGCAGGTGCGGCCCGATTTTGCACGCCGCGTGAGCGCGGCTCTGGCCAGCGGTTCCGGCCGCGCCGGCGTACGGCGTACGCTGCTGCTGCGGCGGGCCGGCCTGGGCGCGGCGGTCGCGGCCGGCGTGGCCGGCGCGGCCATCATGCTGCTGCGCAGCGGTGCACCGGCGCAGCAGGAGAGCCTGGCGGCGTACACGCCGAGCGTGGCGCGCGTGGCGCTGCCGGCGGTGGGCGCCGGGGCGCCGGCGCCCACGCAGACCGCCCGGCAGATTGAGTCGATCGCGCCGGGGGCGATGGCCGCGCTGAGCGATGCGTCGGCGGGCGGCAATGAACTGGCCAGCTACGTGGTGCCGCCGCTGCGCAGCGGCAACGACCTGGCCGTGCCGGCGTCGCTGGCCGACTACGTGGTCGCTCACAGCGAGGTCTCCTCGCCGCTCGCGCGCCGCAGCCTGCTGTCGGCGCTGGTGGGCGACGATGCGGTGCAACCGGTCCCGGCCCCGCCGTCCCAAGCCGCGCATCACCAGGTTGCGCGTCAAGATGGTCCGCGCTAGGACGACAGCAGTCTTCACGTTTGCAATGGCCGCCAGCCTCGCCGTCTGCGCCGAGGATCCGCGCGGCTGGCTGGGACGGATGGAACGGGCGCTCGCCACGCGCAACTACCAGGGCATCTTCGTGCATGAGCACGACGGCCAGACCGAGACCCTGAAGATCGTCCACCGCGTGCGCGGCAGCGACGTCATCGAACGCATCGTCTCCCTCGACGGCTCGGGCCGGGAGGTCATCCGGCGCAACGGCGAACTGACCGCCTATTTCCCCGACCGCCGGGTCGTGCTGGTCGAACGCGGACCCGAACAGGGACTGCTGCTCACGGAACTGCTGCGTCTGGATTCCACCTCCAGCCAGATCTACCGCATCGGCGCGGAACCGGCGGCGCGGGTCAGCGGCCGGACCGCGCACGTCATCGCCGTGGCGCCCTGCGATGACCTGCGCTACGGCTACCGGGTATGGATCGATGATTCCAGCGCGATGCCGCTGAAGACCCAGCTGCTCACCTCCAGCGGGCACGTGGTCGAACAGCTGGTGTTCACGGAACTGTCACTGCCGGCGCGTATTCCCGACGCTGCGCTGCAAGCGGCCGTGATGGCGCGGGACTACCGCTGGATGCGGCACGAGCAAGAGCCGGCCGCGACGGCGGAGCAGGGCGCCGGTGACCTGTGGGAGGCGGGCACCTGGCAGTCCTCCCAGCTGCCGCCCGGTTTTCACATGACGGCGAATTCGCGGCAGGTGCTGGCAGGGGCCCAGCGCGTGGTCACCCACCTGGTGTTCAGTGACGGCCTGGCCTCCGTGTCGGTGTTCGTGGAGCCCGATTCGGGTGCGCCCGGAGCGCCGCCTGGGGCTGCGCGTCCGGCGACCCTGACCCAGGTCGGGTCCTCGACCGCGCTGTCGACCGTCGTCGACGGCCACCGGGTCACGGCCATCGGCGAAGTGCCCCCGGCCACGGTGCGCGCCATCGCCGGCTCGCTCCGCGGCGGGTTCTCTCCGGCCGGGTACCCCGACGCCCCGGCGGGCGCCGCGCCGGGGTGGGCCGCGGAGGCTGCCGCGGGTCCGGGCCGGCGGCATTGACGGATCGGCCCCCGCGGCTGACCCTGGTCACGCGCGCGGAATGCGGGCTGTGCGAGGAGCTGCTGCTCGAGCTGCAGGCCCTGCGGGCGCGCTACCCGCTGCCCGAGCTCGAACTGGCCGACGTCGACGCCGACCCCGGGCTGCTGCGCCGCTGGGGCCTGAAGGTGCCGGTGCTGCTGCTGGACGGCACCCTGGTGTGCCAGCAGCGGCTCGACACCCCGGAACTGCTGCGTCTTTTGCGGCTATAATCCGCGCGCTCCGGGCCCCAGGGCCTGTTCGCCCTGCTGGCCGCGGACCGTCATTGATGCAACGCATACGTAATTTCTCGATCATCGCGCATGTCGATCACGGTAAGTCGACGCTCGCCGACCGCTTGATCCAGTTGTGCGGCGGCCTCGAAGAGCGCGAGATGCAGGCCCAGGTGCTCGATTCCATGGACCTGGAGCGCGAGCGGGGCATCACCATCAAGGCCCAGAGCGTCACGCTCCACTATGATGCCAAGGACGGTGAGCGCTACCAGCTGAATCTGATCGACACGCCCGGGCACGTGGATTTCTCCTACGAGGTGTCGCGCAGCCTCGCCGCCTGCGACGGCGCGCTGCTGGTGGTCGATGCGTCGCAGGGGGTGGAGGCGCAGAGCGTCGCGAACTGCCACACCGCGGTGGAACAGGGGCTGGAGGTGCTGCCGGTCATCAACAAGATCGACCTGCCCGCGGCCGACCCCGAGCGCGTCCGCAAGGAAATCGAGGAGATCATCGGCATCGAGGCGCATGAGGCGGTGCTGGTGAGCGCCAAGACCGGCGCCGGCGTGGCCGGGCTCCTCGAGGAGATCGTGCGGCGCATTCCCGCCCCGAAGGGCGACCCGGCCGCACCGCTGCAGGCGCTCATCATCGATTCCTGGTTCGACAACTATGTCGGCGTGGTGTCGCTGGTGCGCGTGATGAACGGCGTGCTGCGCACGGGCGAGAAGATCCGCGTCATGTCGACCGGCCGCAGTCATGCGATCGACAAGCTGGGCCGATTCACGCCCAAATCGGTCGCGATGGAAACGCTGGGCGCCGGCGAGGTGGGATTCGTGATCGCGGGCATCAAGGAGATCGATGGCGCGCCGGTCGGTGACACCATCACGGCCGAGGCGCGGCCGGCGGCGGCGCCGCTGCCGGGATTCAAGCAGGTCCAGCCCCGGGTCTTCGCCGGCGTGTTCCCGATCAACTCGGAGGATTACGAAAGCTTCCGCGATGCGCTGGCCAAGCTCAAGCTCAACGATTCGGCGCTGCACTACGAGCCGGAGGTGTCCACGGCCCTCGGCTTCGGGTTCCGCTGCGGCTTCCTCGGACTGCTGCACATGGACATCGTCCAGGAGCGGCTCGAGCGTGAGTACCAGCTCGACCTGATCACCAGTGCCCCGACGGTCATCTACGAGGTGGCGTGCAGCGACGGCAGGGTCCTGCACATCGACAGTCCCGGCAAGCTGCCGGCGCCCAACGAGGTGGCCGAGATCCGCGAGCCGATCATCACGGCGAACATCCTGGTCCCCCCCGACTACGTGGGCGCGGTGCTCGGGCTGTGCAGCGAGAAGCGCGGCGCGCAGCGGAAGATGCAGTACCTCGGCACACAGGTGGCTCTGCAGTACCAGCTGCCGCTCGCCGAGGTGGTGCTCGATTTCTTCGACCGCCTGAAGTCGGCGAGCCGCGGCTACGCCTCCTTCGACTACGAGTTCAGCCATTTCCAGGCGGCTCCGCTGGTCAAGCTCGACGTGCTGATCAACGGCGACAAGGTGGATGCGCTGGCGCTGATCGTGCACCGCGACAATTCCTACCAGCGCGGCCGCGAGCTGGTCGACAAGATGCAGGAGCTGATTCCCCGGCAGATGTTCGAGGTCGCGGTCCAGGCGGCGATCGGTACGCACGTGATCGCACGCGCCACGGTCAAGGCGCTGCGCAAGAACGTGCTGGCCAAGTGCTACGGCGGCGATATCTCGCGCAAGCGCAAGCTCCTGGAAAAGCAGAAGGCGGGCAAGAAGCGCATGAAGCAGGTCGGATCCGTGGAGATTCCCCAGGAAGCCTTCCTCGCCGTACTGCAGGTCGGTCGCAAGTGAAGGACCGCGCATGGTGATGCAGATCGTGCTGCTGCTGTCGTGGCTGGCCGCCCCGCTGACGGTGCTGGCCGTGGTCGACGACTGGTTCCTGCGACCGCACCGGCGCCTGGCGGCCTTGCCGGCGGAAACGCCCGATCCGGCCTGGATGCGCGCGGTGTACATGGCGTTGCCGGTGGCGCTGATCGCGGCCGTCGGGCGTCTGCTGCTGTCGGAGCGGCTGGATTTCAGCCTGGTGCTGTTGCTCGTGCTGCTGGTTTCGGCCGTGGTCTGGGCGGTCGACCGTTTTGCCGTGGCGCCGGCCCGGCAGCGCGCCGCGGAGCGTGCCGGCGTCGCGCCGGGCGTCCAGCCGCTGCCCGTCACGGTGGACTACGCGCGCAGCTTCCTGCCGGTGGCGGCCCTGGTCCTGGGATTGCGCTCCTTCGTCTTCGAACCGTTCCGCATTCCCTCCGATTCCATGATGCCGACGCTCGAGGAGGGCGACTTCCTGGTCGTGAACAAGTTCGCCTACGGCCTGCGGGTCCCGGTACTGAATAGCAAGTTCGTGGACTTGGGCGAGCCGGAGCGCGGCGACGTCGTGGTGTTTCGCTACCCGCCCGATCCGGCCGTCAACTTCATCAAGCGTGTCGCCGGACTGCCGGGCGACACCGTGCGCGTGCGGGACGACCAGCTCATCATCAACGGCCTGCCCGTGCCCATCCGGGAGGACGGCCGCTACAGCGATGGCTGCTACCTCAACATGCGGCTGGCCACCGAGCAGCTCGGCAACCACCGCCACCAGACCCTGTCGTGCCATACCAGCGAATACATCCAGGCGGCCCCGATCGCCAGCTGCAATCGCCGCATCGAACAGAGTTACCAGTGCGACGACGCCGTTCGCGGCACGCTGCCCGACCGGAACGATACGATCAGCGACCTGGTGGTGCCGCCGGGCGAATACCTTATGATCGGGGATAACCGCGACAACAGCCTGGACGGCCGGTTCTGGGGGTTTGTCCCCGAGGACCACCTGGTAGGGCGGGCGACCCGGATCTGGCTGAACCTGCCGATCGGGCGCTCGGGTTGGCCGGACTGGCACCGGATCGGCAAGCGTATAGAGTAGTCCGAACAGGAGTAGATCGATGCCCCACTCTCAGCGCGGCGTGACTTTCATCGGCTGGTTGCTGCTGCTGGTGCCGATTGCCCTGCTCGTCTATGTCGGCATACGCCTGACACCGATCTACCTGAATTACTTCCGTGTGGTGCGCTCCCTGGACCAGGTCGCCGCCGACACGCGCGCCGAGCCGCAGGTCAATCCGACGGCGGTGCGTTCCGCCCTGGAGAAGCGCTTCGACATCGAGTACATCGATCATCCGACCGCCAAGGAGATCGATATCCACCGTGACGGCGATCGCTGGGTGGCGGTCGTCGATTACGAGGACGTGGCGCCCCTGTTCGCCAACGTCTCGATCCTGGCCCAGTTCAACAAGCAGGTGGACCTGCAGTGAATGGCCGCGGATGAAGCCGTGGGCGCCGCGCGCGCCGTCGACTGGGTACGCCGCCAGCTGCAGTACCAGCCCGTCGACGCCGCGCTGTTCGAGCGTGCGCTCACGCACCGCAGCGCCGCGCGCGCCAACAATGAACGGCTGGAATTCCTCGGCGACGCGGTCATCAATCTGATCGCCGCGCAATACCTCTACGAGCACTATCCGGATGCGGACGAAGGCAGCTTAAGCCGGCTGCGCGCGGCGATCGTCAATGGCGATGCGCTGGCACGCGCGGCGGCAGCGCTGGCACTCGGCCCGGCGCTGGCGCTCGGTGCCGGTGAACTGAAGAGCGGCGGTTTCCGCCGCGAATCGATCCTGGCCGATGCGCTCGAGGCCGTCTGCGGCGCGTTGTACGTCGAGGCCGGGCTGGACGTGGCACGCCGCATCTTCCTGCAGGTGCTGGCGCCGGTGCTGGAGCAGGTCGTGGCGGCGGCCGGCAGCGCGGCACAGAGCCAGAAGGACGCCAAGACGCGCCTGCAGGAATGGCTGCAGGGCCGTGGCCTGGCGCTTCCGGAGTACCGGATACTGGAGGTCGAGGGCGAAGCGCACGCCCAGACCTTCCGCGTGCGCTGCGCAGTCGAAGCGCTCAGGGTTCGCGCCGAGGGCGAGGCTTCGAGCCGGCGTCGCGCCGAGCAGGCCGCGGCGCAGCAGCTGCTGGCGCAGCTGGGCCTATGAGCGCCTTCCGCAGCGGTTTCGTCGCCCTGGTCGGCCGCCCCAACGTCGGCAAGTCGACGCTGCTGAACGCGATGCTCGGCCAGAAGCTCAGTATCGTCACGTCCCGGCCGCAGACCACGCGGCACCGGGTGCTGGGCATCAGCGAATCGGCCGACGGCCAGATCGCGTTCGTCGACACGCCCGGCATGCACCAGGGCCCGAAGCGGGCGCTCAACCGCGCCATGAACCGTGCCGCCGGCGCCGCGGTCGGCGATGCCGACCTGGTGCTGTTCCTGGTCGAGGCGCTGAAGTGGACCGACGAGGACGAGATGGCCCTGCAGCGCATCGTGCAGGCCGAGCGGCCGGTCATTGCGGTGATCAACAAGGTCGATCGCGTGCATCCGCGCGAGCGACTGCTGCCGTATATCGCCAGGCTGGCCGAACGCGCGAATTTCCTGGGGATCGTGCCGGTGTCCGCGCTGCGCGCCGACAATCTCGAGCCGCTGCGGCGCGCGGTGCTGGCTGCGCTGCCGGAAGGGGAACGGCTGTTCCCCGAGGGGCAGCTGACGGACCGCAGCGAGCGCTTCCGCATCGCCGAGCTGATCCGCGAGAAACTGACGCTCGAACTGGTCGAGGAACTGCCCTACGGGATTGCCGTCGAGGTCGAGAGCTACAGCGAAACCGCGGATGGCCGCGTGGAAGTCGGCGCGGTCATCTGGGTGGACCGGGAAGGGCAGAAGCCCATCGTCATCGGCGCGGGAGGCGAACGGCTCAAGCGCATCGGGCGGTCCGCCCGGCTCGAACTCAATCACCTGTTCGGGCGCCGTTATCACCTGACGCTGTGGGTCAAGGTGCGCGAGAACTGGGCGGACGATGCGCGCGCACTGAGGCAGCTGGAGGTCGAATGAGCCGCAGCGCCCAGCGCGTCGAATTCGCGGCCGGCTACCTGCTGCATCAGCGGCCGTACCGGGACACCAGCCTGATCGTCGAGCTGTTGACGCGCGATCACGGGCGTCTCGGCGCCTTCGCGCGCGCGGCCCGCGGCCCGCGTTCACGATTCACCTGCCTCCAGCCCTTCAGGCCCCTGCTGCTGTCCTGGAGCGGGCGCGGCGACGCGCCGACGCTGACCGCGGCCGAAAGCGATGGCGCACCACCGGCACCGTTGGCCCCGGACCGGCTGCTCAGCGCCTTTTATCTCAACGAACTGCTCCTCAAGCTGACCGTACCGCACGATCCGCACGCGGACCTGTATGCGCACTATGCGGCGACGATCGCGCAGCTGCGCGCCGGGGAGGAGCTCGAGGAGGTGTTGCGGCGCTTCGAATCGCGGCTGCTCGAGCTGCTCGGATACGGCAGTGAATGGAGCGCCGAAGCCGGCGGGCGGACGGTCACGGCCGATGCTTATTACCATTTCCGTCCCGGCGCGGGCGTCTGGCCGGCCGGCGCCGCGGGGAGCGATGCGCCCGGGCCGGCGGCGGGTCCGGGCAGCGCGGTACAGGGCCGGGTGCTGCTGGCACTGGCCGCGGCTCGGCCGCTGCGCGATCCGGAAGGCCAGCGCCAGGCGCGCGCCATCCTGCGCGCGGCGCTGGATCATTGCCTCGACGGCCGTGAACTCAAGACGCGCACCGTGGCCCGGGCGGTGGCCCGCATGGAGCGCAGCGGCGTGGCGGAAGCGAGCGGCGCGGCCGGAGCAAAGGGATGAGCGCGATGCTGGAACTCGGCGTCAACATCGATCAC
>Ga0075017_100001589_pt1 | contig 13981 bp, 10 predicted proteins | sample AleBraG_ABR_2012_FD_71475 | JGI IMG/M metagenome (GOLD analysis project Ga0075017, IMG submission 71475) | Freshwater sediment microbial communities in response to fracking from Pennsylvania, USA - Alex Branch Run_MetaG_ABR_2012 | ecosystem: Environmental > Aquatic > Freshwater > Creek >... | reverse complement strand
TACTTCTCGGTGGCTCACGACGCGCAGCGGCGCTTTCACGTGACGACGGGCGGCGCGGATATCGTCGATGTCGGCACGCAGTTCGATGTGTACCGCCGCGGCCAGACGGCAGTGGTGACCGTCGCTGAAGGGCAGGTCGAGATCTTTGGCGCCGGCAATCCAGCGCCGCTGACCCGACTGGCGGCCGGCGAGCGGGTGAGTCTGCGGGCGGCAAATCTGCTGGGCGCACCCAGCAAGGTCAATCTCAGCGCGGTGGAGTCCTGGCGCAGCGGACGGATCGTGTTCGAGCAGCAACCCTTAAGCGAAGTGGTAGCGGAGTTCAATCGCTACGCGAGCGTGGCCGTTGAGGTGACCGACCCGGCACTGCGCGCTCTGGTGATCAGCGGTGCCTTTGATGCCCACGACACCGACTCCTTTGTCGCCTTCCTGCAGGCCAGTGGTGCTGTGGTGGTTGAGCGCAGTGCGGAGCGGATTCGAGTCGGGCGCCGGGCTGTTGCCCCGCATGCGCAGCCCAGTCAGCGGCATTGAGCGGCAGGCCGGACGCACCCGCGCAGCCAGCGCGCAGCGCTGGGTTGCTGGACTCGAAGTGCTGGTGTAGCGTCAGGGCTGGCGCAATCGCCAGGTACGCCGCGGGTGCCAGGACGGTGAGTGCGAGCGGAGCAGAGCCTCGGCGTGGCGTGACGATCGGCAAACGCCGGATGCTCCAGTGCGTGGGCGCGTGCTGGGTGTGGCTGTGCGGCGCGCCGGCGCCGGCGCAGGTGTTGGCGCCAGCGATGGGGTTGGCCGGGCCGGCGCTGAGTACGGAGATTGCTGCCCAGCCGCTCGCCCAGGCCTTGACGGACTTCGCCCGGCAGACTTCGCTGCAACTGGTCTATGTCTCCTCGCTCGCCGAGGGCCGGCACAGTCGTGGCGCCAAGGCGGGTCTGACGGCTCCGGCGGCGCTCGCCCAGCTGCTCGCCGGCACTGGACTGCGCTACGAGTTTCTCAATGAGCGCACGGTCCGTCTGGCGCCAGACCCACAGTCCGGAAGTTCCGGCGCAGTCAGGCGCGCTGGCCCCGTGGACGCGGTGACTTCGAGTACCTTGGCTGCAGCCACAGAAGAAGTGGTGGTGACCGCCACCAAGCGCGAGGAGCGGCTGCGCCTGCTGCCGCTGAGCGCCAGTGTGCTGACCGCCGAGCAGCTCGATGCCCGTGGCATCAAGGATGTGGGCGACATCAGCGCCGTCACGCCCGGCGCGGAATTTGACATCAGCACGCAGTTTGGTCCGGGGCAGCTCACCAACCTGGCGATCCGCGGTATCAGCGCGGGCAAGGGCGATCTGACGACCGGGGTCTACCTCGATGACACGTCGCTGCAGACTCCGTACACCAGCCTCAGCAATGCCTACCCGGTCGCCTTCGACATGGCGCGCGTGGAAGTACTGAGGGGCCCGCAGGGAGTGCTGTTCGGACGTGGCGCCGAAGGCGGTGCGGTGCGCTTCATCACGCATCCGGCCAGCACTACGGCCAGCGATCAACTGGTGCGCTCGGAAGTGACGATCACCGCAGGCGGCGGCCTGGGTGCTGAAGCCGGGGTGGCCGTCGGCGGGCCCGTGGTGGCCGGCGTGGTCGGGGCACGCGTCAGTGCCTGGTATCGCCAAGATGGAGGCTACGTCAAGCGCGTCAACCCGTTCAATGGCGACACGCTCGATGCCGACGCCAACCGCACCGTGGGTGAGGCCTTCCGCATCGCGCTGGCCTATGAACCGAACGCCAACCTGAGCGTCACCCCTGCCGTGAGCTATCAGTCCATGCGGCTCGAGGACTCACCGATGTTCTATGTCTACCTGTCGGACCCAGGCCACGCGTCGTTCAACAACGGCAAACTGCTGCGCCAGCCCGCCACCGATAGCTTCACGGTGGCCAGTGTCAAGGTTGACGGGCGGCTCGCCGCGGCGCGCCTGACGGCGATCAGTTCCTATTTCGACCGCACCGCCACGGCCATCGTCGATGAGACCAATGAGGCCGGCGTCTATGTCGGGGGCTACGGCAGTCCGCTCGGGCCGGAGATTCCCACTTCCTACAACGATGCCAATTTCGAGTCGTTGGCCGTGCACCAGACGCTGCTGACGCAGGAGCTGCGGCTCGCCTCGTCGGACGCTGCGGCGCGCCTGAGCTGGCTGGGCGGGATCTACTACTCGCATTTGCGCCAGAATAGTGTGCGCGACAATTTTCTGGTCGCGACGCCGGATCTGGCGGCGATTGCCAACGACGATCTGGTCACGCAGACGGAACTCTCGATATTCGGCAGGGCCGAGTGGGCGCTGACCGCGCACTGGAAGGCGGGGGTCGGCATGCGCGTGGGATGGCAGCGCGATACCATTGTTGCGCGGGCCGGTGGCTTCGACAATGGCGGAGCCGTGCCGTACTCCTCTGGTGTCGAGTCGGCTTCGCTGCCCCTCATGCCACAGTACACGCTCGCTTATCATCCTGATGAAGATCACTTCTTTTATGCGAGCGCCGCCAAGGGTTTTCGCGGCGGCGGGACCAATGGTGATGCGGGCACGGCGTGCGGCAACAGTGTGGTGCCCGCCGGCTATGGACCCGATGCGGACTGGAGTTTCGAGCTGGGTGCGAAGAGTCGCCTGTTCGAGCGGCGTTTGCAGCTCGATGCCAGCGTCTACGACGTGCAATGGCGGGGAGTGCAGGAACTTTTCTACGATGCCTGCGGCAATGGCTTCACCGTCAACGATGGCGGGATCGCCAGCTCCGGCATCGATCTGGCGGCCGACGCCATCCTCAGCAGCCGACTGCACATGACGCTGGCGCTGGGATTCAACAACGTGCATTTCACGCGTACCGTGACCCTGTCCAACGGTCAGGTGCTGGCCGATCGGGGCACCAGCGTCGGGGTACCGGCCGTGCCTGCGCCCTGGACCGGCTCGTTGACGCTGACTTACCGCTGGCCGCTGGACGGCGTCGCCAGCGCCTACGCCAGCGCCGAAGACGTCGTGCACAGTCACAATCCGGGTCCATTTACCGAGCAGGACCCGAAGTGGATCGTTTACGATCCACGCATCCGCGCGGATCCGGCCATCAACCTCGTCAATCTGCACTGGGGCGTGAGCTGGTCGGCGGTGACGCTCGAAGCTTCGGTGAGGAATCTGCTGAATCAGCACCCTGCGCTGCAGGTGTATGCAGACGCGCCCGGATCGCCCCTGCTCTATGCCTATACGCTGCGGCCGCGCACTGTGGGCCTGAGCTGTGCCTGGAGGCGATAAGTTGGGCGAGCCCGGGGCGGATCCTGGGTCGGTCAGATCGCAAAGCCCAGCCACCAGGCCGCCACCGGGTCGGTAGCGCCACTCGGCGTGAATGCCAGGGCCACGCCGGCCGCATCCGCAAACCACACCAACGTGCCCGCGGCGACGGGCTGCGTCGCTGCGCTGCCCGCGCTCAACGCGCCGTCTGCGCCGACGTATATCCCCCGTTGTTCACACGGCGAGTACCAGGGTATGCCCGCTTGGGCGCGCCGAAGCTCACCGGTCCCACCCAGGGTCATGAGATTGAGGTCGGTGGTGGGCCCGGCCAGCGGCGTGGCGTGCACGGTGTCGGTACCCGCGAAGAACAGCGGTGGACTGGTGCTCGTCAGGCGTTGCTCCCGGCCATTGACGTTGAGCAGCAGGCCGCTGCCTTCGATGACGGCGCACGCGCGTCGCACTCCCGGAAATACCGAAAAGGGGCCGGGCGCGTCGATGGTCGCCACGCTGATGCGTGCCTGCCAGGGTCGATCGACTGCGGGCCAGGTCAGCAGTTCGCGCGTCCAGCCGCCGCCATTGCGCCAGCGCTGGGGCGCAATGGCGGCGCTGCGGATGGTGGTCAGGATCTTCATGGCTGCCTGATCAAGTCGCGGCTCCGTGCCTCGCTTGCGCCCTCCCGTCAGCGGGGCGCAGGATGCGTGTGGGCCGGCCACGTCACGGCCAGCGTGGGTACACCGTCATGAAATATCGCACATTGGGCGCGGCCGTTCCCGGCGTTTGGGCCATGGGCCTGGGCTATGGCTGAGGAGAGGCCATGAAGACCGTCATCGAACCGTTTCGCATCAAGGCGGTCGAGCCCATCCGGATGACTACGCGCGCACAGCGGCGCACGTTCCTGGAGCAGGCGCACTACAACTTGTTCGCGCTGCACTCGGAAGACGTGGTGATCGATCTGCTGACCGATTCGGGCACCGCCGCCATGAGCGCGCGCCAGTGGGCCGCCATCATGCAGGGTGATGAGAGCTATGCTGGGTCGCCCTCGTTCCTGCGCTTCGAGGCGGCGGTGCGCAACCTGATGCCTTTCCGACACGTGATTCCCACCCACCAGGGGCGCGCTGCGGAGGCCATCCTGTTCCATCTGCTGGGCGGAGCCGGGCGCGTGATCCCCTCCAACACGCATTTCGACACCACGCGCGGCAACATCGAGGCCACGGGCGCGCAGGCCGTCGATCTGGTCATCGCGGAAGGACGCGATCCGGCCAACGAGCATCCCTTCAAGGGCAACATGGACCTGGCGCGGCTCGAGGCGCTGCTCGCCAGCGAGGGCAGGAAAGTGCCGTGCGTGATGCTGACGGTGACCAACAATGCGGGCGGCGGGCAGCCGGTGAGTCTGGCGAACATGCGCGCGGTGGCGGCGCTGGCGCGGCGCTTCCGCGTGCCGCTGATCATCGATGGCTGCCGCTTTGCCGAGAATGCCTGGTTCATCAAGATACGCGAGCCGGACCAGGCGGGGCGAGCGGTTATCGACATCGTGCGCGACATGTTCGCCGACGCCGACGGCATGACCATGAGCGCCAAGAAGGATGCCTTCGCGAACATCGGCGGCTGGCTGGCGCTCAACGATGACGAGTTGGCCGAGCGGGCCCGCACGCGGTTGATCCAGACCGAGGGTTTTCCGACCTACGGTGGGCTGGCGGGGCGCGACCTGGAGGCCATTGCCCAGGGCCTGACCGAGATCGTGGACGAGCAGTACCTGGCCTATCGGATTCGGACCAATGCCTACATCGGCGAGCGCTTGTTGGCCCTGGGCATTCCCATCGTCAGACCCGTGGGTGGGCACGCCGTGTTCGTGGATGCACGCGGCTGGCTGCCGCATATCCAGGCGCTGGCCTATCCGGGCCAGTCGCTAGCCTGCGCCCTGTACGAGTACGGCGGCGTGCGCAGCTGCGAGATCGGCACGGTGATGTTCGGTATGTCCCCGGATGGCAGCGAACGCCCGGCACCCATGGACCTGGTGCGATTGGCCATGCCACGGCGCGTGTACACTCAATCGCATGCCGACTACGTCGTGGAGACGTTTGCGGAAATTGCGGCCGAGCGCACCAGCTTGCGCGGGTATCGCATCAGCAAGCAGCCGCGGGCCATGCGCCACTTCACGGCCTGGTTCGAGCCGCTGCCGGCAACCCGCTAAGGCGCCAGGGAGGGATGAGATGGGGGGCGAGACGGGCGAATTGCAGCTGCAGCGCAGCTTCGGTGCCTGGACGCTCACCCTGATCGGGATCGGCTCGGTCATCGGCGCTGGCATCTTCGTCATTACCGGACAGGCCGCCGCCGCCTATGCGGGTCCGGCAATCGCCCTGAGTTTCGTGCTGGCCGCCGTGGTCTGCGTCTTCAGCGCGCTGTGTTACGCCGAAATGGCGTCGCTGGTGCCGCTGGCCGGTTCCGCCTACAGCTATACCCGGGAAGCGTTCGGCCGCACGGCGGGCTGGGTGGTGGGCTGGGCGCTGGTGGCCGAATACCTGTTTGCCACGGCGGCGATCGCCATTGGTTGGTCAGGCTACATGCAGGGTGTCATCGGCGACTTCGGCTTGCACCTGCCGGCCCACTGGGCCAGCTCGCCGCTGGCGCTGCACGGCCAGACCCTCGTCGCCACGGGGTCCGTGATCAATCTTCCGGCGGTGCTCATCATCCTGCTGGTGACGGTCTCGCATCTTGCCGGGGTGCGCGAGTCCGGGCGCTTCAGTGCCGTGACGGTTGCGATCAAGCTCTCCGCGGTGTTTGGTTTCATCGCCTTCGGGATGGCCCACGTCCATGCGGCAAACTGGGCGCCGTTCGTGCCGCCGCCGCAGATCCAGCCCGACGGCAGCAGCGCCTATGGCCTGGCGGGTGTCCTGCAGGCGGCAGGGGTGGTGTTCTTCGCCTATCTGGGATTCGATGCGCTGGGCAGCGCGGCCCAGGAAACGCGCGATCCGCAGCGCAATGTGCCCGTGGCCATTCTGGCTACGCTGGCGATCACGACGGCCTTGTACATTCTGGTCGCCCTGGTCATGACCGGCCTGGTCAACTACCGAGCCCTGAACAGTGACGCGCCCATTGTCACGGCGCTCGCCGCGGGCGGTTCCAGCCTGCGCTGGTTGCGCACCTACGTGGGCGTCGCCGTGACCATTGGCCTGTGGGCGGGACTGTGGGCCGTGGTGTTTGCCTCATCGCGCCTGTTCTACAGTCTGGGCCGCGACGGGCTGCTGGCCACGCGCCTGGGTGCCATCGGGGCGGGTCGGCAGGTGCCGCACAACGCGGTGCTGCTGGCCGGCGCTCTGGGCATGGCGGTGGCGGGTTTCCTGCCCATCGGGCTGGTCGGCGAGTTGATCTCGACCGGTACGCTGCTGGCCTTTGCCGCGGTGTGCGCCACGGTCGTGTGGTTGCGCTGGCGCCAGCCCGAGCGCGTGCGGGCCTTTCGCATCCCCTGCTGGTGGGTTACGGCGCCGCTGGGCATCGCCTCCTGTCTGTTCCTGCTCGTCAGCATGGGCAGGTTCGCCCTCGCGCGCATTGCCGTGTGGCAGACGGTGGGTCTGTTGGTCCTGGCTGTGCTCGCCATGACGCGCCGGATGGCAGCGGCTGCCGAGTCGGTGACGCCCGGTTAGATCATGCAGGGTCTGGGCGCTGCGTGGGAGCCTGCGCCGCGTTGCTCGACGTTGCCGCACACGCGGCGCGGCGCGGTGCGGCGCGATGCGGTCGCTTATGGGCCCTCGACCGCGTAGCCCCTGGCGCGCAAGGTGGCCAGGACGCCGTTCGCCGCCAGCAGGTCATTGATCGGACGCAGTGCGACCGTGGTCTGGTTGGTGCGCAGTGCCGCGAGCGCGGCTTCCAGCCACTGCGACTCAGCACGTTTGATGAGCTCCTTGATGCGGGGCGAGGCGGACAGGGCGTCGATGCACACGGCCCGGTTGTCGGGCGCCGGCAGGTGCCGCAGCGCGGCCACATCGCCGGCCGCCCAGGCGCTGGCGCGCTGGCGCATGGGACCGAGGTCGGTCTCCAGTCGGGCGACCGTGGCTTCCAGGCATTGGGCCTCGGAGGCGGACGAGATATGGGTGAACTGCGCGAGCACATCCTTCGGATCATCGATATCCACACCGAGCTTGGCGACCTTCACGCCGTGATGCCGCGCCAGCTTCAGCACGGTGTCCTGCACCTGGCGCCCGGGCCCCAGGCCGGCGGCCGCCTCGGTCGCCATGTACAGGCGGAAGGCGGCCAGAGTGGGTCGCAGCTGCTCGATACGCCGATCGCTGGCATCGTAGCGGACCTTGAGTGCGGCGAAGCGCGCATACAGCGGGGCGGGCAACACCAGCTTGAGCGGTGCATGATCGGCATTGGTCTGAGCACCGCGCCACTGCAGATACAGGCGTACGGCCGCGAAGGGCCCCGCGTGAATGGACACGCCGCTGTTGCCGGGTATCACCAGCTGGGCCTGCGCCAGCAGGGATTCCACGGCATCGGAACGCCAGATCATCTTCCTGGGTAGCTGATCCACCGTGCCCAGTATCCACAGCGAGTGCTGGGCATCCGAGACGCGCCACAGGCGCGGACCGGCGCGCTCGCCGGTGATGAGCACCTCCTCGGGCGCATCGGCGACGCCCGCTGGGCTGGCCTCGCCGCGGGCCGTGGGTGCTGCGCCCAGGACCGCCAGACCCAGCAGCAACGCCAGGGCCGGTAGCGCGCCGCTCGCCCTGCCTGCGCTTGGCGTGCACCGGCAGCGCCAGCGCTCGTGGCCAAGGTGTACGCAGCGGATGGGCATGCGGGTGCGGACCATGCGGGTAAGGACTGCGCGTCAGGCCGCAAGTTCAGCGCGCAAGCTTTCCCACGAGGTCAGCGGCGCACCGCAGGTGTGGCCCCGGCACACATAGGCCGCGCCGCCCGGCAGGGCGGGCTTGCTGGCCAGGCTCAAAGGCAGATCGCTGATGGCATCGGGAATCGCCAGGACCAGGCGCCGTGGGGCGTAGACACGATCCAGGGAGTGCTGCCAGCGACGCAGCTGCTCGGCCGGGCCGCGCAGAATGACGATCTGCGGTGGGTGCAGAAACTCCTCGAGCGCCTGCAGCAAGGTGGCGTGGCCCGGCGGATACTGGGCCATGGCGGGCCACGCCGCGCGTAACGTGCGCTCGGCGGAGCGCAGGTAGCGCTCCTCGCCCAGCAGATAGCCCAGGCGCTGCAGGACCTGGGCAGCCACGCCCGTGCCGGCCGGCAGCGCATCGTCACCGAAGATCTTCGGTCGGCTGATGAGCGCCTCATGATCGTCGCTGGTGAAGAACTGGCCGCCGGCCGCGCGATCCTCAAAGTGGGCGAGCACCACGTCCATCAGCTCGCCGGCGAAGCGCAGCGCGTCCGCATCGAAGCGGACCGCAATCAGCTCCAGTATGGCATCGGCCAGGAATACATGGTCGTCCAGGTAGGCATTGAGTCGCGCGGCACCACCGGCGCTGGTGGCCAGCAGGCGGCCCTCGCGCCAGTGCCATTGGCGCAGGTAATGCAGGGCGGCGAACGCCGCATCAGCCAGGTCGGCGCGTGGCAGCAGGCGTGCGGCGCTGGCCAGTGCGCGGATGGCCAGGGCGTTCCAGCTGGTGAGGATCTTCTCGTCGCGGGCCGGCGCCACGCGTCGGGCCCGCACGGCCAGCAGCTTGTTCGCTGCGCGCTCGAGTCGCGCGCCGGCCTCCGCCGCGTCCAGCCCACAGCGGCTGGCGACCTCCTCCATGCTGGCGGCGATCACCAGGTGGTGGGCGCGCTCCTCGAAGTTCGCGGGCCGTTCCAGGCCGTACCGGGCGGCAAACGGTCCATATTCTTCGGCGTCGAGCAGCGTGCGCACTTCCTCGACCTGCCACACGTAGTAGCTGCCTTCGTGACCGGCCGCGTCGGCATCCAGACTGGAGTAGAACGCGCCCGCCGGCGAGCGCATCTCGCGCAGCAGCCAATCCGCGGTGCGCTGCGCGATCTGCGCGAAGGCGGCTTCGCCCGTGGCGCAGGCGGCCTCGGCATAGGCGCCCAACAGGGCGGCGTTGTCATACAGCATCTTCTCGAAATGCGGTATCGCCCACTGGGCATCGACGCTGTAGCGATAGAAACCGCCGCCGAGCTGATCGAACAGCCCACCCTCGGCCATGCGCTTCAGCGTCAGGCTCGCCATGTACAGTGCCTGCAGGTCCGGCTGTTCGCCGCCGGCACCGGCCTGCCAATCGCGCAGCAGCCGCTGCACGAGCGGCGCATGCGGGAACTTTGGGGCCGCACCGAACCCACCCCAGTCACGATCGAAGCTGCGCGCCAGCTGTTCCCGGCAGGCAGCCAGCGGTGCGCCGTCCAGGACCAGCTCCGGGCTGGACGGCGGCGGGTTGGTCTGCTCGAGGGCCTCCACCACGGCGCCGGCGCTGGCGCGCAATGCGGGTTCGTGATCGCGGTAGTAGTCGGCCACGTGCGTGAGCAGCTGCCGGAAGGAGGGCATGGCGTAGCGCGGCTCGGCCGGAAAGTAGGTGCCGGCGAAGAACGGGCGCTGCTCATCGTGCAGCAGAAACACGGTCAGCGGCCAGCCGCCGCCGCGCCCCGTGAGCAGCTGGTGCGCCAGCTGGTAGATGCGATCGAGATCGGGGCGCTCCTCGCGGTCGACCTTGATGTTCACGAAGCGCTCGTTCATGAGCGCGGCGGTGGGCCCGTGCTCAAAGGATTCATGGGCCATCACGTGGCACCAATGGCAGGCGGCGTAGCCGATGGACAGCAGGATGGGCTTGCGCTCGTGGCGGGCCCTGGCCAGGGCGGCCTCGCCCCAGGGATACCACTGCACGGGGTTGCCAGCATGCTGCAGCAGATAAGGGCTGGTTTCCGCGGCCAGATGATTGGTCAGGCTAGCGGCCGTATTGCCCATGGGGTGTGCCCGATACATTGAGTAGAATGGCGCCGCACTATACGCGAGACCCCCTGGATGACGCTCATCGACGAGGATCCGCCGGCCGATGCGCTACCGGCCACGGCCGCCGCGCTGCCTGCGCTGCAGCTCAAGCGCGGCGAAGATCGGCGCCTGCGCAGCGGCCACCTGTGGGTGTTCTCCAACGAAGTGGACACCGCGGCGACGCCCCTCACGGGCTTTGCCAGTGGCGCCCACGCCCGGGTCCTGAGCGATCGCGGGCAGTTTCTGGGCTACGCCTACGTCAATCCCCATGCGCTGATCTGTGCGCGCATCCTGGGCCGCAGCCCCGTGCACCCGCCCGATCGCTCGCTGCTCGTGCACCGCCTGAAAGTGGCCCTGGCCCTGCGATTGCGTCACTACCCCGTACCCTACTACCGCGTCGTGTTCGGCGAGGCCGACGGCTTGCCCGGCCTGGTGCTGGATCGCTACGGGGAGGTCATGGTCGGCCAGATCGCCACCGCCGGCATGGAAGCGATGCGTGCGGACATCGAAGCCGCCGTGGCGCAGGTGCTGGCCCCGCAGACGCTGGTCTGGAAGAACGACGGCGGGGCGCGCGAACTCGAGCAGTTGCCGCGCCAGATCATCACCGGCATTGGCAGGGCCCCCGATGAAGTGACGGTCATCGAGGGCGTACTGCAATTCCAGGCGCCGCTGGCACTGGGTCAGAAGACCGGCTGGTTCTACGACCAGAGCGCCAACCGCGAGCTGTTCCGGCGGCTGTTGTGGCCCGGCGTGCGCGTGCTCGACCTGTGCAGCTACGCCGGCGCCTGGGCGATCACGGCGCTGCGCTGCGGCGCGCGCAGCGCGCTGTGCGTGGATGCCTCCGAAGCGGCCCTGGCTCAGGCCCAGCGCAATGCGGCGGCCAACGGCGTGAGCGTGGCGACGCGCCGCGGCGACGCCTTTGATGTCCTGGATGAGTTGCAGCGCGAGGCCGAGCGCTTCGATGTCATCGTCCTGGATCCACCCGCCTTCATCAAACGCCGCAAGGATCAGCCGCGCGGTGCGGCCGCCTACCGCAAGCTCAATCAGCTGGCCATGCGGCTGCTCGAGCGGGACGCGCTGCTGGTCAGCTGCTCGTGCTCCTATCACCTGCCGGCCGAGGAACTGGCCAGCCTGATCCAGTCGGCGGCGCGCCATACCAGCCGCTTCGTGCAGGTCCTGGCAGCCGGGGGCCAATCTCCCGATCACCCCGTGCACCCGGCCATCCCGGAGACCCGCTATCTGAAGGCGTTCTTCTGCCGGGTCACGCGCGAGTGAGATGCAGGTAGAATTGCCACCCCGATGCTGACCTATCCCCACATCAACCCGATTGCCCTGCAGCTGGGGCCGCTGCGCGTGCACTGGTACGGCATCATGTACCTGGTGGCATTCGCCGCTGCCTGGTGGCTGGCGCGGCGGCGTGCCGCGCGGCCGGACTCCACGTGGAGTGCGCAGGACGTCGATGATTTCGTGTTCTTCGCCATGCTCGGCACCATCCTCGGCGGTCGCATCGGCTACGTGCTGTTCTATGGCGAGGCGATGTGGCGTGCCGACCCCTGGTATCCACTCAAGATCTGGGAAGGGGGCATGTCCTTCCATGGCGGGTTCCTCGGGGTGCTGACGGCCATTGCGCTGTTCGCGCGCACGCGCGGCCGGCGCATCTGGGACGTCTTTGACTTCGGCGCGCCGCTCCCCGGCATCGGCATCATCGCCGTGCGGCTCGGCAATTTCATCAACGGTGAGCTGTGGGGACGACCCACCAACGGCTGGTATGGCATGCTGGTGAGCGATGCGCCGGGCGCGCCGCCCGTGGCCCGTCACCCCTCGCAGCTCTACGAGGCGGGACTGGAGGGCCTGGCGCTGTTTACGATTGTCTGGCTCTATACCCGACGGCCGCGACCGCGCTACGGCCCGTCGGCCGTGTTCTTGCTGTGTTATTCCCTGGCGCGCATTACCGTCGAGCTGGTACGCGTGCCCGATGCGCAACTGGGTTACCTGGCGTTCGGCTGGCTGACCATGGGTCAGCTGCTGTCCTTCCCCATGCTGCTGGCCGGTCCGGTGCTGCTGGTTCTGGCCTGGACCCGCAACGAGCGGTCCGGCAACTACCAAGCCGCGGCATGAAGACCTACCTGGAACTGCTGCGCCGGGTGCGCGAGCACGGCGTGGCCAAGCACGATCGCACCGGCACCGGCACGCGGGCGCTGTTCGGCTACCAGATGCGCTTCGACCTGGCCACTGGGTTTCCGCTGTTGACCACCAAGAAGATTCACGTGCCAGCGCTGGTGTACGAGCTGCTGTGGTTCCTGCGCGGCGACACCAATACGCGCTACCTGCACGAACACGGCGTCAGCATCTGGGACGAGTGGGCCGATAAGGACGGTGAGCTGGGGCCGGTCTATGGCAAGCAGTGGCGCAGCTGGGGCACGGCCGATGGGCGTCACATCGACCAGATCAGCGCCGCACTGCACCTGATCCGCACCGATCCGGACTCGCGGCGCATCCTCGTCAGTGCCTGGAATGTGGGCGAGCTGTCGGCCATGGCGCTGCAGCCGTGTCACGCGTTGTTTCAGTTCTTCGTGGCCGGCGGGCGGCTCTCCTGCCAGCTCTATCAGCGCAGCGCCGATGTCTTCCTGGGTGTGCCCTTCAACATCGCCTCCTACGCGCTGCTGACCCACATGCTGGCGCAGCAGTGCGAGCTCGAGGCGGGCGAATTCATCTGGACGGGCGGGGACTGCCACCTGTATGCCAACCATTTCGAACAGGCCGATCTGCAGCTGGCGCGCATCCCGCTGGCGGCGCCGCGCCTGAACCTGCGGCGCCGGCCGCCGAGCATCTTTGACTATCGTTTTGAGGACTTCGAATTCGTGAATTACCAGTGTCACCCGCCGATCCGCGCGCCGATCGCCGTATGAGCTCCGCGCGTCAACCCATGATCAAGGTGCGCCGCTCGCGCGTGCACGGGCTGGGCGTTTTCGCCTTGCGCCGCATCCGCAAGGGTACCCGTGTCATCGAATACCTGGGAGAGCGCGTCTCGCACCGGGAGGCGGATCAGCGCTACGAGCAGAAGCTCACGCCCGACCATCACACCTTTCTGTTCATCGTCGATCGCGGCATCGTCATCGATGCGGGCGTGAACGGCAACGCGGCGCGTTTCATCAATCACGGCTGCGAGCCCAACTGCGAGTCGGTGACGGAGGATCGGCGGGTGTTCATTGAGGCCATCCGCACCATCCAGCCCGGCGAGGAGCTCAAATACGATTATTCGATCGGCCGCGACAAGGACGATCCGCCGGACGTCGATGAGGTGTTCGCCTGTCACTGCGGGGCCAAGACCTGCCGCGGCACCATGCTCTGGCCCGCCAAGCGACCCGGAGCGCGCAAGCCGACGCGGCGCGCCGCGCGGCGCACCGGCGGCCGCCAGTCTGCACACGGGCCCAGGGCGCATTCATGAGCAACCGCCTGTCCTATGGCGCCGCGCTGGGCGCCATCGGCGTGGTCTTTGGCGACATCGGCACCAGCCCGCTGTACGCGCTCGAGCAGTCGCTGACCGCCAGCGGCGGTTCCCCGCACAGTCCCCTGGCCGTGCTCGGCATTCTGTCCCTGATGTTCTGGAGCCTGCTGATCGTCGTATCGCTCAAGTACGTGGTGCTGATCATGCGCGCCGACAACGAAGGCGAGGGCGGCATCCTCTCGCTGTTCGCCCTGGTGCAGCGGCGCCTGGAAGGCATGCACCGCTGGGGGCGTACCCTCATTGCGCTGGCCGTGCTCGGGGCGGCGCTGTTCTACTGCGATGCATTGATCACGCCGGCGATCTCGGTGC
>Ga0075017_100001588_pt1 | contig 13981 bp, 10 predicted proteins | sample AleBraG_ABR_2012_FD_71475 | JGI IMG/M metagenome (GOLD analysis project Ga0075017, IMG submission 71475) | Freshwater sediment microbial communities in response to fracking from Pennsylvania, USA - Alex Branch Run_MetaG_ABR_2012 | ecosystem: Environmental > Aquatic > Freshwater > Creek >... | reverse complement strand
TCGCGCTTTATCCGCCGCCAGCAATTTCTCCGATTTTTGGAGCCTCCCTTGAATCTCTTTCGCTTCCACGCTCAGTTCCGGTGGATGGTCCTTCGCATCCCGCAACGCTTGTGCGAACGCAAGGTCCACTCCGTAATCGGCCATCCGCAGCGCCTCTTCCGCGAACGGCCGCTCCTCTGGTGTCGTCGACATCTGCGCCATCGCTTGTACGGTCTTTAGCTGCGACTGGTCCACCACCGGCGCCTGAACCGCAACCGCATGCTTCCCCTTCCGCAGAGCTACAGCTTCTTCGCCCGGGCCAGTCCGCAGCAGACCGTACACGGTCGCGACTAGGAGTACTGTCAGCATCAATGCAACGATTTTTTGTTTGGATGTCATTGCAACGTGTTCCGCCAAGCCATTCTAGTTACGTCCGTTATCCCGCACAAGGAACGAATCCACGCATGACCCTATCTTAGTTTGACTGCAAAGTTTGCTCGCTGCATGAGACTTTCATTTTTGACGAGACTGTAACAAGTTTCTCGCAGTTCATTCATGCAGGACGCCTACCTTTCATTGGCTGTGGTTGGCAGAAGATCAGGGATGGGGCGGATCACGGCCTCGAGCTGCCAATCCGTTCACGGCGGAGTCCCCCGCGTCGTGCCGTCAAGTTCGTTCAAATGAGAAATAAGGAGAGTAAGAATGAAGATTAGAATCACTCTGAAGGGCCTCGCCGCGAGCCTCCTGGCCACGACGATCATCAGTCCAGCCCTCGCCAATGAGGGCAATGTCCCGAAAGGAGTTCCCCGCCTCGACCACGTCTTTGTGATCATGATGGAGAATCACGGTTACGTCCAAATTATCGGCAACCCCGAGGCTCTGTTCGCGAACCAGTACGCCAAGTCCGCCAATAGCGCGGCAAACTACTTTGCAGTCGCCCATCCCAGCTCGACCAACTATCTGGAAATCGCCGGCGGATCGAATTTTGGCGTCCACAGCGACAATAATCCTGACTGGCATAACGCCACCTGCACTACAAACCTTGCCTCCGCGACCGTCAATACTGACAATCCCGCAAGCCCGAATGTTTGCCCAATCTACGGCGAGGGAACTGATGCGGCGACGCCTGCCGTCGACTATACCAACGAAGTTCAGAGTGCGCCGGGAGCGCCAGGCGATAACAACATCGACGGGATAATCTCCATCCCGGCTGCGACGAACATCTCCGGCAAGTCCATTGCTGACCAGTTGGTTGCAGCTGGCTTGAACTGGAAGTCTTACCAGGAAAGTCTGCCGCCTGGTGGCGCGGATGGCATTGATTTCAGCGACGGTTTCTTCAACGACAGCAGCAACATTCCGGGTACCATCCCTGGCGAAAAACAGAGCCTCATCAAATTGTATGCCGCCAAGCACAATCCTTTCGTTTACTTTCGCAGCGTACAAGAAGGCCAGAACAAAGCCAACAGCCTTGGCAACGTCGTCGGATTTGAAGGCTCACAAGGACTCTTTGAAGACCTCGGCTCCGGACGCGTTCCGCACTATTCTTTCATCGCTCCGAATCAGTGCAATGACCAGCACGGCCGCGGCAACGCCGGCCCGCAATGCGACTTCGACTTTAATAACAACGGTACGCAAACCGGGCTCAATCCGGCACTCATCGCTTTGGGTGACTTGACCCTGCGCAACATCGTGAAAGCCATCCACAACTCTCCGGTGTGGAGCGAAGGCCGCAACGCCATCGTTGTCGTTTGGGACGAAGACGACTACAGCGTCGCCCCGACGACCAACCAAGTGCTCGTAATTGTGGATACCAACTACGGTGTAAAAGGCGTGAAGAGCGGCAAGTTCTACACGCATTTCTCGCTCCTCAAATCCATGGAAGCCGGCTTCGGACTGCCGTGCCTCAACCACGCTTGCGACGCGAACGTAGACGTGATGTCAGACCTGTTCGCTGGCCGCGATCGGGACGATGAATAGATTGTTTGGCTGCCGGAGAAATCGTATCTGGTTCTGGGCTTCATTCATTCAACTTGGAGATGGCCCCATTAGGGGCCTTTTCCTTTTATGCACCCGGGAGTGAGCAACGGCGCAAAAATCCAACCAAAATAAGTTAGGCTTGCGATTGGAGGTCTGCCTTGGATTCCCGCCTGCCCAAACTGATTTTCGCCCTGTTAGCTATTTACGCTGCTTTCTACTTTTCCCAGGCGTACGCGCAATTGCCGGAAGTCGTCGCTTCGCACTTCGATGGCCGCGGCCACGTCAATGGGTGGCAGACGAAGTCGGCATTCTTTATCACCATCATCGTTGTCAGCGTTCTCGCCTGCATCGTGGGCTTCGCCATTCCCGCGCTCATGTCCGTCCTGCCGCCTGAACTCGTCAATCTGCCAAATAAGAAATATTGGCTCGGCCCGGAACACCGCGCCGAAACCATCGAATTCCTCAACACCCATTTCGCCTGGTTCGCCTGCGGCCTCTTTCTGCTCATCATTCTCACGTTTGAATACGCCCTCCAGTTCAATTTCCATCCCGGCCATCCGCCCAGCCCCACGAGGATGTGGTACCTCATCGGCGCATTCATGGCCTTCTCTCTCCTTCTGACCCTCCGGCTCTTCGTCAAATTCCTCCACGCACCTCAAGAGCTTACCTCCCAAAAATGAAAACGCCCCCAAAGCTCTTCGGAGGCGTTCTCTTTTCGACTCTTAACTGTCGACTGTCGACCTCTTCTACAGATAGTCCCTCGACGGCCCTTCCAAAAACGCCCGCAGCTTCCGCGAACGCGAAGGATGCCTCAACTTCCGTAGGGCCTTGGCTTCAATCTGCCGGATGCGTTCGCGCGTCACCGCAAACGACTGCCCCACCTCTTCCAGGGTGTGCTCGCTCCCGTCATCCAACCCAAATCGCATCTTAATTACTTTTTCTTCGCGCGGCGTCAGCGTCTTCAGCACCGAAGAAGTCTGTTCCTTCAAATTCAAATTAATCACCGCGTCCGAAGGCGACACCACTGCCTTGTCTTCAATAAAATCGCCCAGATGCGAATCTTCTTCCTCGCCAATCGGTGTTTCCAGGGAAATCGGTTCCTGCGCAATTTTCAAAATCTTGCGCACTTTGGACACCGGAATGTCCATGCGCTTGGCAATCTCTTCGCTGGTCGGCTCGCGCCCAAGTTCTTGCACCAGCTGGCGGCTGGTCCGCACCAGCTTGTTGATCGTCTCGATCATGTGCACCGGAATGCGGATCGTCCGCGCTTGGTCTGCAATCGCCCGCGTGATCGCCTGCCGGATCCACCACGTTGCATACGTCGAAAATTTGTAACCGCGGCGCCATTCAAATTTGTCCACGGCTTTCATCAACCCGATGTTGCCCTCTTGAATCAAATCCAGGAACTGCAATCCGCGGTTCGTATATTTCTTCGCAATCGAAACCACCAGCCGGAGGTTCGCCTCGATCAATTCCTTTTTCGCCTGCTCTGCTTCCGCTTCGCCGCGATGAATAAAAGTCAGCGTGCGCTTCAGCTCGGTCAGCCCGACTTCACTGGCTTCCTCGATATCCCGCAACTCGGTCCGTCGCGAACGCAATTCCTTTCGCGCTTCCGCGGCCACATCGCCCTTGGCCACGTCAGCGCGGCGCTCCAGCCGTCCCGCTTCGCGCTCGAGCGACTGCAATCGCTCAACCGTCCCGCGCATCTTGTCAATCAGCCGCTTCTTCTCAAACGGATTGAAATCAATGTCGCGGATCGCTACCGAAATCTCCACGCGCGTCCTCGCCACATCCCACTTCGCCCGGACGTACGGCCGTTTCTTGGACTTCGCAATTTTCTCCAGCTTAACCGCCTGCTTCAGCGCGGTGTCATACAGCTTCGCAATCTTGTCGATGTACTTCAGCGTTTGCTTGGTCTTGTTGGCGATCTTTTCTTCGGTTAGCTCTTCATCGTCAAACTGTACGATCTCTTTGATCGACCGCACGCCCTTTCGCAAATCATCGCCCACCGCAATCAACTCTTTAATCACGATCGGCGACCGCGTGATGGACTTCATCACCACCAGTTGCCCGCGCTCAATGCGCTTTGCGATGGTCACTTCGCCTTCGCGCGTCAGCAGCGGCACCGTTCCCATTTCCCGCAAGTACATCCGCACGGGATCGTTCGTTTTTTCCAACGACCCCGGCGTCAGGTCCAGATCGCTCTCGCCCTCATGCGCGTCTTCTTTTGCGCCCGGCTCGCGTTCGCCCACTTCTGTGGACACTTCCACCGCTCGAGCCGCTTTCGCGCTCGCTTGGTCTTCGTAAATCTCAATTCCGTTTCGCTCGAATGTAGTCAGAAGGTCGTCGATCTCTTCCGAGGAATGGACTTCAGCCGGCAGCGAATCATTCACTTCGTCGTAAAGCAGGTACCCGCGCTCTTTGCCGATGGCAATCAGCGCCTTTACCGCTTCGTATTTTTCTTCAAGACCTACTGCTGCCACAAATTCCTCCAACAATCCCAAGAATAGCCGCGCCCACACCGGCCATTTTCATTCACACAAATTCCCTCAGGCTCGCGTGCCAGCGCAAACCACGGGGAGATCTCCCCGGAACATTCCTCGTTTTTTTGGTTGAACCCTCTGCGCCCGTCGCCGCTTGCTTTGTGCCAACGCTCTTCCCGCTTCTTTGCAACTTCCTGCCCGCTTCCGCGAAATTGCCCCGGCCCCTACCGCCAAAACACACTTATATAGATGCGTTTTGCGCCAAAACCGTTACCCGCGAAACCCTAGTACGTTACCTGTTCGCCTACCATCCCGTCAATCTTCCGCCCAACTTTTTTCCAGCCAAAACTCTTCGCGCTCCCGGCCCTCCGTCGCTGGAGCTCAGGCCGCTGGGCCTGAGCGAAGGCGAAGGGCTAGGCCTAAGTCTCTCCTCTGCCACGCGTCGCCCAAAAGCGATTGACAATCTCGATTGCACTGCTAGAGTGAGCGTCAAATTCTTTGTCGGCTCTCCCGGTACAGTTAGGCTCCCATTCAAAGGTGAAGCGAAGCCGTTTTTTATTTACTCGACAAGGAGGCGCCCATGGAACCTGATCTCGCGTTCAGCCCCGTCTCTCAGCAGGAACGCATCGGCGCAGTCGATACCGTTCGCGGTTTTGCTTTGTTGGGCATCTTGACCATGAACATCACCGCCTTCGCTCTAGCCGAGGGCATCGACTTCAATCCCTATGCGCATGGCCCAACCTCTACGGCAAACGCCCTAATCTGGGCGCTCCGATTCGTTCTTTGCGACGGTAAAATGCGCGCCTTGTTTTCCATGCTGTTCGGCGCCGGCGTGATTCTCCTCACGGGACGCGCCGAAAATCGAGGCGCTGCCGCTCAGGCTGCTGACATTTTCACCCGCAGAAACATGTGGCTAGTGCTCTTCGGCCTGATTCATGCCTACTTCCTCTGGTTTGGAGACGTCCTTTACATCTATGGCGTCACCGCACTTCTGTTTCTCTACCCCTGCCGAAAGCTCTCTGCGCGCACTCTGATTATCGCTGGCTTGGCCGTACTGGCGCTCTCGCTGGGATGGCGAATCAAGAGATTTGAAGATGGGGTCCATCTAGCGCAGCGCGCTGCGGCCGCTGATGCAGCGGCAAAGTCCGGCAAAGCACTCACCGACGATCAGAAAAAAGATCAAACAGATTGGCACCACAGAGTCGAATTTGTTCATCCGGATCAGAAAACCATCGACGAACAAAACTCCAAAATGCGCGCAGGATATCTTTCAGTCTTCCACCTGAACGCTTCGCTGAACCTCCAGTTCCAGTCTCTCTTCTACTATCGTTTTGGTTTCTGCGATCCTCTCGCCATGATGCTCATCGGCATGGGGCTGCTCCGCGCAGGATTCCTCAGCGGGCAACTCTCCTCAAAAACCTACGGTCTCATCGTACTCGCGGGTTACGGAATTGGTCTCCCGCTAGGTTCTCTCATGGCCTGGATTCCATGGCGCAGCGGCTTTGATCCCATTACCTGTTATAAATGGTTTTTCCTGCCGTACGATTTCCAGCGTTTGTGTGTTGCCTTGGCCCATGCTTCCGTTCTTCTCTTGCTAGTTCGGGCCGGGGCCGTTCCCTCGTTGATGAAGCGGCTGGGAGCAGTCGGCCAGACTGCGTTAAGCAACTATCTTGGCACCACGGTCATTTGTGCCATTTTGTTTGACGGCTTTGGCTTCAAGCTGTTCGGCAAACTCCATCTCTCTCAACTGATGGTCGTCGTCCTCGCGGCCTGGTGCGTGAATCTCATCGTCAGTCCCATCTGGCTCAAGTATTTTCGCTTCGGCCCTGTCGAGTGGCTTTGGCGCTCCCTCACCTACTGGCAGCTCGAACCAATGCGCCGCCAGCAGCGGTAGACAAGGCATCTCCGTCTCTTGCTTCTGTAGCGGCGGCCTTCTGAGGCCGGCGCATTTGCCAGTGTAGCGCCGGGCATTGCATCGCCTTGTGGGATCCCGGCGCTTTTTGTCGGGAGCTCGGCATCCTACTCAGTCAAAGACGTAAGCCACTATCACAATTGACTTACATTTCCTAAGGCGCTAAACTTATTTCTATCAATGCCACCTGGAGCTCCCATGAAGACTGAAGTTTCCACCGTCACCACTAAAGGCCAGCTTGTCATCCCCTCCAAGCTCCGCCGCAAGTATTCAATTAAGAAGGGAACCCAGGTCGCCTTCGTCGAGGAAGAGAATCGCCTCATTCTTCAGCCGCTCACTCCCGAATTTATCCGCAGCCTCCGCGGGTCGCTCAGTGGCGGACCATCCGCTCTCAAATACCTGCTGGAACAGAGGAAGCGCGACCGCGTGCTGTAAGACGCCCCGAACTATGAAGCGCCTCACGCCATGAAGCGCATCGTTCTCGACGCCAGTGCCGTAATGGCTTTCTTCGAAAACCAGCCCGGCGCCGAAAAGGTCCACGATCTTATCCACCTCGGCATCGAAGGCGAACGCCAATTACTGATGTCCGTAGTGAATTGGGGCGAAGCGTACTACTCTACCTGGCGCACCAAGGGCCCCGGTGCCGCCCAGCATTTTCTCGACGAGTTTGCCCAACTGCCGATCCAGTTGATCCCAGCAGATGCCGAACTCGCCCGCACCGCTGCCGAATTCAAAGCCAATCTCAATCTTCCCTACGTTGACGGTTTCGCCGCCGCCCTCGCCCTCCAGCGCAAAGCCTCCCTCGCCACTAGCGACAAAGACTTCTCCCGCATCCAAAAAAAGCTCGACATCCTCTGGACGACGTAACTAAAGGAGTTCGCCTTTCGGCTCGACGGGTTTATGCCAAACTGCTTCTAACGGAATATCCACGAGGGTACCTATGGCCTCAGCAGTGTGTTGGAAGTGTATCGAGGATGTGTACCTCAGCAAGCGAGTCAAACGGGAAGGCGAGCGCCTTAAATGTTCCGTGTGTCATAAGACTCGGAAGAGTTTCACGGTCGAGCAATTACGAAAACACCCGAGGGTGTATCGCCAGGTTTTCGCGATACTCGGCACTGGCCACCGCTATTTTCGTGCTTTCCATCAATTCCAAACGCCCTTTTTACAAACTCTTTATTTTCATCAAATTACAAATGCCCCCGGGGGTGCCCCTCACCACTCCCCTTCCCAAAATGGAACCACGCCTTTATCCTTACTTCCTTACCTCATTACTTCCTTACTTCGTTTCATCTTGGCACTCATCACCGGCCACTTGCCACTTTCTTTCACCTCGCCGCCGCCAGCCGCCGCATCAGCACCTGCTTCTTCTCCAGCAGCCCACGGAGGTCCTCGCCGGTCGGATTCCCCTCAATGCTCCGCTGGACTTCCGCCAGTTCCCGTTCCGCTTGCCGGTGCTGCAACGCTTCGACGCAACTTAGCGCCTCTTCCCACGACGGTTCTTGCGCTTCCTCAAACAAAATTTCGTACAGCAACCGCCGGTCCCGTTCATCGAGTAGGGCCGCCATTTCCGAAGTTTCCACCGGCGCGCCGGAAAGTCCCGCAATCACCAACGCTGCAAAAATCTTTTCCGTCTCCAGACCGTGGTACAAACCCTCGGTCTGCAGGCGCTCGGCCAGCTCGTGCCGGAATCCTTCCGCCTCCGCCAGCATCCGGATCAATCTTCGTTCAACTGGTTTCGCCGAACGGCTCACTAGCTCCGGCTTTGTTTTCAATTCGCCGCGGCGCTCCGTCGCCGCTTTGCTCAGCGCGGCGCGCAGCATCGGCTCTTCCAGTCGCAACTGCTGCGCGATTCTGGTCGCCCACTCGGAACGCAAAATATTATTTGGAATTTTCTGCACGTACGGCAGCAGAAAATTTACCGCGCGCAATTTTCCCTCGCCAGTGCTCAAATCCATCTGCCGTGCCCGGGCGATCAGGTAATCGACGTAGGGCGGTGCTTCCTTCAACAATTTCAAATAAGACTCCGCGCCCTTTTCGCGAATGTACAAGTCCGGATCGGCCTTCTTGTCGCCGATCGCCGGCAGCGCCAAAACTTTCACTTCAAATCCCTGCTCGAGCAGGAGCACGAGCGAGCGCTCCGTTGCATTCTGCCCAGCGGTATCCGGGTCGTAATTTACAATGACGCGCCGAGTGAACCGCCCCACCAGTTTGATTTGCGGCTCCGCCAGACTGGTCCCACAAGTCGCCACCACATTGCCGATTCCCGCGCGCGCCACCGCGATCGCATCCATGTACCCTTCCACCAGAATTGCAAAATCCTGGCGGCGGATTCCTTCTTTCGCGCGGTCCATGTGGTAAAGCACGTTGCTCTTGGAATAGATCGGAGTTTCGGGTGAATTCAAGTATTTTGGCTGGTCATCGCCGAGGGCGCGTCCGCCGAACGCTACGATTTTTCCGGTTTCGTTGGAAATCGGAAAGGTTATGCGCCGCCGGAAACGGTCAAACAGTCTGCCGCTCGCATCGCGCGAAACGAGCCCCGAATCCATAAGGAGCTTTTCTGAATATTTCGATTTCAATTGCCGCAGCAGCGCATCGCCGCCGCTCGGCGCATAGCCGATTCCAAATCGCGCAATCGTCTCTTTGTCCACGCCGCGATCTTCCAGGTAAGCCCGCGCCGCTTTTCCTTCCGCCGTAGTTTCGATTTGTTTCGCGAAAAAGGTTTGCGCTTCGCGGTGCATTTCCACCAGGACGGAGCGCTGCTGATTTTCCTTGCGCTCTTCCGAGGATCTTTCTTTCTGCCGCGGAATTGCGATGCCGCATTTCTCTGCGAGAACTTTTACCGCTTCAGGAAATTCGCATTTCTCCAATTCCATCACGAAGTTGTAGACGTCTCCGCCCTTCCCGCAGCCGAAGCAATAAAAAATCTGTTTTATCGGGGAGACCGTGAACGAAGGAGTTTTTTCCTGATGAAAAGGACAGAGGCCGCTGAAATCTTTTCCAGTTTTTTTCAGGCGGACATAATCTCCAATTACGCGGACAATGTCCGCCTGCTGTTTCACCTTATCCGCAAATGAACCCGCTTCCGCCATGTTACTTATCTCAACCGCAATTCTACGACAGTGATGGCTTTTCCGCCGCGCTCCTCGGTTTCAAAAGAGTGTTTTTCCACAAGCGGATGCGACGCCAGAAAATTACCGAGCCCTTTGCGGAGCGCGCCGGTTCCATGTCCATGAATAATTCGGACCCTGGAAATATGGGCAAGCGCGGCTTGATCGAGAAATTTGTCCACGCGTTCGCTGGCTTCCTCGACGGTCATGCCGATGACATTGATTTCGTCCGGTGCGCCGCCTTCGGCTTGTTGGGAAGAAAACGTAATCCCCGAAGATTTCACGACTGCCGCGCCGGCTCGTGCCGCGGCGGATTCTCCTTCGATGCCGGTGATTTCCTCCGCGGCAACTCTCATCCGCAAAGGACCCGCTTCAATTTCAGCGGAGGATCCGTCAAGGCGGCGGAAAATCACGAGCTTTCCGAAACCTCGAACGCGAATTTTCATTCCCGCTTGCAGAGCTTGCAAGCTCACCCCTTGCGCATCCCCCCGGCGGACACCAAGATCGGCTTGCGATTCCGAGATCGTCTGGACGACGGAAGCATTAAATTCCTCACGAGCTGCGCTGCGCGCATCCAACATTTTTCGTTTGGAGGATTTTTCGAGCTGCCCGCGAAGTTCGCGTTCCTTCACCGCTTCCACGATGGCTGCGACATTTTCATCGAAGCGTTTTTGCATTTCCGCAAATTGTGATTCCAGTTCTCGAATGCGCCTTTGCTGGCGATCCACCCAATCCGTGCGGAGCTTTTTTCGTTCTTCCTCGAGCGCTTGTCGTTCTGCCGCCATCTGCTTCTGCAAGCGATCCAGTTCATCGCGGCTGCGGTGAAGGTAGGCGATCAGGTCCGCCGCTTCGCGCGACTCCGGTGTCATCAATGATTTGGCGCGCTCGATGATTTCCGCGGACAATCCCAGCCGTTGTGCGATGGCAATTCCGCTGGAGCCACCCGGAATTCCAACCAGGAGGCGATAGGTGGGCCGCAAGTTGACGTCATCAAATTCGACGGCAGCATTCACCACTCCAGGCGTCGAGGAGGCATAGGCTTTCAAGCGGTCATGGTGAGTGGTGGCCAGGACGATGCAATTCTTTGCGCGAAATTCATCGAGCAGAGCCACGGCCAGTGCCGCACCTTCTTCGGGTGCCGTACCGGTTCCCATTTCGTCGACAAGAACCAGGGATTTGGGAGTGGCAGATTCAAGCATCACCTTCAGATTCAGCATGTGCGCGGAGAATGTGGAGAGATCGGCGGCGATCGATTGTTCATCTCCGATGTCCACAAGCACGGAGTCAAACAGGGGCAAGACGGCGCGTTGTGCGGCAACTGGAATTCCTGATTGGGCTGAGATCGCAGCCATTCCAGCAGTTTTCAGAGCGACCGTTTTGCCCCCCGTGTTCGGCCCGCTGATAACAAGGAGACGTTCAGATTCTTGCGAAGGTATCGCGGGACGGTGTGTTCGGAGAGTCAAGGTCATCGGGATGATTGGGCGATTTTCCTTGCGGAGCTTGGCTTCCAACACGGGATGGCGCGCACCATCCAGCCTTAGCTCTCCGGTGTCGGAGAACTCAGGCATGACCGCGTCAAATTCCTGGGCAAAACGCGCGCGTGCAAAAACGCTGTCCACTTCGGCAATCACACCGGCGGTTGCTGCAAGCAAGCTGCTGACCATCTGAAGCCGGTGAGTCAGGTCCGCCAGAATCCTGAGAATTTCCGCGGCTTCGTCTTCCGAATACTGAACGAGCTGATTATTGGCTTCGACGGTTTCAAATGGTTCGAGGAAAACGGTTTGTCCGGTGGCGCTCGCGCCGTGGACCACGCCGGGAACAGCGCGGCGATTTTCCGCGCGAACCGGAATTGTGAACCGCTCGTTGCGAAGCGTGATGTAGTCCTCGCCGGACTCCGCACTCCGAGAACGCAAGATTTGCTTCAGTGTTTTCTGAATCGACTCGCGCGTTTGCGTGATGCTTACTCGAATTCGCCGAAGAGCAGTCGAAGCTTCGTCACTGATCTCAGCATTTGGCAGGATGCACTTGCGGATAAAGGCTTGCAGTTCGCGGAGGTCGGCAAGCGCCGCGGTTTTCGAAGTGAGTAGTGGAAAATTCGCGGCCTCTTCGCGAAATTGCTGTTTCAACCACCAGGAAGTTTCAAGGAGCGAAGCAGCGTCCAGAATTTCCTTGGGTTCCAGAACGTTGCCTGGCCCCTCTAACTTTGCAAGCCAGGGCTGCGGATCGGCGAGTGCACCCAGGCCAAGCTCGCGGCCGGCCCGCAGCCAAGCTGCTGCTTCGCGAATCAACGCAAAAGTGGATTCGAGAGCTGCACGATCTTGCGAGAATTCCAGCGCATCAATGGCCCGGCGCCCGGGCGCACATGTGGTTCTTAACCGCAGCAACTCCCGAAGCTTCTCAAACTCCAATACATCCTGCGGTGAACGTGACATTTGTGAGAGCCCTAATTTCTTAAGTAAAAAGAGTGCCAGTCACTGGTTTCTGACGATGGTTTCGAATCTTAGTGTGGCTGCTTGTGCTCGAGCCCGCGCTTGCTTGGCGCAACATTGAACTCCTCGAGCATTGCAGCGCAGAGCCCGCCGAGAGCGTCGGCGGCTTCATGGTTCTTGCTGGCCAGGTTGTTGCCCAAAAAAGAAAAGATCAGCCTGCGTCCAGAAGGAGTTTCGGCAAATCCAGAAAGCGTTCGAACGTGTTCCACCGAGCCTGTCTTTGCATGGATGCGCCCTGCAGCGAGAGTATTCTTCATGCGGTCCTCGAGTGTACCGTCCAAGCCAGCGATCGGGAGGGACGCGTAATAAGGACCAAACCACGGCCGATTTTGCGCGTACGCGAGCAAGCTGACGATTGCACGCGGCGTGACCAGATCATGACGAGAAAGCCCGGAAGCGTCGGTTTGCACGACATCGCCATCGGCGATTCCGGCGGCGGCGTAAAACTCCTCAGTAGTTTTCATCAAATCTTCCGACGTTGCCCAAACTCCCTTTTGACGGGCGACAGTTCTGAGCAGCATTTCCGTGTGCAGATTCTGGCTGATCTTGTTGATGAGTTTCACCGCGTCGCCGAGCGGGACTGACTCATGTTCGACCAAGATGATCCGGGAATCCTTTTCGGCCGGTGGTTCGTGCATGGCTCTCGCGGCGCCGTCGACCTGAATTCCCCGGTCTTCCAGAAGTTTTTTCAGCAACGTGGCAGCATGGAGAGCTGGCTCCTGAATCGCGAGGATGAGCGTACGGGGGGCGCTTTTCGCGGGCATGGTGCCTTTGATAGTGACCAGGTTAACCCCAGGCTCTCGTGTGAGTGTCAAATCGGATTTCAGTTCCGCGGAGGAGGTAGTTACAAGATTCACGACCGTGAAATCTGGAGTCGCGGGCGCCAAAACAGCTTGTACCGGATCTCCCGCGCGCTCACCGGACAGCAGCGTGAGAGTGACGGTGTTGTCTTCGACGACGATCGCGGAGATCGCCGCGCCGTACTCCCAGACCATATCGCCAATTTCCCAGCCATTGGGATAGCGGTCGCGAGGAAAATAACTGTCATCCGCGAGTACGCCGCCTGATACGCGCTTCACACCTTTGGATGCAATTCCATCCGCCAGCTGGGCCAGGAATTTTTCGGGGGGGCCGTCAAACTCCTCTTTCAATTCGTAGGGAAATTTTCGATTCGAGAGATTGGGGTCACCGCGGCCGACCAGGACGAGATCACTGTTGAGAGTTCCCAGCGGGGAAATGCTGCCGCTTGTTTCGAGAGTCGTGTGGAAACGGAAGTCCAACCCCAATTTTTCCAGCGCAAGCGCCGTGGTAAATAATTTCATATTAGAAGCGGGAACGAAGAACCGGTCAGCGTTCAGAGAGAAGAGCACTTCGCCGCTCTCTGCATCCGCAATCAGAATGCCCCATGTCCCTTTGGCGGCTGCGCCAGCGCCGAGAAGCGCCTCCGCGCGAAAAGCAAATTTTGCGGACTCCTTTTTCGAAGAAACCTGCTGGCCGCTCTTTCCGCAGCAGGCTTGTGGTGGTTTAGCGTTGGCCTGAGAAGGAGGATGTTGCGCGCGGCAATCAGGCACGGTCAGCAATGTCAACAAGATTACAGCGCCGCGGTTCCGGAGAATTTTTCCAGTGGTCATCGCGCTTTCATCCTCGCCCGGTCGAAGGCAAACTATATTCTACAAGCAACTGTGTTGAACGGTTGGTCATCTCAATAAATGATTGGTACAACTTCCAGCTCAGGCCCATTCTCCGGCCAGCGCTTGCGCCGGGTTCCCGCGCGCTTTATGATGTTGGAGCCCGGTAATCCACGATGAGGTGCGTTGTGTTTAAACGAATGATCACTTTTCTAATGACTTTTGCGTTGCTCGCTCTTCCTGTGACTTCCGCCGAGACCAAGGAGTCCGATCGGCTGGACAATTGCGGAATGGTGTTGAAAGAAATTCTGGACATTCCCGACGACATTCCTTCAGACCTGCTGGATAAAGCGGAATGCGTCATTATTATTCCCTCGGTACTGAAGATTGCAGTCGGATTCAGCGG
>Ga0075017_100001587_pt1 | contig 13986 bp, 13 predicted proteins | sample AleBraG_ABR_2012_FD_71475 | JGI IMG/M metagenome (GOLD analysis project Ga0075017, IMG submission 71475) | Freshwater sediment microbial communities in response to fracking from Pennsylvania, USA - Alex Branch Run_MetaG_ABR_2012 | ecosystem: Environmental > Aquatic > Freshwater > Creek >... | reverse complement strand
CCGCTGCCCCAGTAGCCGGCCAGGGCCGGGTCGAACATGGTGCCGAGCCAGTGCAGCACCACCGGCTCCTTGACCTCGGACAGCAAGGTGGAGTAGAGGGCAAGGTAGTCGGCGGGGCCGGAGGCAACCTTGGCCAGGGCACGTGAGGCCATGATAATGACCTTCGCTCCTGAGGCCTCCACGACGGCGATCTGCTCACGGTAGGCGGCCAGCACGGCAGCCAATCCTTCTTCACCGGGCTCGACGGTGGCCGGGTCCAGTTGGTCGGTGCCTGCCCCGCAGGCGAGCAGGTCGCGCACGGTGCGTTCGGGGGTCGCGATCAGTGCGGCCTCGGCAGCGCTGCGGTTGATCAGCTCCTGCGTGGCGGCCCAGTCCAGGCCCATGCCGCGCTGCGCGGTGTCCATGGCGTCGGCAATACCCACGCCCCAGCTCCACAGTTCACGGCGGAAGGCCAGGGTGGAATCCCAGTCAATGTCGGCCGGGGCGCCGGGCACGTTGTTGCCCAAAACCTTGGGCGTGACGTGGGCTGCGGCGTACACCTTGCGGGAGTGGATCAGCCCGGTCGGTTTGCGCCATGGGCCGGTGGCGTTCAGGGTCAGTGCGGCCAGCTCGCCGGTGGGCAGCGGAAGTGTCAAGGAGATGGTCATGGCGTTCCTTAGAGGCTGATCTCGGGGATGTCCAGCGTGCGGCGCTCGGCGGAGGACTGCAAGCCCAGCTCGGCGAGCTGCACGCCGCGGGCTGCGGAGAGCAGACCGAAGCGGTGTTCGCGGCCGGCGACGACGTCACGCAGGAATTCTTCCCACTGCAGCTTGAAACCGTTGTCGAGATCTGCGTTGGCGGGAACCTCAGCCCACTGCTCACGGAAGGGTTCGGTGACGGGCAGGTCAGGGTTCCAGACGGGCTTGGGGGTGTTGGCGCGCTGCTGGGAGACGCACTTGCGCAAGCCGGCGACGGCGGAACCGTGGGTTCCGTCGATTTGGAATTCCACGAGCTCGTCACGGTAGACGCGCACGGCCCAGGAGGAGTTGATCTGGCCGATGACGGCGTCGCCCTGCGGGGTTTCCAGCTCAAAGATGCCGTAGGCGGCGTCGTCGGCCGTCGCCTTGTACTCGACGCCCTGCTCGTCCCAGCGGGCCGGGATGTGCGTGGCGGTCTTGGCGTTCACGCTCTTGACCTTGCCGATGATGCCCTCGAGGACATAGTTCCAGTGGCAGAACATGTCGGTGGTCATGCCGCCGCCATCTTCCTTGCGGTAGTTCCAAGAGGGACGCTGAGCTGCTTGGTGGTCACCTTCGAAGACCCAGTAGCCGAATTCGCCGCGAATGGAGAGGATGCGGCCGAAGAAGCCCTCCTCGACGAGGCGGCGCAGCTTAACCAGGCCGGGCAGGTACAGCTTGTCGTGCACGACGCCTGCGGTGATGCCGGCGTCTTGGGCGATGCGGGCCAACTCGATGGCTTCTTCCAGCGTTTCGGCCGTGGGCTTCTCGGTGAAGATGTGCTTGCCGTTGGCCATGGCCTTCTTCAAGGTGGCCGCGCGCAGGCTGGTCATGGAGGCGTCGAAGACGACGTCGACCGTCGGGTCGGCGATGACGGCGTCCAGGTCGGTGGACCAGTGCTCCACGTTGTGCAGTTCGGCCAGCTCACGCACCTTGGCCTCGTTGCGGCCGATCAGGATCGGTTCGATGGCGACCTTGGTGCCGTCTTCCAGGGTGAGCCCGGAATCACGCAGGGGCAGGATGGAACGCAGCAGGTGCTGGCGGTAGCCCATGCGCCCGGTGATGCCGTTCATGGCGATGCGGATCACGGTGGGCCTGGCGGTGGCTGTGCTGGCTTCGGCGGCGGCTGGCTCTGTGGTGGCTGTCAGGGTCACGGTCTTCTCCTGGGAAGTGGTTGTCAGTGTGGGCCGGGAACCCCGGCGTGGTTTGTCGCTTGGAAAGCGCTTTCCAATATATGCTGAAGATCCAACATCGGTCAAGGACGGCTCACAAGCTGCCACACAACAGATCCTCGCCCGCCAACCCCAAGGAACGCCACAGTGCCCGTCAAGCTTTCAGAAGTCGCCCGCCATGCCGGCGTGTCGCTGGCCACGGCATCGCGGGTGCTCAACGGCTCCGCACGCACCCCCGCCGCCGACATCTCCGAGCGCGTCCAGGCAGCAGCCCTCGAGCTTGGCTACGTGGCCAACGCCCAGGCCCAGGCACTGGCCCGTTCCACAACCGGCCTGTTCGGCCTGGTGGTGCACGACATTGCGGACCCCTACTTTTCCGCCATCGCCCACGGCGTCCAGCAGGCAGCCCTGGAATCGCATCGGCAGGTGCTGCTGGCCAGCACCGACATTGGCGAGGACGCGGAGCTCACCGCGGTCAACGCCTTCATCGCCTACCGCACCGACGCGATCATCCTGGCGGCTTCACGACTGGAAACCGAGGACCCGCGGCTGAGCAAGGCCCTGGCCCGGTACATCGCCAACGGGGGCCGGGTGGTGGCCCTCGGTGAGACCGGCATCCCCAACGCCCGGCAGGTGCACGTGGACAACAATGCGGGGGCCAGGGCACTGGCCATGGAGCTGGCCCGGCGGGGCGTGGGCCGCTTTGCCATCCTGGCCGGCCCCCCCGAGCGCAATACCGCCAGGTCCCGTGTGGCCGGATTCCTGGGGGCGCTCACGGATCTGGGGCTATCCCCCGAGGCCGTCATCCACGGCACTTTCGACAGCCACGGCGGCTACGAGGCAACCCTTGCGTGCCTTGATTCCCCCGGCGTTGACGCCGGAGGCAACGCCGGTATCCCCAGCAATGGCGGCGCCGGGCCGTTGTGCATCCTTGCCGCCAACGACGTCATGGCACTGGGTGCCATGACGGCCCTGCGGTCCAGGGGCCTGCACATCCCCGTGGACGTCCAGGTTGCCGGCTTCGATGACATTCCCACATTGCGTGACCACTCCCCGGGGTTGACCACCTACCGGCTGCCACTGGAACGCATGGGGCAGCTCGCGGCGGAACTGGCCCTCAATCCCGGCGGCAGCGGCACGGCCCAGGTCACCGGGGAAGTCGTGCTGCGTGAAAGCGCCGGCGCACTGCCGCGCCGTTAATCGTCCACCCAACCATAACGGGGTGCCACCATCCGGCTGCGCCCCGGCCTTGAAGGGTGCATAATCAAGCCATGACAACAGATGATGAACACCCCGGCGTCACCCTGTCCACCGAAGACGCCTGGCGTTTTCTGGAACACACCTCCTTTGGCAGGTTGGCGCTGAGCGTTGCCAACGAACCGGACATTTTCCCCATCAACTACCTGGCCCACGACGGCAGGCTCCTGATGCGGACCAACCCGGGCACCAAGCTGGCCGAGCTGACCATCAATGACCACGTGGCCTTTGAAATTGATGGAATCGGGGAGGGCTCCGCCTGGAGCGTGGTGGTCAAGGGCACCGCACGTGTCATTGAGTCGCAGACGGAGATCGATGCAGCCGATGAACTGCCACTGACTCCCTGGATTGCGACCCGCAAATACACCTACGTGGAGATCATGCCCGGCAGCGTGCGCGGCCTTCGCTTTGAGCTTGGCACCGAACCGGAACGGTACTAGGGTCCACCAGCCCAACCGGCCGGCATGGCACGTATCACATTTCGGGGTGGCGCAACTCATTTCACGTTTCCCAACCAAATAACAATGGATTCTGAAGTTAAATTGAAAGAATTCCCCTGAATCCCTTGTTATGTGTCGGGTTGGCATGCAGACTGGTCTCCACGGGCGCATCGAAGGCGACGCGTCCGCTCTCAACAAGGAGCGCCGACCATGCCTACAAGAATGGCCACCCCCAGCGCCGGTGTTTCGCACCGGAGCGCTGCGCACGAGAACCTGTGGCTGCACTTCTCGCCCCAGCCCAAGGATGCACTTGAGCTGCCGATGATTGTTCGGGGGGAGGGCGCCTATGTGTTTGATGACAAGGGGAAGCGCTACCTCGATGGCCTGGCCGGGCTCTTCACCGTCCAGGTGGGCCACGGCCGCAAGGAATTGGCGCAGGCTGCGGCGCGGCAATCGGAGCAACTCTCCTACTTCCCGCTCTGGTCCTATGCCAACGAGCCTGCCGCGGAACTGGCCGGCCGGCTCGCGGCCCTGGCCCCTGCCGGGCTAAACCGGGTCTTCTTCACCAACAGCGGCAGCGAGGCGGTGGAGTCGGCCTGGAAACTGGCCAAGCAGTATTTCAAGATCAAGGGAAAGCCTGGTAAGCACAAGGCGATTTCGCGCACCACCGCCTACCACGGCACCACGCACGGCGCCTTGTCCATCACGGGCATCCCCGAGCTGAAGCAGGACTTCGAACCCTTGGTGCCCTCCACGTTCCGTGTTCCCAACACCAACATCTACCGCGCCGGGCAGCACGGCGAAGACCCTGTTGCCTTTGGCCTGTGGGCGGCGAACCAGATTGAGCGCGTCATCTTGGAAGAGGGCCCGGACACCGTGGCTGCCGTGTTCCTGGAGCCCGTCCAAAACGCCGGCGGCTGCTTCCCGCCTCCCCCCGGATACTTCCAAAGGGTGCGCGAAATCTGCGATGAATACGACGTCCTGCTTGTCAGCGACGAGGTCATCTGCGCGTTTGGCCGGCTGGGCACCTACTTCGGCGCCGAACGGTACAACTTCGTCCCCGACATGATCACCTGCGCCAAGGGACTCACCAGCGGCTACTCCCCCATGGGTGCCCTGATCGCCTCGGACAAGTTGTACGAGCCTTTCGCCGACGGGAGCAACGTGTTCGGGCACGGCTACACGTTTGGCGGGCACCCGGTCTCGGCCGCCGTCGCCCTGGCAAACCTTGACATCTTTGAACGTGAGAACCTCAACGCACACGTGCGGGCCAACGAGGCCGCCTTCAAGGCCACCTTGGAGAAGCTGACGGACCTGCCCATTGTGGGCGATGTGCGCGGCGCCGGCTACTTCTACGGCCTGGAACTGGTCAAGGACAAGGCCACCAAGGAAACCTTCAGTGAAGAGGAATGCCAGCGCGTGCTCAAGGACTTCCTGTCCAGGGAACTGTTCAACAACGGCCTGTACTGCCGGGCCGATGACCGCGGCGATCCCGTCATCCAACTTTCCCCTCCGCTAATTATCGGCCAGCCCGAGTTCGACGAGATTGAATCCATCCTCCGCACCACCCTTACCCAGGCACAGGAGTTGCTCTAGTCCATGACGTCAACAGTTTTTGAACGCATCGTTCCCTCCCCCGCGGTCATCGACGCCGCCCTGGCCGGTTCCAGGCCCGTCCCCTTCTGGCTTGACGACGTGGGGCCCACCCCCATCGGCGCACCCCTGACCGGGGAGCACACGGCGGATCTGGTGGTGGTGGGTGCCGGGTACTGCGGCCTGTGGACGGCGCTGCTGGCCAAGCAGGAAGATCCTGGTCGGCGTGTGGTGGTCCTGGAATCCCATACGGTTGGCTGGGCGGCGTCGGGGCGCAATGGCGGCTTTGTCGAGGCCAGCCTGACGCACGGCCACGAGAACGGTGAGAGCCGCTTCCCTGAGGAGATCGACCGGCTCAACGCGCTTGGCCTGGCCAATCTGGCGGAGATCGAGCAGGCCGTGAAGGAGCTGGGCCTGGACTGCGAATTTGAGCGCACCGGGTCTGTCGGTGTGGCCGTGGAACCCTACCAGGTGGCCGAGCTGAAAGCGTCCGCCGACGGCGAGGACACGGTATTCCTCGACCAGGACCAGGTGCGGGCCGAGCTGAACTCACCCACCTATCTGGCCGGGCTCTGGTCCAAGAATGAGACGGCCCTGGTGCACCCGGCCAAGCTGGCCCGTGAACTGGCCCGCGCCTGCCGTGAACTGGGGGTGGAAATCTTCGAACACTCCGGCGCCACCTCCCTGTCCCCGAAGGCGGGCGGTGGGGACGTCGTGGTCCATACCGACAAGGGCCGCGTACTGGCGGGCAAGGTTGCCCTGGCCACCAACGTGTTTCCGTCCCTGCTCAAGCGAAACCGCCTGTTCACGGTGCCCGTCTACGACTTTGTGCTCATGACCGAGCCGCTGAGCGCCGAACAGCTGGAGTCGATTGGCTGGACCAACCGCCAGGGCTTCTCCGATGTGGCCAACCAGTTCCACTACTATCGCCTCAGCGCCGACAACAGGATCCTGTGGGGCGGCTATGACGCGCTGTACCATTTTGGCCGCGAGGTGAACAGCAAGTACGAGGACAATCCGGAGACCTTCAGGAAGCTGGCCAGCCACTTCTTCACCACCTTCCCGCAGCTGGAGGGCGTGAAGTTTTCGCACCGCTGGGCGGGCGCCATTGACACCTCAACGCGTTTCTGTGCGTTCTTCGGCACCGCGCACGGCGGCCGGGTGGGCTACGCCACGGGCTTCACCGGCCTGGGCGTCGCCGCAACGCACTTTGCCGCCAAGGTCATGCTCGACCAGCTGGCAGGGCGTGACACCGAGCGCACGCGCCTGAAAATGGTCCGCAGCAAGCCGCTGCCGTTTCCGCCGGAACCGTTTGCCTCGGTGGGCATTCAGGCCACCCGGTGGTCCCTGGACCGTGCAGACCACAACGGCGGCAAGCGCAACCTGCTCCTGAAAACCCTCGACGCAGTAGGCCTCGGCTTCGATTCCTGAACAATGTGAAAGGAATGACCAATGACCCAGAATTTGGCTCTTAGCCCCACGGAGATCGACGGCGGTCCCGTGCGCGGGACCGGCTCGGTGCAGATCCGGGGCGTCGTAAAAAACTATGGATCCGCAGCTGCCGTGGCGGGGATCGACCTTGACGTGCGCTCCGGGGAATTCCTGTCCCTGTTGGGGCCCTCCGGTTGCGGCAAGACCACGCTGCTGCGCATGATTGCCGGCTTTGAGGAGCCCGACGAGGGCGAGATCCTGTTGGCCGGGACGTCCGTGGTGGGGGTCCCGGCCAACAAGCGTCCCATCAACACCGTCTTCCAGGCCTACGCCTTGTTCCCGCACATGAGCGTGGCCGAGAACGTGGCGTTTGGGCTGCGGCAAAAGCGCACGCCCAAGGCCGAGATCGCCGCCCGGGTGTCCGAGGCGCTGGGCCTGGTGCAGATGTCCAAGTTCGCCAACAGGAACCCGAAGCTGCTCTCCGGCGGCCAGCAGCAGCGGGTGGCCCTGGCCCGTGCCATCGTCAACCGTCCCAAGGTGCTGCTGCTGGATGAGCCCATGTCCGCCCTGGACAGGAAACTCCGCGAGGAAATGCAGCTGGAACTGAAACTGCTCCAGCGCCAGCTGGGCATCACCTTCATCTTTGTCACCCATGACCAGGCCGAGGCCATGTCCATGAGTGATCGGATTGTGGTGATGCTGGACGGGAAGATCCAGCAGGTGGGCACGGCCGAGGAAATCTACACGAACCCGGCAACATCGTTCGTGGCAGGGTTCATCGGCAAGCAAAACTTCATCGCGGCCACGGTGGGTGCCGGCGGCATCCTGGAAACCTCCGACGGCGCACTGGCCACCGCAGCATCCCACCCCAACCCTGAGGGGTCGCAGGTTTTGGCGGCAGTGCGGGCCGAGTCAATCCGGATGCACACCGTGGAGCCTGCGGCCGGGGTCAACGTGGTGAGCGGAACCATCGGGGTGGTTTCCTTCCTTGGGGATGTGATCCAGTACCAAATCACCACCGGCTCCGGCCATGAACTGTTGGCCCGGATGGCGCCCACCCCGGGGGTGCTGCCTGCCACAGGCACACCGGCCTGGTTCAGCTGGGCACCACAGCACGTGCAGGTCTTCCCTAACCCGCATCCCAGTGCGGGAGAGTGAGATGCACCAACACTCGCCCATGAAGATACTGGCCCCGGCCGCCGCCATCCCCAAGATCAGCCGGCGTGCGCTCCTGGGCGGCTTCGCCGTCGCGGGTGCCTCCCTGGCACTGACAGGCTGCGGGAAGGAGAAGGGATTTGCAGCCTCGGCGCTGCCCAACGGGCAATTGGGGCGGCAGCTGAACGTCTACTCCTGGGGCGATTATGAGGACCCCGACAACATTTCCGACTTCCAAGACTCCACCGGGGTGCGCGTGCAGTTGGACAGCTTCGGTTCCAATGAGGAGCTCATCGCAAAACTGGCGGCAACCCGCGGCACCAGCGGCTATGACATTGTGGTGCCCACGGGACTATACATCCCCCAAATGGTGGCCAACTCCCTGCTGCAACCGCTTGACCACAGCCGCATGCCGAACATGGCCAATCTGGACCCCACGTACACGAACCAGGTGTGGGATCCGGGCAACAAGCACTCGATTCCCAAGGCATGGGGAACCACGGGGTACGTGTACGACACCAACGTCATCAAGGACGAGCTGGCCTCGTGGCAGGACTTCATGACTGCCGCGGAAACCACAGCGAGCGGCAAAACAGCGGTCTTGGAAGACTCCTGGGAAGTGGTTGCCATCTACCTGGCGGCCCACAACATTGACATGAACTCCACCGACCCGGCGGCACTGGATGCCGCCGAGGAATACCTGGTGGGCACCCTGGCGAAGAACATCAGGGCCTTCAACTCAAATGTTGCCACCTCCGGCATTCCCCAAGGCACGTTTGCGCTGATGCAGGCGTTCAACGGGGATGCGCGGCAGGGCATGCTGACGGCCTCGGATCCGGAGCGGTGGAAGTTTGTTTTCCCCACGCCCACCGCCAATCTGTGGATGGACAACTGGTCGCTGGCCGCTGGCGCCCAACACCCGGACGCAGCCTATGCCTTCATCAACCACATGATGACCCCCGAGGCGGCCCTGCGCGAAGTGGAGTACATCGGCTACCACACAGGCATCAAGGAGCTGAAGGAGGCGGCCCTGGCGAACGAGATGGAGCTGCCCGAGCTGGTCTTCCCGCCGCAGGACGTCCTGGACCGGATGCAGGCAGCCGTGCTCAATGACGGCCAGGAACGTCGGGTCCAGATCCTCAACCGCATGCAAGCAAAGGCAGGGGCATGAGAAAAATTTCACGACGGGGCGCCGGCGTCGCCGCCCTGTCCTTTCCCAGCTGGGCCTACCTGGTGTTCTTCTTCATCATCCCGGTTGGCCTGGTCCTCTGGTACAGCTTCGGCTACAAACCAGATCTGTTCACCGCCCATTCCAACGCCACTTTGTCCCTTGACAGGTATTTCGAGGCGATGGACCCGACTTTCCTTTCCACCTTCATCAACACGCTCCAGATTGCGGGGCTGGGCACGCTGATCTGCCTGCTGATAGGCATACCGTTTGCCTACTGGATGGCCGTGAAGGTGCCTGCCAAGTGGCGTGGCCTGCTGGTGGCGCTGGTCCTGGTTCCGTTCTGGACCAACTTCCTGGTGCGAACCCTGGGCTGGCAGATCATGCTGGCCCCCGAAGGCTTTGTCTCCGAGGCCCTGCAGAACATTGGACTCATCGGCGGGCCCATAGAGATCCTCTACACCCGGGCGGCCGTCCAGTTGGGCGTCGTCTACAACTACCTGCCGCTGATGATCCTGCCGTTGTTCGTCTCACTGGATCGGGCCGGGGTCAGCTTGCGCGAGGCCAGCGCCGATCTGGGGGCAAACCGCGTGCGGACCATGCTCCAGGTGACCCTTCCCCTGGCCGCCCCCGGCATCATTTCCGGCTGCCTGCTGGTGTTCATCCCCTTGATGGGCGACTACATCACGGCATCGGTGCTGGGCGGGGCCCAGGGAAACATGGTGGGCCAGCTGGTGGCAAACCAGTTCAACTCCGCCCAGAACTGGGCGCTTGGCTCGGCCATGGCCGTGATGTTGATGGTGTTCATCCTGCTCACCGTTGCCATCGTCGGTGCCGTTTACCTGATCGTCCGCGCCATCCTGCGCTTCAACCGCAGGGTGCTCATTGAGGAGCCCGCATCATGAGCGCATCCGTTCTGCGTGACCCTGCCGAAGACCAATCTGCTGCGCAAGCGCTGGTGCCTGTACCCAGGCACAACAAGCGCCGGGATCCGGTGGCGGTGGCCATGACCGTGTTTGGCGTCCTGGTGTTTTGCTTCCTGTTCCTGCCCATCCTGGTGATCTTCATCTACTCCTTCAACACCGGCCGCCTGTTGGCCGCATGGGAAGGGTTCGGCTTTGACGCCTATATCAATGCCGCAGCGAACCAGGTGATCCGCGGTTCGGTCATGACCTCGCTGCAGGCGGCCCTTGGCACGGCCGTACTGTCCACCATTTTGGGCACCATGGGCGGGCTGGCCCTGGCGCGGGCCACGTACAAGGCCAAGTGGGCGGCAATCCTTACAGGCCTGCTGGCCCTGACCCTGGTCACCCCCGAGATTGTGGACGCCATCTCCATCCTCCCGTGGTTCGTCAGCCTGGGCACCGACTTTGGCTTCACCCCGATCAACAACGGCATGGTCCGTCTGGTGGTGGCGCACACGGTCATGTCCATCGCCGTGGTCACCTTCATTGTCCGGGCCCGCATGCAGGGCACCGACATGACCTTGGAGGAGGCGGCCGCGGATCTGTACGCGACCCCGTGGAACCGGTTCTTCCAGATCACCTTGCCCATCGCGGCCCCTGGCATCCTGGCCGGGGCACTGATGTCCTTCACGTTGAGCCTGGACAACACGACCGTTTCCAGCTTCGTGCAGGTTCCGGGCAATACCCCATGGCCGGTGTACATTTTCAGTTCCCTGAAGGTCTCGCTGCGCCCGGAGATTGCCGCTGTCTCCACCATCATGTTGTTGCTGACCTTGGTGGCACTGGCTGTCGTGGCACTGGTGCTGAGGCGCTTTGGTGAGAGCTCAACTGACATCGCCAAGACGATCGCGGGGGCGTAGGGAAAACCCAAGCACGACGGCGGCCCCACCTTGGGCCCAGGGTGGGGCCGCCGTCGTGCGCGGGTCCCGACGGTCACCGGCCACAGGCCGCCCGGACGGTCCCGGCGCAACAGGGCCGGACTAGGATGGGCCCATGCCCGAAGTGGAAGAACACTTGTCAGGCGGCAACGCCTCCCAACACGTGGTGCGTCTTGGCTCAACGGTACGTAAACCCTGGCTTGCCAGCACGCCTTCCGTGCACCGATTCATGCGCTACCTCCGCGAACACGGACTGGCGGATGTCCCCCGGCCGATGGGCAGGGACTCCCAGGGCCGACAAGTCACGGAATTTGTTTCGGGCAGACGCGCCCCCGACGATCGGCCCCTGCCGCTGGAAGCCCTGCGGCGGGTCGGACACCAGATTCGGCAAATCCACGACATTGCCGCAGGCTTTGAACCCGAAGCCACGGATACGTGGACCGCCATCATTCCGGCACCAGGGACGTTCCTTATCTGCCACAACGACCTCGCGCCCTGGAACCTTGTCATGGGTGCCCACCTGACGTTTATCGACTGGGATGGTGCCGGCCCAAGCACCCGGCTCTGGGACCTTGCCTATGCGGCCCAGTCCTTTGGCTTTCTCGTGGCAGGGCAAGATCCCCACGAAGCCGCGCAACGGCTGCGGACAGTGGTTGTTGACGGGTACCAGGCCAACGCCGGATTGCGTTCGCGCCTCGCCGCGGCGATGGGCGACCGTACCCAGGCGATGTACGACTTCCTCCGCACCGCCGACCTTGATGACTTCCAGCCGTGGGGGCAGATGTTCCGCAACGGGCAGGGGCGGCATTGGGACGGGGCAGCCCGATTCGTTCGCAAGAACCAATCGCTTTGGCACGAGGCACTCACCGATTAGTGAATGGCACAGCCCGACACCCCGGACATCGCACCGGCGGGCCAAGGTGACAGCAAGCATCCCAGGCCCGGTGTGGGCCCTACCAGGTGGAGTCCTGGCGGATGACGACATCAGATCCGCCGTCGATGAAGACCACCTGCCCGCACAGGTGTGCGTTTTCCTCACCCGCCAGCCAGGCCAGGAGGTAGGCGACAGAGCGGGGCTCGAAAATTCCGTTAAGCGGCATCGGGACCATTGCGGCAAGGTTTTCCCGCTGTTGCGGGGTCGCCATCATGTCCGCGGTCATCGGCGTGTCAACCACGCCCGGCGCCACCGCGTTCAGTGGAATCGAGGCACCCGCCCACTCGTCCGTGGCCGCGTGCCTGCGGATCCACAGCGCCAACGCACGCTTGGTGGTGCCATAGATCAGGGCACCCTTCTCCGGCCCGCCGGTCTCCAAAACCGTGGCGCGGGCCATGGCGTCCTCCTCGTTTCCGGAAAGCAAGGAATCGAGCAACGCATCATCGGGAGGGAACAACGACGCCATCGAGGTCACAGCAACGGCCCGCGGCGCGGAGGACCCCAGCAACAATGGTCTCAGGCCTTGGAGCGTTGCGACCGTGCCAAAATAGTTCACGGCTGCTGTCTTCGCCGTCGGCGTGGCAAGGCCGGCGATGGCCAGGATGGCATCAATGGCCCCGCCGCTCAACTCGGAAACCTGTTCAACGAGGGAAGTCCGGCCTCCCGGGGTGGCGAGATCCACCACGACATCGGCATCCCGCAAGTCAACGCCAATGACCTTTTCGCCGCGCTCAAGCAGGAGTTCGCGTGTTGCCTTTCCGATGCCGCTCGCGGCTCCAGTCACAACATAGGTGCGGGACATGGGATTTGGCCTTTCTACGTGGGGACGGACCGTTGGCCCACTTCCATGGTTCCCGGTTTCCCCTCAGCGCAGATAGGGTCTTTGGACCCCAAGGAGGATCCACCGGTGAACCCGGGGTCTCTGTGGCCCGGCCCCGGAAGCACCCAATCCTGCCGTGCGGCAGGGCCCATGACCTTCAGCGGTGTCTGGAGGGGCGTGACTGCGTCGTCGTCACTGAGCCGGAGCGAACGGATTTGCGCCACGAACTCCCTGGCCGCTTTCCGTGCTGCATCCTGCGCATCGTGGCGTTCGGCAACAAATGTTCCGTGGCGGCCGCGCGTTTCAATGGCACCGTTCACTTCCAGTTGGCGGTAGGCCCGTGCCACTGTATTCGGTCCCACCGCGAGGTCCGCTGCGAGCGTCCCAACGGTGGGCAGGCGGGCCTGCGACGTAAGGCGGCCGTTCATGATGAGCCCCGGGACCTGGACCCGGACATGTTCGAACGGCGGCACCGCGGATCGTGGATCGATGATGATCGTCCGTGCCCGGCTCCGCCAGTGCCGATATTCGCTGCGGCCGCTGGGGCCACAGGCGGTGGCGGAAGTGGCTGCAGGCGCCACCGCAGCCAACGGGGTAGAACACCGCAAGGCAACCACAGTTGCAGATTTGCGGACCGGTGGTGCTCCAGTTTGTTCCCCTCGCCGAGTCAATTGCGCCGAGGACACCGTTGCCAAGTGCAGCAACGGCCAGGCAGTCAGAGTGCCCGGCATCCCCAGCTTCCTCAGGGTTTCTGCCCGAACGGCTTCTTCCCACGCAAGTTCAAGAAGGTCCACGACGGCCTGGGGTTGGCGCAGCGCCGATCAGGACTTCGCGCAGGAGAAGCATGGGGGCTGACCACAGCCGCCTGCGCAGCGATTCGGCCACCTTCTCCGAACCCATTGGCAGCCCAACATAGTGCCAAAATCGAAGCAGCTGCTTCTGCTGGGACCGTTCTGTCTGCGCCACCAGGAAGGCGATGACATTGAGCAGCGCCAACGCACCAAGGATGAGCCATGTCAGTGCCGGTTCCCATGCCATGAGGTCCCTTCGCTCGACATTTGTCTCAATGGAGCACTACATAGTGTTCCTGTCGATCGTTTCCTCGCCCAGGGACATGGCCGCCCAATTCCCGGCCCACGGTAGCTGCCGGGCCCGCCGGCGCGCCGCGAAGGGCAATCTGGCGCGCGCCGCACCCGTCCCCGCACTTGAGGTACAGCACCCGCCCCTCCGAGGTGGTGTGCGCGGATTCGAGCCTCCATGGGTGTTCGTGCACCCTGTTCGCGGGGGTGGTTTCTTGACTGCCTGGTGTCATGGAAAGAGTCATGGAAACCACTATGGTGTAATGGCCTTATGCATCTCAACCCTTACGGCGAATACGCTGTCCTGCTGGCGGCGTCCCTGGCCAATGACTTTCCCGCCGACCGGGCAGGGCTCATTGCCCGCACGCGTGAGTTCGG
>Ga0075017_100001585_pt1 | contig 13991 bp, 12 predicted proteins | sample AleBraG_ABR_2012_FD_71475 | JGI IMG/M metagenome (GOLD analysis project Ga0075017, IMG submission 71475) | Freshwater sediment microbial communities in response to fracking from Pennsylvania, USA - Alex Branch Run_MetaG_ABR_2012 | ecosystem: Environmental > Aquatic > Freshwater > Creek >... | reverse complement strand
CCCATGAACGTCTGCTCATCGCGCGGATCGCCCACCACCAGAGCGCGCGCCACCTCGCCGGCAATCGCCGCCGCCTCGTCGTGGCGCTTGGCCGCTACCAGCATGCGGGTCGGCGCCAGGCAGGTTTGACCCGAATTGGCCATGCACAGGTACACGCCGCGCTTCACGGCGCCCGCAAAGTTGTGCTCGCCCAACAGCAGGTTGGGCGATTTGCCGCCGAGCTCCTGCGTAACACGCTTGATGGTCGCCGCGGCTGCCGCCTGGACCGCCGCACCCGCCCGCGTCGAGCCAGTGATGGACACCATGTCGACGTCGGGATGGCGGGCCAGCAGTTCGCCCACCTCTGGGCCCAGTCCATTGACCAGGTTGAACACGCCGGCTGGGACGCCGGCGTCGCGCAGGATGTCGGACAGGAGCGCCGCACTGAGCGGCGCGATTTCGCTGGGCTTGAGCACCATGGTGCAGCCGGCCGCCAAGGCGGCGGCAACCTTACAGGCGATCTGGTTGGCCGGCCAGTTCCAGGGCGTGATCATGGCGCACACGCCGATCGGCTCCTTGGTCACCAAAGAGCGTCCTAGCTGCTTGTCGAACTCGAAGCTGCGCAGTATCTCCGCAATGTTGACAAAGTGCGCCAGCGCTCCACCCGCCTGCTGCTCACGCGCCAACTTGATCGGACAGCCCATCTCCCTGGAAATGGTCGACGCCATCTCCTCCAGGCGGGCGCGGAACTTGTCGACGATGTTCTGCAGCAACGCGACCCGCTGCTCGCGACTGGTCGCCGCAAAGCTGGCAAATGCCGCGCGCGCCGCGCGCACCGCCGCATCGACGTCCGCGGCGGTGCCCAGCACGATTCGCCCTATCACCTGCTCGGTCGCTGGATTGATTACTGGCAGGGTGCGCCCTGTGGCCTGAGTTTCACGGCCGCGAACTCCCAATTCGATCGCACTGCTATTCATGGCACGGTACCTTCCGGTGTTGACTCGTCCGGCACTCAAACAAACAGGCGCTGCATCGGCTGAAGCGGCGGCCAGCAGCGTCAGGACGCCACCCGATTGCCAACGCTGCGAAACAGCGCGTGGGCATCGTCGGGCGCCTCGGGATAGCGCCGGCGCAGCTCCGCTTTGGCCAGTTTTCCGGAAAACGTGCGGGGCAGAGGCTCGGCGGTGATGACCACGTGTCGCGGCCGCTTGTAACCGGCCAGCACCTTGCGACCCACGGCTTCGATATCTGCAATGACGGTGCGCGCATCGCGTTGGGTGTGCAAGATGATCAGGGGCACCTCGCCCCATTGGGCGTCGGGCACGCCAATCACGGCGAGCTCCACCACACCGTCGATCGCGGCCAGAGGCGGCTCGATCTCCGCGGGGTAAACATTCATGCCGCCGGAGATGATCATGTCCTTGGCCCGATCCACAATCTTCAGGTAACCCTCCTCGTCCATGAGCCCCAGGTCGCCGGAGCGCAGCCAGCCATCGCGTATGTTCGCGGCCGTGTCCTCGGGTCGATTCCAATATTCGCGCATCACATGCGGACCGCGGATCAGGACCTCCGCGACCTCACCGGTCGGCACGCTGCGGCCCGCCGCGTCGGCGATGCGAATCTGAGTTCCCATGATGGCGCGCCCGGCGCAACCAGGATGGCCGGCCGCGTCTTCCGGCCGCAACGTCGTGACCAGGCCCGACGCCTCCGTCAATCCATAGACCTGGATCAACGCCACGCCACGCGCGCGGTACGCGGCCAGCAGATCCGGGCGTACCGGCGCGCCGCCGGCGGCAGCGGAAATCAGGCTGGAGAGATCGCGAGTTGCGAATTCCGGTGAATTCAGCAGCCGCTCCCAGATGACCGGCACCGTGGTCAAGGCGGAGATGCGCTGGCGCTCGATGGTAGCCAGGTAACGATCCGGATTGAAGTCGGCATCCAGGACCATGGTGGCGCCAGCGTACACGGCGAGCTGCATGAAGCAGGAGATCATGGCACCGGTATAGACGAGCGGCACGGCCACCAGGATACGATCGCGCCAGCTCAGCCCCTCGGCCAGCACTTTCGCCTGTCCCGGGTGGATGACGCTGCGATGCGTCAACAGAGCGCCCTTCTGTCGCCCCGTGGTTCCGGAGGTGTAACAGATGAAAGCGCCATCATCAGCGGCAACCTCCACATGCGGAACGCAGCCGGTTTCGATCAGCAGTCGCGCAAAAGGCTGGCAATCCGTGCCCTCGGTGGCAAAGATCCGCAACGCCAGGTCCGCGGCGTGCGACTCTAGCAATGGCAGATATTTGCCCTCGCTGACCACCAGGCGGCAGCCACAATCCTCCAGCAGCGGCCTCAGTTCATGGGTGGTGAGCCGGAAGTTCAGCGGCACGACGATGGCGCCCAGTCGCAGCACGGCCAGGGTCAACTGCGCCAATTCCGGGCGATTCCCCATCAGCAGTCCCACCCGATCGCCCTGGCGCACGCCCTGGGCGGCGAGTCCCAGTGCCAGGGCTTCGACGGTGCGCTGCAGCGCACCCCAGGATTGCGCGCCTTCCTCAAAGATCAACGCCGGATGATCCGGTCGCCAGCGGGCCCAATAAGCCACGAAATCGTTGAGGTTCATGGCGGCTAGCGGGCCGTGGCGAGCCCAAACACGGCACCGGTCGCCTGCAGATCGGCGATCTCTCGCGCGTCCAGACCCAGTACCGAGCGCAGCACCTCTTCGGTGTGCTGGCCCAGCCCCGGGGCCAGGTCCGGTGCGAACTGCTGTCCCGCCACCTTGACTGGCGTGCTCGTCAGACGCAGCGTGCCGGTGCCAGGCAGCTCGACCTCGTAGATGTTCTCGCGCGCCAGAAAATGCGGATCGCTCGCCAGCTCCCGGACCGTATTGGCCGGGCACCCCGGCACGTCGTGCTCCAGGAACAGCGCCATCCATGCCGCCAGCGTGCGCGTCGCGAACAAGGCCGTGAGTTCGACGTGAACCTGCTCATCGATGTCATTCACGTCGCGCGGCGCGTCGTAGCGCTCCTCCAGATCCTTGCGGCCGATGGCCGCGCAAAAGCGCGTCCAGAACTTTGGGCTCAGCGCCTGAAAGAACACACCGCGCCCATCGCGCGTGTCGTAACGGCACAGCCGCGGCCAGCACGCCATCCTGCCCTGCCCGCCCAGAAAACCGGGGCGCACATGCGTATGAGCTTCATTGAGTACGCTGTCCACGGCATCGGGTCGCCAATGCGCCGCGGATTCGGCGGCCGCCACTTCGATCTGCGCGCCCGCGCCGCTCCGTTGCGCCTGAATCACGGCGGCCAGCACTCCCAGGGCGGCATGCAGGCCCATGGCGTGCATGCCGACGGGCGTGACCTGCGAACGCTGCTGCTCCTCGGGCGTCAAGGCGTAGGGATTGATACTCGAGAGTGCGCCAAAGGCGTCAAACGACGGGCCGTGCGAGCCGAGCCTATGGTAGGGTCCGCTGAGCCCGAGACCCGAGATCGAGCAGAACACCAGTTTACGGTTGCTGGCGCGGAGCGTGTCAAATCCCAAGCCTAAGCGCTCCAGCACACCGCCACGCATACCCTCGATGAGCACATCCGCGCTACTCACCAGGCGCCTGAAGAGCGCCGCGCCCGCCGCGCTCTTCAGGTCGACCCCGATGCTCTTCTTGCCGCGATTCCACCGCAAGTGCAGCAGGCCAAGGCCATGGGGCGAGCCCAGCGCCGGAGAGCCGCGATCGCGTACCGGGTCGCCCTCCAGACCCTCCACCTTGATGACTTCGGCGCCCATGTCGGCCAGGTAGCCCCCCAGGCTGGCCGGGCCAAGTTGGGCGACCTCGATAATCCGCAAACCACGCAGTAACGTGTAGCCCGCCATCGTGGTGCTCCGGCTCGCCGTTCAGGTCCGCGTGCAGGTGACAGGATTCGGCCACGGCGGGCGGCAATCTGTCCGCTGCGTGGCGTTGTGGAAGCGCTCGAGCATGCGGGCCGCAACCTGGTCGCTGATGGCGCTCACCTGGTCCCTCCTTGCCGGGCGCCTCCTCACCCGCCACTGCCCAGACTCTAGTTCCGGTGCTAGTATTTATCAAGCGATCAATCAATTTCGGCGCCGCGCCTTGCCTGGTCCACCATGCCGCTCTGGCCCCAGTGCCGGGTGGCCCGGAATCTGGACGGATATGCATCATCCAAGCTCGCTTGCAGAGTTGACTCCGGCCTGGCTGAGCGCAGCGCTCGCCAGCCGTTATCCGGGCGTGCGCGTCACGGGGCTGCGGCCCGGTACTCTTATTCAAGGTATGGCCACCAAGGCCCAGTACTTTCTCAGCTACGATACTGCGGACGGACGACCAGCCGGGCCGCCGTCCTTGTGGATCAAAGGCGGCTTCGAGGCGCACAGCGGCGGCCAGCCCAAGGCGCTGATCAATGAAGCGAACTTCTTTCGCGATCTGCGTCCGCGCCTGGAGATTCGCGCTCCACTGGCCTATTTTGCGGTGATCGACACGGAGCACAACAATGGCATCGTCGTGCTCGAGGACCTGGCCGCCAAGCGGGCCACATTCGGCAACGTCGCGCTGCCGCTCAGCGTCGCTGCGGCCGCGCAGGTCCTGGATCTGCAGGCCAGGTACCACGCACGGTTCTGGCAAGGTTCCGAGTTGGATCGGTTCAGCTGGCTGTCGGCCGGCGGCTCGATTGCCGACGACGGGGTCATCGACATCTTCCTGGGCTTGTGGCCGCAGAGTGAATCCTTGCCGCGCTTTGCGAGCGTGACCCCGAATCTGCGTGACCGGGCGCGCGTGCGCACCGCCCTGTATCGCATGTTCGAGCTGGCCAAGGCGCTGCCCATCTGCCTGGTGCACGGAGATACCCATGCCGGGAATCTCTATTTTGAACCCGACGGCCTGCCGGGCTACCTCGACTGGCAGCAGGTCATGAAGGGACCCTGGGCGCATGATGTGGCCGGATTCCTGATCACGGCGCTGGAGCCGGCCGAGCGGCGCGCCAGCGAGCAGACTCTGCTGCGGCACTATCTCGAGCGACTCGCGGCATACGGCGCCGCGGCGCCAGCCTTCGAGGCGGCCTGGAGCGCCTATCGCCGCCACACGATGTGGACCTTCATGTGGACGCTGTGCCCCACGGCGTTTCACCCTGAGCCCACCTGCATGGCCGTTGCCGCCAGGGCCTGCGCCGCCATCAACGATCTCGGTAGTCTTGATCTGCTGGCCGGCTGACGCCGGTACCTGCCTGGAGCCCATCATGTCGCGCATCACCAAACCGGATACCCTGCGTCATCATCCCGAAGCCGATGATCCCACTTGGCAGGAGAGTTTCTTTCTCGGCTGGTGCGACATTCAAAGGAACAGCGGCGGCAGTCATCACATCAGTCTGTGCCCCCATCTGCGCCGTGCGCACGTGTGGAGCTGGTTGGTCCTCAATGGCCAACGCGTGTCGCGCTTCCAATCGCACACGCTGCCGCTGCCCAGCGACAATCTCAACGACATGACGTTGGGACCGCTGCACTTCGTGGCGGGCGCGACGCTGCGCCAATTGGCGCTCACCGGCTCATTTGACTCGGCCGCCATGCACCTGGCCTTCGAGGCGTTCACCGATCCCGTGGAACTCGACTTCCAGAGCGGGGGCATGAAACTGGGCTCCAGTCACTACGAGTGCATGGGACGCGTGCGCGGCGCGGTGCAGGCCCATGGCAAGGAGTTCGCCATTGCCGGCAGCGGGTGGCACGATCACTCCTGGGGTCCGCGCCGCTTCAGCAGCAATCCGGCCGGTCGCTGGTTGTTTGCGGTCTTTGGCGATGATCTGGCCTTTTCGGTGTTTTCCCTGGGCGGCCCCAGCGGCGCCAACGAATTCGGTTATGTGCTCGATGGCGGCGTCATTCACCCGGTCGGTCGGGCCACCTTTCGGGCTGGCGTAGCCGACGATGGCATCTCGCCCACGGGTTGTGATGCGTTGATACGCACCACGACCGGACGGGGCTACCGGGTGTCGGGGCGCGTCAACGCCACCGCGTTGACGGGCGGCGCCGGGTGGCAGAATGACAGCGTCTTCTTTGCCATGGACGGGCTGACGGATTTCGAGTGTGGCGGGCGACTGGGCGAGGGCTTCATCGAGGTCTCGGAGATCAAGACCCTGAATGCCGCCCTGCGAACGGAGCTCGGATTGGACTGAGAGCGCGACGCAGGACGCAGCATGAGGCCATGGGCAGCAGGGTGGGGATCGCGATGAACCTGACGCAGCCGCTGCACAAGGCCTGCCGCGAACGCCCCGCCGCCACGGCCACGATCAGTGGCGGCCGGCGCCAGAGCTGGCAACAACTGGCCGAGCGCGTCGCCCGCCTCGCCGGCGTGCTGCGCGCAGCCGGACTCCAGGCCGGTGACCGCGTCGGCATCCTGGGGCTGAACTCCGCTCGCTACCTGGAATGCCTGTACGCGACCTGGTGGGTGGGCGGCGTGATCAACCCCATCAACACGCGCTGGACGGCCCCCGAGATTGCCGCTTCGCTGGACGACTGCGCCACGCGCCTGCTGCTGATCGACGCCGAATTCCGGCATTTGCTCGAGCCCATCAGATCCCACTCGCGCTGTCTCGACTGCGTGCTGGACACCGGTGGGGAAGCATCAGCCGGCGCGCCCGCTTACGAGGATCTGCTCGCCGGCGCAGTGCCCATGGCCGACGTCTGGCGCGGCGGTTCCGATCTGGCGGCGCTCCTGTACACGGGAGGGACGACCGGGCGACCCAAGGGAGTGATGCTCAGTCACGACAACCTGGCCATCAATGCCCTGGCGGCGTTGGCCGCGGCGCCGCGTCTGAGCTCGCCCGTCGCGCTGCACGTGGCCCCCCTGTTTCATGTCGGCGGCCTCAGTTTCCTGTTGCAACTGGCATCCCGCCTGCCCTGTCACGTCATGATGTCGAGCTTCGAGCCCGCCGCAGCCCTGCGCCTGATCGAGCAGGAGCGCGTGACCGAGTGTTTCCTGGTCCCAACGATGATCCAGCGGCTGTTGGCCGCGCCCGATTTCGAGCGCCATGATTTGTCCAGCCTGCACACCTTGATCTACGGGGCGGCGCCCATCGATCCGGTGCTGCAGGGCCAACTGCGACAGCAACTGCCGGCGGTGGGCCTGGTGCAGGCCTACGGTCAGACGGAAGCGGCACCCGTGGTCACGATACTGGGCGCCGAGCACCATGAGGCGCGCGGTCCCTATCCCGGCAAAGTGGCTTCTGCGGGCCGTCCCATTGGCATCACGGAGTTGTGCATCCTCGGTGCCTCGGGCGCTGAACAACCCGTGGGTGAGGCCGGCGAGATCTGCGTGCGCGGGCCTACGTTGATGCAGGGCTATTGGGGTCAGCCGGAACTGACGGCCGCGACGCTGCGCGACGGCTGGCTGCACACCGGTGATGTGGGCCACCTGGATGAGGATGGCTTCCTGTATGTCGTCGATCGCCTCAAGGACATGATCATCACGGGCGGCGAGAACGTCTATTCAGTGGAAGTGGAGAAAGTCCTGCTCGGTCATCCCGCCGTCGGCCTGTGCGCGGTGATCGGCGTGCCTGACGATCGCTGGGGAGAACGCGTGCACGCGCTGGTGGTACGCCATCCCGGCCTGGCGGTGAGCGCGAACGAATTGCTGCAGCACTGCCGTCTGCAACTGGCCGGATACAAATGTCCGCGGAGCGTGGAATTCCGCAGTGACCTGCCGCTCTCGGCCGCCGGCAAACTGCTCAAACACCTGGTGCGCGCCAGCTTCTGGCAGGACCGCCCGCGCCACATCGGTTGACTGGCACGAGCCCAGTGCAAGCAGGCCCGAACCATGGTCAAGCTCATCTTCTGCCTGCACCGACGCTCAGATCTCTCGCACCAGCAGTTTCTGGACCACTGGTACCTGCGCCACGCGCCACTCGTGCGCCAGCACGCCAAGGCCATCGGTTTGCTGCGTTACGTGCAGAGCCACGGGCTGGCGCACCCCATCGATGAGCTGCTGCGTCGCTCACGCGGCGGCCCGGCGGGCTATGACGGGGTGGCCGAGTTGTACTACGAGTCGGCGGAGGCCCTGCACCAGGCGATGTACGCTGCGGCGGCCCGCGCCGCCGGCCAGGTGCTGTTGGCGGATGAACGGCAGTTCATCGATCTGGCGCGCTCACCCCTGTTCGTGTGCGAGGAGCGGCTAATCCATGCGGACGCCGCCGTCGACGTTGAGCGTCTGGCCGGTGATGTAGGCCGCATCCGGCCCGAGCAGGAATGACACCGCCGCGGCCGGCTCCGCCACGCGCCCCTGGCGGCGCATGGGCACGGATCGGCCGATGGCCTGCTTCACCTCGCTCGCCGTCATGCGGCCACTGCGCTGTGCCGTACGCTCGATGGTCCCGTCCATCATGTCGGTGTCGATGGATCCCGGACACAGACAGTTGACCCGAATCTGCTGTCGCGCCAGCTCCAGCGCCAGCTGTTGCGTGAAGCCGACGACGCCGAACTTGCTGGCGCAATAGCCGCCGTAGTTGGCCATGCCCACGCGCCCGGCGAGCGAGGCGAGATTGACGATGGCGCCCGGTTGCTGTGCGGCGAGCAGACCCCGCGCCGCACGCTTGGACACCCGGTACACTCCGGTCAGATTCACGTCCAGTGTCCGTCGCCAGTCCTCGTCATCCAGATCAACGATCGCCGTCGCGCCGGTCGGGCCGGCGACACCGGCATTGTTGACCACCCCAGTGACGACCCCGAGCTCCCGCTCCGCCGTCTCGAACAACGCCGCAACCTGAGCGCTCACGGTGACATCGCAATCGACGGCCAGGGCCCGGCGCCCCAGTGCCCGAATCTCATCCGCCACCGCTTGGATGCCCTGCCAGCCGCTCTCGCGCTCGTGCTGTGGGTAGTCGGCGCGGCGGCGTGCGATGGAGGAGACCACCACATCGGCGCCGTCAGCCGCCAGCCTTACGGCGATGGCGCGACCGATGCCGCGCATGCGCCCGGCACCGGTCACCAATGCGACCATGCCCTGCAGCGGCGGCACTGCGCTCACGGCTCAGGCACCCGCCAGGGACTCGGCCGAGATCTGCACCAGCTGCTTGCCCTGATTGGTGCCCGTAAACAGCCGCTCCAGGGCCGCCGGCGCCTGCTCCAATCCGGCCACCACATCGACCCGGTAGTGCAACTGGCCCGCTTGCAGCCACTTGCTCAGGGCCGCATGGGCCTCGCGTGCCCGCGGCAGATAATCGATGACGATGAAGGCCTCCATGCGCCCACGCTGCACCAGAAACCGCCCCAGGTTTGTGAGCAGCTGTTGCGGCCGCTCATCGTTGTACTGCGAGATCAACCCGCACAACACGATGCGCCCCCTGAGCGCGATGGCGCCCATGGCTGCGTCGAGCGTCTCACCGCCCACGTTGTCGAAATACACATCCACTCCGCCTGGGCAGTGGCGGGCGATCGCCTCCGCCAGCGCCTGGGTGCGGTAGTTGATGGCCGCATCGATGCGCAGTTCCTCCCGCAACCAACGGCACTTGTCGTCGCTGCCGGCAATGCCCACCACATGGCAGCCCTGCGCCTTGGCAATCTGCGCCACCAGCGAGCCGACCGACCCAGCCGCGGCGGATACCAGCACGGTCTCGCCGGCGCAGGCCTTGCCGATCTCGAGCAAGCCAAAGTAGGCCGTTAATCCAGAGCTACCGAGCACACTCAGGTAGGCGGTGAGCGGCAATCGTCCAGCGCGCGGCAGACGCGCGAGCTCGCCGCCGCGGGCCAGCGCATAGCTCTGCCACCCCAGGGCGCCCGTTACGTAATCCCCCACCGCAAACTTGGGGTCGCGCGAGGCGCTCACCACACCCAGGGTGATCCCGCGCATGACATCGCCCAACTTGAGTGCCGGCAGATAGCTCGTGCGACCGCTCGCCCACAGGCGATTGGTCGGATCGAGGGAGAGGTAGATGTTGCGAACCAGCACTTGTCCGTCGCCCGGCTCCGGCAGCGGGATCTGCGACCACTGAAAATCTCCCGGCTGGATACGGCCGCGGGGAAATGCCGCCAGCAGCCAACGGGAATTGAGCGCGTCGGCGCTCACGGCGCGGCGCCACACAGACGCAGAAAATCCCCAAGTTCCGCCGCGCGCTGCTGGACTCCGGCCTGCAGCAGGCGCTCCAGCTGGGCGCGGGTGGCGTCCTCGCGTGCCAGTTCGGCAAACGCCGCCTCTTCCTGCTGCAGCCCGGCGTGCAGCTCCAGGCCAAAATCCACGCTGCGCTTGATGCGTGCGATCAACCCCGGCGGGTAGCTGGCTGCGCGGAAAGCGAGCGCGTCCACGGCGCCCGTGATGTGCGCGGCGGGCAGGGCCCGATTCACATAACCGTACTGCTGCGCACGCTCGGCATCCAGATCCTCGCAGCCCAGCATGATCTCCAGCGCGCGTGCCCGGCCCACCACGTGCGGCAGGCGCTGTGTGGCACCACCGCCGGGAATCAATCCCAGCGCGGCCTCGGGCTGCGCCAGAAGCGCGCGGCCCAGCGCGGCGAAGCGTAGGTCGAGGGCCAGTACGAACTCGCTGCCCCCGCCGCGCGCGCGCCCTTCGATTTGCCCGATGGTCAACTGGGGCAGACCGCGATAGCGCTCGCACATGTCATTGAAGGGCAACAGACCCGCGTGCGGCCGGGGGGGTGAGGCGCCGTACTCGATGATCATGCGCAGATCCGCATGGGCGAGAAAGAAGTCCGGATCGGCGCTGCGAAACACCACGACTCTGATGCGCGACGCCCCCTCCAGCCAGCTCAACAGCCGGCGCAGCTGCCGCACCAGGGAAGCATCCAGCAGATTGATGGGCGGATGGGCTATGGTGACAAACAGCACACCACGCTCGATGCCGATGCGCAGGCTGGACAGTTCCGGCAGTGGCTCACTCATCTGCGCCCCACCAGGCATGCCCGCTTACGCATAGGGGCGCTCGCGCCACCAGGGAAAGTAATCGGGCATATCGCGCGTGACACGGTCGCGAAACTGCGGCGCGCGCTTCTCCAGGAAGGAGCTGACGCCTTCGGCCACGTCCGCGCTGTGGCCACGGGCCACGATTCCGCGGCTGTCGATCTTGTGAGCCTCCATGGGATCATCCATGCCCAGGCCGCGCCAGAGCATCTGGCGGATCAGGGCGATGGCGACCGGCGCGGTGTTGTCGATGATCTCGCGCGCCAGGCCGAGCGCGGCCGGCAGCAACTCGGCTTCCGGGTGGACGGAGCGGACCAGCCCCGCGGCGAGAGCCTCGCTGGCGGGGAATACGCGGCCGCTGTAGCACCATTCCAGCGCCCGCGAAATACCCACCAGTCGCGGCAGGAAGTACGACGAGGCGGCTTCCGGCACGATACCGCGGCGCGCAAACACAAAGCCGATGCGCGCCTTGTCACTGGCCAGTCGGATATCCATGGGCAGGGTCATGGTGATACCCACGCCCACCGCCGGCCCATTGATGGCGGCGATGACCGGCTTCAAGCACTTGAAGATGCGCAGCGACACCCGGCCTCCGCCATCGCGGGCGCGCTCCTGCGTGTAGTCGACCCGACCACCGCTCGCCGCGCCGGCCACGTGCCCGCGATCCACCTGAAAGGCGCCGGGGCCCGCCGCCAGATCCGCCCCGGCGCAGAAGGCCCGCCCGGATCCCGTGACAATCACCACACGGACCGCGTCGTCCGCATCGATGCGTTCGAAGACGTCCAGCAGCTCGTTCATCATCGGCACGGTAAAGGCATTGAGACTGGCCGGGCGATGCAGCGTTACCGTGGCCACGCCGTCCGCTACGGAATACAGAATGGTTTCATAGTTCACAGCAGGGCACTCCCACGACCCGCCGCCAGCACCGGGCCGCGGCCCGGCGGCGGCTCAGTTACCGTTGAACGACGCTGGACGTTTGGCCTGGAAGGCGGCCACGCCCTCGTCGAAATCCGCGCTCCGGCCGGCGGTCAATTGCAGTTCGCGCTCCATGTTCAGCGCCTCCGCCCAGGTGGCATCCACGGCGTGCCATACCGAGCGTCGGATCAATCCCAAGGCCAGGCTCGGTCCGTTCGCCAACCTCGTCGCCACTGCCAACGCCTCCTCCTCCAGCCTGACATCGGCCACCACGCGATTCACCAGACCCCACTCCATCGCTTTGGCGGCCGGCAGTCGCTCGGCCAGCAAGGCCAGCTCCATGGCGCGCACCCGGCCGATGGTCCGCACCAGCATGTGCGTCGAACCCCCGTCCGGCACCAGGCCGATGCGGGCAAAGGCCTGGAGAAAATAGGCCGACTCGCCGGCGAACACCAGGTCGCCGGCCAGCGCCAGCGAGGCCCCGACCCCGGCAGCCGCGCCACCCACGGCCGTTAGCCACGGAATCGGCAGATCGCGCAGCCGTGTCATCAGTGGATTGATGTGGCTGGCCAGCACCGCGCCCGCATCGCGCTGCGAGCGCTCGGCCAGCAGACCGCTGCCGAGCCGGCCGTCCAGCGCCGCTCCGGAGCAGAATCCACGCCCCGCGCCCGTCAGCACCAGCGCACGCACCGATTTGCAGAGCGCATCGAGTGCCTGGTTGAGGTCCTCGACCATCTGCAAGCTGAGCGCATTGAGCGTCGCGGGCTCATTGAGCCGGAGCACACCGACCCGATCATGGATTTCGACCGCTACTTTTTCAAAATTCATGCGCACCTCAGACTCTTGACGGTTTCCAAGTCCACGATCGCCGTACAGGCGCGCTCCGTGTTGAAGACGCACACGTCCTCCGGATGCATGGCCGTCGGGCACATGGCCGTCAGGAACATCCACATGGCGTGCTGCCGGTAACTGAGCCAGGCCTCATCGAAGCCAGGTGCCCGCACCCCGTTGGCGGCCAGTCGATCCAGATAGAAGCTCAGTTGCTCGCGCTCATGAGCACGGCGATTTTCCACCGACTGGGATCCAACCACCAGATAAGAGACATCGAAGGCCCAGTGATTGCGCATCACCGTGGCCCAGTCCAGATATCCCGGTGTGCCGTCGGGGTCAAAGAACATGTTCGCCTGGTGCGAGTCCCCATGCACGATGCAGCAGGCGTCACGCAGGTCATTATCCTGCATCTGCATGAGGGCCTTGCGCATCAGCGCCCGGTCGCGCAGGACCGCGGGCACTTTGGCAAAACGCGGCTGCTGTTCGGCCGTATCCCAGAATCCGAGGAACATGTCGATGACCTGGCTCTCGACGATGGCGCCACCGCGCTTGAGCCACGGCAGGCCGTCAAGCTCCGGACTGCGCCAGAATGCGGCGTGATAACCGGCCTGGAGCGCCAGCACCCGCTGCATCATGTCCGGTTCCAGCGGCCGCGATTGCGTGCCAAAGGTGGCCCGGCGCAGTAACAGGTCCTCCATCAGGATCAGGCCGTTGGGCGAATCCGGATCCAGGAGTTCCGCGTAGCTTTTCGGACAATTGATGGGCAGTCGCGGCGCCAGGTCGCGAAAGAACAGCGCCTCGGTGGCATTCATAGAGATGAAGGCGTCGCTGTGCGCCCCCCAGCCGGTCTTCACCCACAGGGACGGCGGCAAGCCATGCGCTGCTCCGGCGGCGTTGTAGTGCAGGAACAGTCGGGCCTTGGTCGCCATGCCGCCGATGACCGTCCCGGTGGTCACGTCGTCGACGACGGTCCCCGGGTAGCGCGCGGCCAGTACCGCGGTCAGCCACGGCGCCGTCACTTCCTGTAATGATTTGGGAAAGTAGCCTGGGCCACTCATGGCTCAGAGCTCATGCGTACCGAAGAGGGCCGAGCTGACGGTCGGTGCTCCCGGACCGCCGGTGAGCAGACAGATCCGGGCATTGGGCACGGGATTGGCCGACTCCCCGCGCAGCACCCGCACGGATTCGATCGCGGTGCCGATCCCGTGGATGAACCCCTGGGCAAGATTCCCGCCCGAGGTGTTGACGGGCAGGATGCCTGAGGGAGCGATCAGGTTTTCGAATCTGACGAAGTCGGTCACGTTCTCGTAAGTGCAGAACCCATGGTCGATGAGCGCCGCGACGCCCTGCGCGCTGAAGTTCTCGTAGACCTGCAC
>Ga0075017_100001584_pt1 | contig 13991 bp, 7 predicted proteins | sample AleBraG_ABR_2012_FD_71475 | JGI IMG/M metagenome (GOLD analysis project Ga0075017, IMG submission 71475) | Freshwater sediment microbial communities in response to fracking from Pennsylvania, USA - Alex Branch Run_MetaG_ABR_2012 | ecosystem: Environmental > Aquatic > Freshwater > Creek >... | reverse complement strand
CTCCTTTATTTCTTGGCAGAAATTTCCCAGAGCCTATCACGGGCTCTGGGTGGAGAGCCACCCCTAACTTTCAACGGGAATCCGGACATCCTCCCGGTTTTTCGCTCCGGCCATCGGCGCCCGGGAGTTTGCGCTTTGTGACCCTCTGGGGCGGGTGGTCACCTTGGTATCGGCGTAACGGCCGAACGCATCCTGGTGAACAGGCGAAGAGCGACCTGTTTTAACTTGTTGATTTGGCTGACGCAAGACCCAGCTTTCCCGAACGGGCCTTTTGGAGGGAGCAAGGCGCACACGAGCCGGGCGCTGACTTGACTTCCTGAAGCGGCGTTTCACGGGATCAATCGTCCCGGCCGAGCTTCTGTGAACACGCGCGTCGAGCTTTCTCCGAGTAGCGCTGAGTCGGACGGAACCGCTGACAATTCGGCGAACTCAAGGCTGGCCCGTAGAGGCTAACTTGGAACGATGATGTCGTGACGAACGTGAAACCATCGAAGTAGTCGTTGAAGCCTGTCCCGTTGTCGAATGTCAGGGTTCCGCTGGCATCGCCTGTCGGGCAGAACCCTTGGACGCTCGCAGAGCAGTTCACCAGCGTCCCTCCCGATGTGAAACTCAGGATTTGAAGCGATGCGGGCTGTGTTACTAGCGGGCCGGGATTGAAGTTCAAATCCAGCGATCCCGCAGTGCCGGAGATGGACGACGTATCTACAGTAGAGAGAAAGTCAAAAAGAATCGTAAAGTTTTGAAACGATCAGGCGGCTCCTTTCACTTCACATCAGACGTCCGACGATCGGGAGGCTCAACGTTAACCGAGCGTCGAAAGCTGAAAACAAACAAGAAGGAAAAGGAGAACTATCATGGCCGAAATCCCAACCGGGTACCGCGCGCTCGCCAACAGCGAACGACAGGCGGCAGCAGGCGCAGCCCGGATCGGTGCGTCCGATCCGAAAGAAAAGTTTACAGTCACCGTCCGGCTTAGAACACGACCCGGCGCCCCACCAATGCCCGAAGTGAGTGCGGTAGCCGCCTCGCCCAGGAACCGGGCGAAGCGAATGTCGCGAGAGGAATATGAATCTGCCTACGGCGCCGCGCAGGCGGACCTTGACGCAGTAGGAGCGTTCGCCAAAAGCCACGGCCTCACGGTAACCGACAGCAGTTCGGCGCGCCGCAGCGTCGTGCTTTCGGGAACCGCCGACCAGCTCAGCAAGGCCTTTGGCGTCGAACTGCACCAGTATCAGACATCCACGGAAACGTATCGCAGCCGGGAAGGCTCCATTTACATTCCGGAGAATCTGGCTGACGTTGTCGAGAGCGTTCACGGTTTCGACAATCGTCCGATGACGCAGCCGTTGTACAGAGGCGTCACGAACGCTAAGGGTGTGACGACACCGCAGGGCACTTCGCCGCTCACCCCTCCCCAGGTGGCGAAACTCTATCAGTTCCCCACGAACTCGGCGGCCGGACAGACCATCGGAATCCTCGAGTTCGGCGGTGGCTACAAGCCCGCGGACATTACGAATTACTTCACCAACGTGGTGCACCTGCCTGTTCCGACGGTGGTCTCCGTTGGAGTCGACGGTGCGACGAATAGCCCGGGTGGAAGCGCGGATACCGAAGTCATCCTGGATATTTCCGTTGCCGGTTCTGTGGCCCCGGGCGCGAAGCTCGTCGTCTATTTTGCCCCGAATACGACCCAGGGCTGGCAAGACTGCCTCACCACCGCGATCCACGATTCAGGGAACCGGCCTTCGGTCCTTTCCGTCAGCTGGGGCGGATCCGAGAGCGGCCTGCAGTCGGCAGGCTTCGTGGCGGCTGTGGAAAGCGCGATGAGTGCTGCCGCGGCGCTGGGCGTAACGATCTTCTTCTCCTCCGGCGACGGTGGCTCGGGCAATCCGGCAGGCGTTCTATATCCCGCGTCTTCTCCCCAGGCGACCGGCTGCGGTGGCACCACCATCCAGAACGTCTCCGGATCTTCCTACACACAGGTCGCGTGGGCAGGCAGCGGCGGCGGTATCAGCAATTCGTTCGGGAAGCCCTACTGGCAGTCCTGGGCGGGCATTCCCGTCTCGGCCAATCCCGCTGGCCATGTGGGCCGCGGCGTTCCCGATATTGCGGGCAACGGCGATCCCAACAGCGGGTATATGCTCATTCTGAACGGCGCTTCCACCGGTCCGTGGGGTGGCACAAGCGCTGTCGCACCGCTCTATGCGGGCCTGATGGCGCTGCTCAACGCGAGCCTCGGCGAACCGCTGGGCTATCTCAACTACAACCTCTACGCCTTCCAGGGGCCCTACGTTTTCAACGACGTCACTTCGGGCAGCAACGGAGCTTATGCCTCCGTGCCGGGATGGGATGCAGTTACCGGCCTGGGCAGCGTTGTGGGGACGGCAATGGCGACTGCGCTCGAAGGCATCGGACTTCCGCCCGGCCTGGCCGTGTTCAATAGCAAGTTGTACATGGCGTGGAAGGGCATTGAATTCGACGAACGGATCTTCTTCAACGACTTCACCGGCAGCGCCTGGACTCCGCAGCAGCTTGTGGGAGGCGTCGGAACAAGCGCCGGCGTATCGCTTGCCGTATTCAATGGCCAGCTATATATGGCCTGGAAGGGGCTGGGTGCGGACCAGGGTATTTACTATTCGCACTATAACGGCGCCACCTGGGCGCAGCAGCAGCTCGTCGGGGGCGTCGGCACCAGCACAGGTCCGCGGCTTGCCGTCTTCAACGGAAAGCTCTACATGGCGTGGAAGGGCGTGGAAGGCGATCAGCGCCTCTTCTATTCGTCATTCAACGGCACCACGTGGGCGCCGCAAGTGCAGATTCCGGGCGTTGCCAGCAGCGTCGGGTCGGCCCTTGCGGTCTTCGGCAATGTGCTCTACGCGATCTGGAAAGGCCAGTTCGGCGACCAGGGCATTTACTGGTCTACGTTCAACGGCGCCGCCTGGGCGCCGCAGAAACAGATCGCCGGTGTCGGCACCAGCGAAGGACCGTCTCTCGCGGTCTTCAATGGTCGCCTTTACGCGGCATGGAAAGGCCAGTTCTCCGACCAGCGGCTGTGGTTCTCCTTCTTCAACGGAGTGAGCTGGGCCCCGCAGGCGCAGATTCCGGGAGTCTTCAGCAGCATCGGTCCGAACATTCAGGTATTCGGAAATGCGATGTATATGACCTGGAAAGGCGAACTGGGCGATCAGCGCATCTGGTACACCAACTACAACGGTTCGGTCTGGGCTCCGCAGCAGATCGTGCCGGGAGTTGGCACCAGCACTGACCTGATAGCGCACGCCGGAGCTTAGTTATAGTTAGCGTTGATCGGAAGTGCCCGGCGGGATACAGCCTGAGGAATGCTGGATTTCGACCGCCGGGCACGAGACTTGATCGGCATAGGGGGGCGGCGGTCACCCTCCGACTCCTGTGCCAGTCTTAAGCGCTGTCCGTAGAAGTGCGTTGGCGGTTCCGGACGTATCGTCGACTCGGAGAGAGGTCCATCTGCATTCCTCCCGTGAAGTCGGCAACACGAGGAGCGGCGGCTGATTTATTGCCGCCGATGCAGCTATGTCCGGGTGTCTCCATGATCTTACGAGCGATTCGAGTCAGTGCGATCCATCGGCAGGCTGGCGCGGGAATGAGCCGGGAGCCGGCGCGGGTTCGCGTGATAACATTCCGGTGTCGAGGATCCAAATCTGAGCCAACTGCACAGAATCTCCGGCTGTGAGGAGACGAAGCGAAAGGCCGATGTGCTCTTCCTCCACGGGCTGGGCGGGGACGCGTTTACCACCTGGCGTCATGGCGGGGACGATTCGAGTTCGTGGCCGCACTGGCTCGGCCAAGAGTTTCCCGAAGTGGGGGTGTGGTCACTCGGCTATGCCGCCAGTCCGACGAAATGGACTCGCCCCCTGGGTTGGTTCTCGGACAGCCACCGCGATGCCGGACATACCATGGCGCTGCCGGACCGCGCCCGGCAAGTGCTCGACCTGATGGTGCAAAACGGGTTCGGTGAGCGCCCGCTCTTCTTCATCTGCCACAGCCTGGGCGGCTTGGTGGCCAAGCAGATTCTGCGGATGTCCTCGGATTCGGTTGACGCCCGGGCGAAGAAAGTGTTTACGAACACTCGCGCCGTGTTGTTCCTGGCTACGCCGCACGCCGGCGCTGCGCTGGCATCGCTGGCAGATGCGTTTGGGGCTATCTTCGGGACTACCGTCACGATGGAAGATTTGCGCGCCCACGACGCCCATTTGGCAGACCTGTTCAACTGGTATCGCCATCACGCCCCTGAGACGGCCACCTACTATGAAACGCGGAGCGTCAAAGGCTTCACCATCGTGAATCGGACATCCTCCCAATCCGGCGTGGGAGCGGACCCCATTGGGCTGGAGGAAGACCACAAGTCGATCGCCAAGCCACGGGACCGCGATGCGCAGGTGTGCGGGGCCGCGCGGGACCTGCTTCTCAACGTTGTCCTTGCCCCAGCGCCGGCGCCGCCGCTCGCAAAGGTCGAAGGAGCGCCGGTGCAGCGCGTCCCTCATGAACTGCCTCCCGCCGCGGAGGAATTCTTCGGACGCCGCGGCGAATTGGAACTCCTGATCGAGCGGCTGCGAGCCCGGAAGAACACCGCCGTCGTGGGGCCGGCGGGACTGGGCAAGACCGCCTTGGCGGCCAGGGCGCTGGTTGAGGTGGTTGGCGATACGCCGGCCGCGCTGGCGAGCAGCCTTTTTCCCGACGGCGTCGTATTTCTCGATCTCTACACCTTCCGTGGCGAGGCCGAACCGGCGTGGGACACTCTGGCGAACCGGCTGGCGGGGTCCGGATTCCTGCAAGGTTCGCTCGCCCGGGACCGGGCGGCCGAAGCCTGCCGCGGGCGCGATCTGCTGGTGGTGTTGGAGGGCGGCGAAGAAGCGGACGGCAGGGACGGACGAACCAATATCGACGAGCTGCTCAAAGTCCTGACGACGCAGAATCGTTGGCTGCTGTTGACGCGCTTGAGCACGCAAGCGGCGCCCGCCGAGAGCGTGCAGCTGCGTGAAGCCCTGAACCCGGAGGACGCCGGGCGGCTGCTGAACACGCTGACAAAGGGCCGCATCACCGCTTCCCTGCGCGAGCGCGCCCTGACGTTGCTGGAAGGCCATCCGCTGGCGCTGACCTGGGCCGGCAATCTGCTGGCACGCGACGATGACGATCCGGAACATCTGGTGGGCGAGTGGGAGGCGGCCGGTCTGCCTCCGCTCAACGACCCCACGCAGGCCGCGCACACGCTGGAATGGCTCTTCAACCGCAGTGTGCGCGGGCTCGACGGCACCGCCAAACGGGTGATGACGGCGGCGGCGCTGCTGGCGCACGCGCCCTTTCCGCTGGCCGCTGTGAGTGAGGTCTTGGATGACTCCGGCCTGGGAGGCGAACAGGCTGGCCGCGAGGCGCTCAAGGTCCTGGCCCAAACCGGCCTGCTCCGGCGGTCGAAGGAGGCGGATCACTGGCAGTTCGCCCATGTACTCAGCTACCGTTTTGCCCGCCAGGAGACCGGTTCCGATCCGGCTGTCCGAGTGCGGTTAGGGCGCTGGCTTCACGGCTATGTGGAGAAAGCCCTGGCAGGAGGCTCTGCCAGCGGCGGGCCGCTCTCGCTCACTCGCGCGCTGGAGCATCTCGCCGCATTGTTGCGCGCGGACGACGACCAGAGCCTTTGGATCCCCCTCGCGAACGCCGCACTCTACGATTTCGCAAACCGGCTGAAAGACTTGGGTCGGCTGACTCTGGTGAAACTTGCCGTGGGCTCGGTAGCGAGCTGGCTGGACGGGTTTCCGGCCGACAAAGCGCAAGAGCCGGAGTGGTTTCGCGTGCGCTCGGTGGTGCTCGAAAAGGTAGGCGATGTGCAAAGGGCGCAAGGCGATCTGGCGGGGGCGCTGGCCTCCTACGGGAAGTCGCTGGAGGTGAGGCGACGGCTGGCCGAAGCCGATCCTTCGAACGCGGGTTGGCAGCGGGACCTGAGCGTGAGCCAAGAGAGGATCGGCAATGTGCAGAGGGCGCAAGGAGATCTGGCCGGGGCGCGGGCGTCATACGGGAAGTCGCTGGAGGTGACTCGGCGGCTGGCCGAAGCCGATCCTTCGAACGCGGGTTGGCAGCGGGGCCTGAGCGTGAGCCAAGAGAAGATCGGCGATGTGCAGATAGACCAAGGCGATCTGGCCGGGGCGCTGGCCTCCTACGGGAAGTCGCTGGCGGTGAGGCGACGGCTGGCCGAAGCCGATCCTTCGAACGCGGGTTGGCAGTGGGACCTGAGCGTGAGCTATGACAGGATCGGCGATGTGCAGAGGGCGCAAGGCGATCTGGCCGGGGCGCTGGCGTCCTACGGAAAGTCGCTGGAGGTGAGTCGACGGCTGGCCGAAGCCGATCCGTCGAACGCGGGTTGGCAGCGGGACCTGAGCGTGAGCCATAACAAGGTGGGCGATGTGGAGAGGGCGCAAGGCGATCTGGCCGGGGCGCGGGCGTCCTACGAGATGTCGCTGGAGGTGATGCGAGGGCTGGCCGAAACCGATCCGTCGAACGCGGGTTGGCAGCGGGACCTGAGCGTGAGCCATAACAAGATCGGCGATGTGCAGAGGGCGCAAGGCGATCTGGCCGGGGCGCGGGCGTCCTACGGGAAGTCGCTGGAGGTGAGGCGACGGCTGGCCGAAGCCGATCCTGCGAACGCGGGTTGGCAGCGGGACCTGAGCGTGAGCCACAACAAACTGGGCGATGTGCAGAGTGCGCAAGGCGATCTGGCTGGGGCGCTGGCGTCCTACGGCAAGTCGCTGGAGGTGATGCGACGGCTGGCCGAAGCCGATCCTGCGAACGCGGGTTGGCAGCGGGACCTGAGCGTGAGCCGTAACAAGATGGGCGATGTGCAGAGTGCGCAAGGCGATCTGGCTGGGGCGCTGGCGTCCTATGGGAAGTCGCTGGAGTTGAGGCGACGGCTGGCCGAAGCCGATCCTTCCAACGCGGGTTGGCAGCGGGACCTGTCCTTGAGCCTGACGCGCATTGCTCAAGTCCACGAGCGGAATGGCAACCATAGTGAGGCTCTGAGGCTAGCGGAAGAAAGCCTTGCAATTGACGAGCGTCTGGCAGCCCTTGACCGCAGCAACGTCATGTGGCAGAAAGACGTGGCGGTGAGCCGCGCACTTGTAAGGCGCTTGTCGGGCCCATCGCAGCCTGTTTAATTGGCCAATTCGAACAACCCCGCCGCGCCTTGGCCGCCGCCGATGCACATGGTCACCACTCCGTACCTGGCTTTGCGCCGGCGCATTTCGTTCGCCATGGTGCCCACCATGCGTGAACCCGTCATCCCGAACGGATGGCCGATGGACACCGATCCGCCGTTGACGTTCAGCTTCGCCGGATCGATACCCAGACGGTCGCGGCAGTACACCACCTGCACCGCAAAGGCTTCGTTCAGTTCCCAAACACCGATGTCGTCCATCTTCAGGCCATGCTTCTTCAGCAGTTTGGGGATCGCGAAAACCGGACCGATGCCCATCTCATCCGGTTCGCAGCCAGCCACGGAGAAGCCGCGGAAAATGAGCTTATATGGGATGCCCAATTTGTCGGCGCGCTCGCGCGACATGAGCAATGTCGCCGAGGCGCCATCGGAGAGTTGCGAGGAGTTGCCCGCCGTCACGCTGCCTTGCCCGCTGGTCGGATCGAAGTGCGGCGGCAGCTTCAGCAGGCCCTCCAGCGTGGTGTCCGGCCGGTTGCATTCGTCCTTATCGCAGCAGACTTCCTCCATCTTCACGACTTCGCCGGTCTTCTTATCGAGCACGGCGCGGTTCACTTTCATCGGGGCGATCTCGTCGTCGAAGAAGCCCTGTTCCTGCCCGCGGGCGGTGCGCTGCTGGCTCAGCAGAGAATATTCGTCCTGCGCCAGGCGGCTCACGTTGTAGCGCTTGGCTACTACTTCCGCGGTCACGCCCATCACCATATAAATGCCCGGCATTTTCTCTTTGAGCGCCGGGTTCGGGTCGTTGTCGCGAACCGCCATGCTGATGCTTTCCACACCCCCGCCGATGGCCACATCCACATCCTCATTCTGAATCTGATGCGCGGCCACCGCGATGGCATTCAGCCCCGAAGAGCAGAAGCGGTTGATGGTGCTGCCCGGCACCGTCACGGGCAGGCCCGCCAGCATTGCGGACACGCGGGCCACGTTGCTGCCCTGCGGCCCGTGCGGTTGGGCACAACCCAGAACCACGTCGCCCACTTCGGCCGGGTCCAACTGAGGAACGCTCCTCAATACTTCGCGGATGGCGTGCGCCGCCAGATCGTCCGGCCGTGTCCGGTTAAAGGACCCGCGATGCGATTTCGCCAGCGCCGTGCGCTTGCTGTCTACCACTACTGCTTCTCTCATGCATTGCTCCCTTTGGCAGCAGCGCCGGCCACGGCCAACGTGCTGTTCCCAAAATCGCTGAATCGCTTGTTTTCCTTGGCCAGTTTTTCCAGCAGCGGTGCCGGCTTCCAGCGTTCGCCGTGCTGCTTGTGGAATTCCACGACGCGGTCGTAGACTTTCTGCAGGCCCACCGTGTCGGCGTAGAACATCGGGCCGCCGCGGTGAGCCGGGAATCCGTAGCCATTCAGATAGATGATGTCGATATCGAGGGAACGGAGCGCAAACCCTTCTTCCAGGATGCGAGCGCCTTCGTTGACCAGACCGTAGATGGTGCGTTCCACGCATTCTTCGGCGCCGATCTGGCGCGGTGTTATGCCGGCTTTTTTCTGGGCTTCGGCGATCACTCCGTCCACCACGGGATCAGGGCTCGGACGGCGGTTTTCATCGTATTTGTACCAGCCGGCGCCCGTCTTTTGTCCGTAGCGGCCGAGCTCGCACAGCAGATCTTCCACCGTCGGTTCGCCGGTGGATTTGCCGGCCAGCGCCAATTCCTTGCGGATGCGCCAACCCACATCGAGGCCGGCCAGGTCGCCGGTCGCCAGCGGGCCCATCGCCATTCCCCATTCGTAGAGGGCCTTGTCGATGTCGGCCACCTTCGCGCCTTCCAGCGCCAGGTACTGCGCCTCCCGCCGGTACGGCCCGAACATCCGGTTGCCCACAAAGCCCCAGCAGTTGCCCACCAGCACGCCGATCTTGCCGATCTTCTTGGACAGCGCCATGCAGGTGGCGATGACTTCTTTGGATGTGGCAGCGCCGCGCACCAGCTCGAGCAACCGCATCACGTTGGCCGGGCTGAAGAAGTGAGTTCCGATGACGAACTCCGGCCGCTTGGTGGCGGAGGCGATCTCGTCAATGTTGAGGGTGGAGGTATTCGACGCCAGGATGGCTCCCGGCTTGGCGATCTTATCGATCTCGCCGAAGATCTTCTTCTTCAGCTCCATGCCTTCAAACACGGCCTCCACGATCATGTCCGCCTGGTCGAAGCCGTCATAGGTGAGCTGCGGCGTAATGCGCGCCATGCGCTCGTCCATCTGCGCCTGCGTGAAGCGCCCTTTGGCAACTGAGTTCGCGTAGTTCTTCTTGATCGTGTTTATCCCGCGATCCAGAGCCGCCTGCTCGCTCTCTTTGATGAGCACGGGAATTCCCGCGTTGGCGAAGTTCATGGCGATGCCGCCGCCCATGGTGCCCGCCCCGATGACGGCTGCTTTGTTCACCGGGATCAGTTGAATGTCCTTGCCGATGTCGGGGATTTTGGCCACTTCGCGCTCGCCGAAAAACACGTGGATCATCGACTTGGATTGATCGGAGAACAGGCAATGCTGGAACAGCTCGGATTCCCGGGCGATGCCTTGCTCAAAGGGCAATTTGGTGGCGGCCTCCACGGCGTCTATGGCCGCCTGCGGCGCCAGCACATTACGCGCCCGCTTGCGGGCGGCGTCCCGGGCAGCGGCGAACACCGGAGCATTGGCTTCCGCAGTGCCCAATTTATCGGTGAGATCGCGCGTGCGGCGCGGCTCCTGCCCAATTTTCGTTTTGGCGAACGCGATGGCGCCGGCCAGCAGATCGCCTTCCACAATTTGATCTAGGATGCCGGCTTTCAGCGCGTCCGATGCCTTGACCGGGTCGCCGCCCGCGCACATCTCGACCGCCTTCTGGACGCCCGCCAAGCGCGGCAAGCGTTGCGTTCCCGCCGCGCCGGGGATGATGCCGAGTTTCACTTCCGGTTGCCCGACCTGCGCATCCGCTACCGCTACGCGATAGTGGCAGGCCATGGCTGTTTCCAGGCCGCCGCCGAACGCCGTGCCGTGAATCGCCGCCACAACGGGCTTGCTCGATTTTTCCACCGCATTCAGAATCTCATTGAAGCCTGGCCCGCGGCGTGTCTGGCCCGAAGTCATTTTGCCGAACTCTTTGATGTCCGCGCCGGCGATAAACGTTCGCCCGCCGCCGATCAAGACGATCGCTTTCACGCTGTCGTCTTTGCCGAATGCTTCCACGCCGGTCAGGATCCCTTCAGGCACTCCCGGGCTCAGCGCGTTGACTGGCGGATTGTTCACTGTGAGAATTCCAATCTCACCAGATTTACTGGACTGTACAAGGTCGCTCATGGCCATTGATTCTATCGCAGTGCGGGACTCCAAAACGCGCTATATAGGAGAACATGAAACACCTCGTCGTATTCCTGCTGGCGGCATTCGCCCTCTCCGCGCAGACCCTCCCGGTGAGATGGGAAGAACTGACCGCGGACGACTTTCTGAGCGCGATCGGAAAAGCCCAAGGCACCTGCCTGCTGCCCTTCGGCATCGTGGAAAAACACGGCCCCCATTTGCCGCTGGGCACGGACTTGATCAACGTGCGCTACGTGGCCGTACGTGGCGCCGAGCAGGAGTATGCGGTGGTCTTCCCCGAGTACTTTGCCGGACAGATTTTCGAGGCCCGGCATGAGCCCGGCACGATTGCCTACAGCGCCCGCCTGCAGATCGAGCTGTTGCAGGAAACCACCGACGAAATGGCCCGCAACGGCTGCAAGAAAATCGTGATTGTCAATGGCCATGGCGGCAACACGCACCTGCTACCATTCTTTGCGCAGGCACAACTGGCGGCGCCTGCCAAGGATTACGTGGTGTACGTGTTTTCACGGCCCAACTACCCGCCGGGAAGGCCAGCCATGCACGACGCGATTGACGCCCACGCCGGTGAATCGGAGACCGCGCACTTGCTGGTGGCCCGGCCGGACCTGGTTCATATGGATCGCGTGGCCCGGGAATCCGGCGCAGATCGAAAACGGCAGGATCTGCCGCCCAGCGTCTACACGGGGATTTGGTGGTACGCCAAGTTCCCCGATCATTACGCCGGCGATGGAGCGCAGGCCACGCGAGAGCTTGGTGAGTTCGATATGCGAGCCTGGGCCAAAGCAATCGCCGAAGCAGTGCGGGCGATCAAGGCCGATGCAACCAGCCTCAAACTTCAGAATGAGTTCTTTGAAAAGGGCGAGAAGCCGGTGCGATGAGCAAGATCAAGCCAGCAAACGCAGCGTGGTGAGGGCCATTACCTTGGCGGCGTTCACCAGGTCTTCGATGACGACGTATTCGTCGGGCTGGTGCGCAAGGTCGACCATGCCCGGGCCATAGGCGATGCAGTCGTGAATGTGGGCGATGCGTGAGACGTGCTTGTGATCGTAGGTTCCGGGGCTGGCGGTCAAGGGCGGAGTCTTACCGAGAAGGGCTTCGATGCTGCCGGACACTGCGCCGATCAACTTGCTGGCTGGGTCCGTCTGCGTGGGATGGACAATCATGAGGTCTTCCAGGCTGTAGCGGAAATTTGCATTGTCGCGGCGCAGGCCCTCCAGCAGTTCTTCAATTTCGGCACGTACCTGATTGAAGGACTCCTCGGGTAGAAAGCGCCGGTCAAAGATGGCGCCGGCGCGATCGATGACGCAAGGCGTGTGCGTGCCATCTTCGGGCTGGCCGCCGAAGATGGAGTTGAGGTTGACGCTGGCGGCGCGGGAAGCGGGCGGCTCGACGGGCATGACGGTCTGGCGCTGGGCCAGCAGCGGTTTCAAGGAGTGATTGACCGCGTAAATCAACTCACCAAGGTGATCGGCGGCGTTGATTCCTAGATGGGGCATGCTGCCGTGAGCGGTGCGGCCGTGTTGCAGGACCTTGAACCAGTAGACGCCGCGATGGCCGATGCAGATCCGGTCCACGTAAGTCGGCTCGGTGATGATGACGAAGTCTGTCTGGTCGGACTGCAGCCAGCCATGTTCGGCTAGATAAGCGACACCGGCAAAGCCGCCGCTTTCCTCGTCCACAGTGCCGCTCTGTTCCACCGTGCCTTGTAGCTTGACGCCGCTGCGGCGGATGGCTTCCACCGCAAAGATCGATGCGGCGATTCCGGCCTTCTGATCGGCCGTGCCGCGGCCGTAGAGTCTGCCGTCTTGAATGAGGCCGGTGAATGGATCGACCGTCCAACCGGCGCCGGCGGGGACAACATCGAAGTGCCCGTTGAAATGGAGCACGGGTTTCGTGCCGGCGGGCAGCCGGCCGAAGACGTTGACGCGCGGGTGCCGCGGGGTGTTCTCGGGCCGGCCGTCGGCTTTGATGAACTCGACCTCGTAGCCGAACTGCTTTAGCTGTTGGCCGATGAACTGCGCTCCGACAACATACTCTTCGCCCGGGGGATTGATAGTGGGAATGCGGGTGAGCCCTTGCAAAAAGGCGATCATCTCCTCGCGGATGTCCTCCACCGCGCGGAGGACTTGCTCAGAGTGGGGGTTCAAAGCGGCCATCAATGGCTGTCCATCCTCCGTCGACAAAGAGCACGGTGCCGGTGACGAAGCTGCTGGCTTCGGACGCGAGAAAAACAATCGGCCAGGCGATCTCTTCCGGCTTGCCCCAGCGCTTGAGAGCCGACTTATTCCCGTAAGCCGCGTACCACTGTTCGTTGTTCTTGATGGGCGCCGTGAGCGGTGTGTCGATCACGCCGGGCGCGATCGCATTGACGCGGATATTCCGGTCCGCCAGCTCGACAGCGAAGCCGCGAGCCAGTTGCACCAGCGAAGCTTTGGTGGCGGCGTACATTCCCTGCCCCGGTTCAACGGTCACCGACCGGATGGAAGAAGTCAGGATGATGCTGCCGCCGTCCCGCATGACCTTGGCCGCGGCCTGCGTGATGCGGAAGCCGGCTTTGAGATTGAGGTCGACGACGCGATCCAGTTCCTCTTCGGAGTATGCCAGCAGCTTCTTGCGAATGTTGACGGCCGGCGTGACGACGAGAATATCGAGCTGAGGAATTTTGGCGATCGCCGCGTCGACATCCTGCTTGCGGCGGATATCGAGGGCGATGGCCGAAGCGGAAGGGCCAATGCCTTCAGCCGTGGCACGACAACCTGCTTCGTTAAGGTCGGCGCAGATCACGTTTGCGCCTTGCTGGGCCAGCGCTTCTGCGGCGGCCTGGCCGATGCCGGAAGCAGCGCCCACCACGAGGGCGACTTTGTGATCGAGCCGAAACGGGTTGAGCATGCTCAGTGACTAGGATAAAGGAGCGCTTCCGGCGGAAAGCGAGAAAGACCGGCCCAAGGAACTTTCCAGCTCCCCACCGGAAGCGTCATGCGAACCGCACTCCGACAGCCGGCACCTTGTGGATGCCGACTGCCGGATCACCTGCTTCCACATTAGCAACCGGTGTCAAGAAATCGAGTGTATCTGTGGGTATGGCGGTGCGATGGGAAGACGGCAAACCGTTGCAGAGTGGGAGGTTAGCGGATTCTTCAGAAATTTTTGACGGCTGGTGACCGGGATGAAGGCTAACCTTCAGGACTCGATTGCGAAACGAAATGTCTGCGCTCAGGGTCATCGAAGCTTCTAGCACGAACGAACGGTCAATACTTATGGCCTTGATGGATGAGGTCCTGGATGCGCTCGCCCGGGCCCAAAGTGAGGTGATATTCTTCCCGAAACGCGAGCATGCCAGCGACGGCTTGACGCCGCCGTTCGCGTTCCTCGTCTGAAGTGGTGCCTCCGCCAGCGGCCGCCTCCAGAGCCCGTTCCACGACTTCCTCTGGCGAACGGCCCAGACCACGAGCCAGTGC
>Ga0075017_100001583_pt1 | contig 13996 bp, 14 predicted proteins | sample AleBraG_ABR_2012_FD_71475 | JGI IMG/M metagenome (GOLD analysis project Ga0075017, IMG submission 71475) | Freshwater sediment microbial communities in response to fracking from Pennsylvania, USA - Alex Branch Run_MetaG_ABR_2012 | ecosystem: Environmental > Aquatic > Freshwater > Creek >... | reverse complement strand
CGCATTGCCGGCGTTGTCCACGAAATAGTGGGCAATGCTGTTGTAGTAGAAGGAATAGTCGGTGTAGTCCGACGTGGTGTGCACATTGCGGTTCAGGTAGCCGAAGGCATAGGTGATGTCCAGGTTGCTGACCTTGCCCTGCACGGTCAAGGCCGACTGCAGCCAGGAATCATGCTGGCTTTCCGGCAGGTAATGCTGCACGTTGAACTCGCCCAGCGCCGGGTTGTAGCCGAACACGCCGTGCGATTCCTGCGTCTGGCCCATGACCATCGGCAGGATGCTCCAGTTGTCGTCGAAGATCACCTTGAGCGCCGCGCGCCCGCCCTTGGTCTCGACGTCGTTGTAATGGTCCTTCACCAGCGCGGCATTATTGGACACCGTACCGTTGGACCAGGTGAGCGTGCCGGGAATGTTATTGATGTACCCCGCCTTCTTCTCATCCCAGCCGACCAGGCGCACGGCGGCATTGTCCGAGATCGGCAGGTTGACGTAGCCCTCGACGGCATAGCCGGCGTCGCCGTGGTTGACGGTGTTGCCGTCCAGGTCGTACGCCGCCGAAAACTTGGCCGGATCCGGCTTGTTGGTGATGATACGCACGGTGCCGGCTTCGGAACTGGCGCCATACAGCGTGCCCTGGGGGCCGGCGAGCGCTTCGACGCGTTCGATGTCGTAGATGTGCGCGTCGAGTTCGCCGTCGATCGTCGTGATCGGCTGCTCGTCCATGTACACGCCTACGCTGGGCGATGGACCCGAGTGATTGATGTTGTTGATGGCCGCCACACCGCGCATGTAGGCGTGGGAGAACCCGGGACCGGTGCTCTGGAACGACACCGTGGGCAGGAACTGCGCATAGTCGGTGAAATTCGTGACATGCAGCTCTTCCAGCTTGGCCGTGCCCAGCGCCTGGATGCTCAGCGGCACGTTCTGCAGGTTCTCCACCCGCTTCTCGGCCGTCACCACGATTTCTTCCAGCGTGGCACCCGAGGACGAGCTGTCGGGGGCCTGCTGCCCCTGCGCGCCGGCCGCAAAAGCGAGCAGCGTGGACGCAACAGGCCATCGCGCGCCGTGCGCTTTGTTACTCATAAGTTTCTGATTCTTATCGGTATTCCGCCTGCGCTTCTGCGACATGGGAGCTCCCTCTGGCCTGTTGTCTTTATGAGCAGCCCGGGAAGTCTATGCGATGGGATGACGCGATTCAAAGTGCGGCACGTCCGGGTAGACCGCGAGCACGTTTCCCAGCGCCGACTTCAGCGGATCCAGCCAGGGCTCGAAATGCCGCCACTGCTCCAGCCCCTCGCGGTAGATCGGCTGCCGCACCTGTTCGGAGCTCGCGGTGGCCACCGGGCGGTCGTTCTCGAAGAAGCGCAGGCAGCGCTCCTCGAACGGCAGCTTGCAGTACGCCAGCAGGCGCCGCACCTGCGCTTCGGTGTCGGCGACCAGCTCCTCATAGATGACGCGGTGGACGCGGCCGGGCAGCACCGCATCGAAATGCGCCATCAGCTCCACGTAATCGCGGTAATAGCGGCCCAGGTCCTCGAGCCGGTAGGAGAAGTGCTGCCCGCGGGCGAAGTGCTGCTTGAATCCGGAGAAGCAGCAGCCCAGCGGATGGCGGCGCGCGTCGATGAACCGGGCATTGGGAAGAATGAGCTGCATCAGCGCGAGATGCATGAAATTGTTGGGCATCTTGTCGATGAAGAACGGCGTGCCGCGCTTGCGATGCACGCGTGTGTCCTCCAGGTACTGCTCGCCCAGCCGCCGGCTGTCCTCGGCCGTCAGGGCAGTCAGGGCCTGGTAATAGTCCGGCCGGTCGGCCCTGTCGTCCTCGCCCGCATGCTCGCCGGCGCGCAGGGACTTCGCCAGTACCCCAATGGTCGACAGCTCCATCGTGCCTTCCACTTCGCTGTGGCTCGACAGGATCTGCTCGATCAGGGTCGAACCGGCACGCGGCAGGCCGACGATGAAGATCGGATCGGGGGCCGCAACGCCAAACTGAGCGCGCTGCGCGAAGAATTCCCGCGTGCACACGCGCTTCGCCTGCTGCACCGCGCGCGAGACCCGGTCCGGATCGTAGCGGATGCCCGCGCGGCGCAGCTCATTGCCGAGTCGGTAGTGCTCGCAGGACTCCGCGTACTGCGCTTCGTCTTCGCAGGCCTTGCCCAGCGCAAAATGCAGGTGAAAGCGGTCGTCATCGGCAAGGTCCGTGCGCGCCAGCTGCCCGCGCATGGCCTCCCTGTCGGCGGGCGTGAACCGGAAGGTCTTGAGATTCGCCAGGCTCCAGTAGGCTTCACCGAGCGAGGGCAGCTCGGCGATGCTGCGCCGGTACGCCGCGATGCTGTCCGCGGTGCGTGCGGCGGTTTTCAGCGCATGGCCATAACTCATCCAGACTTTCGGCTGCTTCGGGTAGGCGCGCAGCACCTGATCGTAGACCGCCAGGGCCTCGTCGTAGTCGCCGATTCTCGCAAGGACCGCGGCCTTGAGGTTGAGGTACCCGGGATTATGGGGTTCCCGGGCGAGCAGTACGCCCAGTTCCTCCGCCGCCGCCGCGGCCCTGCCCTGCCGGTGCAGCACGATGGCCAGATTGTGCCGCGCCGCTGCGAAACCCGGGGCCAGCTCCAGGCAGCGCCGCAGCAGTGTCTCGGCATCCGCATAGCGGCGCAGACGCGCGGCGATCTCGGCCAGCATGCGCATCGCCGCCACATCCGTGGGGTGCCGCCTGAGCAGGGCGCGCAGCCTCGTCTCCGCATCGGGAAGCCGGTTTTCGCACAGCGCCGTGGCCGCGGCAAGCAGCTCGGGGTCCTGGACCGAGGCGCGAATGCTCTGCGCGTAGGCCTCGTCGGCGCCGCGACCTTCCCCCACGATGGTGCGTTCATCGCCCAGTGCGCGCCAGGCATCGGCCATCTGCGGCTTGAGCGCCGTGGCGCTCAGCAGCTGGGCGATGGCCGCCTCGTGCTGCTGGGCGCGCCCCAAAGCCTGCGCGTATTCATAGCGCGCGAGCGCCCATTTGGGATGGCGCAACACCAATTCCGCCAGCGTATCCTGCGCCGCGCCCAGGTCTCCGCCGTGACGCAGCGCGACGCCGAGCAGCAGCGCAGCGGACGGATGATCCGGCGCCGCCTTGAGGATCTCCCGGGACTGTTCAGCCGCCAGGCCGGGATCGCTGTCCAGCAGCCGTGCGGCGTGCCGCACCGCTTCGTCGACGGTACCACGCGTCTCCTGTACACCACTCATGGCCGTATTCTGCAACGGATTCGCGCTCAGGAGTATGCTCGGCGTCCCGCCACCCGACGGTCCGGTGCTCCGTGCGTTTGAGACAGGCCATGGGTCTGAGACAGGCCATGGGTTTGAGCAAGTGCGCCTCGCCGCTGTGCGCCGCGTTGCTGCTGCTGCAGGCTGTCGCCGGACGCTGCCAAAGCGTGGTCCCTGGCCCCGCCGCGGATAACCCTGCGGCCCCCTACGACGCGCCGCTGCGCGACCTCTTCGCCACGATCATCGGCATGCCCACCTCCGTGGGGCTCGGCCAGGTGCCGAAAATGGCGGCCTATCTGGCCGCCCGATTCCAGGCGGCGGGGTTCCCCGCCGCGGACATCCATGTGCTGCCGCTCGGGGAAACCGCGTCGCTGGTCGTACGCTACCGCGGCGACGGCCGCGGCGGCCGGCCCATCGACCTGATGGCGCACATGGACGTGGTCACCGCGCGGCGCGAGGATTGGCAGCGTGATCCGTACACGCTGACGGAGGAAGGCGGCTATTTCTTCGGCCGCGGCACCATCGACATCAAGCAGGAACTGGCGGAGCTCACCACGGTGTTCCTGCGCCTGAAGGCGGAAGGCTTCGTGCCGGCGCGCGACCTGATCCTGGTGTTCACGGGCGATGAGGAAACCGATCAGGCCACGGCCGCCGACCTGGTCGCTCACCATCGCGATCTCGTCGATGCGGAGTATGCCCTCAACAGTGACGGGGGCGACGGGATCCTCAATGAGCAGACCGGCGCCGCCGAGGCGTACTTCGTGCAGGGCGCCGAAAAGACCTATGCCGATGTCCAGCTCACCGTGCACAATCCGGGCGGCCACAGCTCCCGGCCCAGGCCGGACAACGCCATCTACGACCTGGCGGACGTGCTCAAGCGCATCCAGGCCTACCGTTTTCCGGTGATGTGGAACGACTGGACCCGAGGCAATCTCCGGGTGGCTTCCACCTTCACGCCCGGCCCGCTGGGCAAGGCCATGGCGCGCTTTGCGGCCAACCCACGCGACAAGGCCGCCGCCGACCTGCTTTACCTCAATTCTTCCTATGTCGGCAAGACGCGCACCACCTGCGTACCGACGCTGCTGCAAGGCGGGCATGCCGACAACGCCCTGCCGCAGAAGGCGCAGGTCACCTTCAGCTGCCGGATCTTCCCGGGCGTCACGGTCGACGAAGTCCGCTCGATCCTGCAAAGGCTCGCCGGCGACCAGGTCGATGTCAGGGCCGCCAATGTCGGGGCGACGGCGGCGCCCTCGCCGTTGAACCCGGCGCTGATGGCGGCCATCGGGCGGGCCGTGCACGCGGTCCATCCGGGCATCCCGGTGTTGCCCGAACAGGCTTCATATGCGACCGACGGCAACATCTTCCGCCAGGCAGGCATCCCCTGCTACGGCGTACAGGCCTCGTTCTACAAGGAAAGCGAGACCTACGCCCATGGGCTCAACGAGCGCCTGCCCGTGGCGTCGCTGTACCAGGGCGCGGCGCAGTGGTACGCGCTGCTGCACGAACTGGCAGGCCCGTCGCCGCACCCATGACCGCGCGGATCACCGCGCCGGCCGGAGCGTGTCAGGCGTAGCGTGTCGGATCCGGTACGCCGGCGGCCTCGAAGCCCTCGCGCCTCAGCCGGCAGGAATCGCAGCGCCCGCAGGCGCGGCCCGCGGCGTCGGCCTGGTAGCAGGACACCGTCATGGCATAGTCGACGCCGAGGCGTAGCCCCTCGCGGATGATCTGGCCTTTGCTGAGGTGCTGCAGCGGCGCGTGAATCTGCAGCCGTCGGCCTTCGACGCCCGCCCGCGTGGCCAGCTGCGCCAGGCGCTGGAAGGCCGCAATGAATTCCGGCCGGCAGTCGGGGTAGCCCGAATAATCGACGGCGTTGACGCCGATGACCAGGTGCATGGCGCCCAGCACCTCGGCCCAGGCCAGTGCGAGCGACAGCAGCACGGTATTGCGGGCCGGCACGTAGGTCACCGGTATGCCGCCGGCCATGGCCTCGCCGCGGCGCGTTTCGGGCACCGCGACCTTCAGGTCCGTGAGCGCGGAACCGCCCAGCGCACCCAGGTCCACGTGCATGACCCGGTGCTCGCGGGCACCGAGCGCCCGGGCCACGCGCGCCGCGGCATCGAGTTCGGTGAGATGGCGCTGGCCGTAGGCGACGGACAGCGCGTAGCGCTCATAGCCCTGCTCAGCGGCCCAGGCCAGTGCCGTCGCGGAATCGAGTCCGCCCGACAGCAGCACCACGGCGCGGGGTACCCCCGCGGACTCAGCGGCCACGCTCTTCACCCCACAGCAGCTTGTGCAGCTGCAGCTGGAAACGCACCGGCAGCCGGTCTTCGAGGATCCACTCGGCCAGGTCGCGCGCCTCGATCTGGCCGTAGCTGGGCGAGAACAGGATCCCGCAGCGCGCGCCGAGCGACTGCTCGCGCACCTTGGCGCGGCTCCATTCGTAGTCGGCGCGCGAGGTGATCACGAACTTGATCTGGTCCTGCGGCTGCAGGGACTGCAGCTGCGCGTACAGGTTGCGCGCTTCCTCGCCGGAGCCGGGCGTCTTGACGTCGACGACGCGGATCACGCGCGCATCGAGCTGATCGACCGGCAGCGCGCCGCTGGTCTCGAGCGACACGCGGTACCCCGCGTCGCACAGCGCACGCAGCAGCGTCGCGCAGCTGCGCTGCGCCAGCGGCTCACCGCCGGTGACGCACACATCGTGGGTGGCGAACCCGGCCACGCGCGCCAGGATATCCGGCAGGCTCCACCACTCGCCGCCGTGAAAGGCGTAGGCCGTATCGCAGTACTGACAGCGCAGCGGGCAGCCGGTCAGCCGCACGAACACGGTGGGGAATCCCGCAAACTGGGCCTCGCCCTGCAGGGAGTGGAAGATTTCGGTGATCTTGAGCCGCTCTGCTGGACTCAACGCCCCTCCGGCGGCAGCTTCTGCAGGCGTTCCTGCGCGAGTTGCGCCGCGTCGCTGCCCGGAAACCGTTCCACGACCCGGCTCAAGGTCGCGCGCGCCTCGGTCAGGTGCTTGAGTTCGAACTGCGTGTAGCCCAGCTTGAGCATCGCGTCGGGCGCCTTGCGCGAGGTCGGCCAGCGCTCGCCGACCGCACGGAACGCCTGGGCGGCGCGCTCGTAATCACGCGTCACGTAATAGGCTTCGCCGATCCAGTACTGGGCGTTGTCGAGCAGCGTGCTGGCCGGGTAGTCCTTCATGAAACGCTGGAAGCCGCCGATCGCGTCGCCGTAATCGCCGCGCTTGAGCGTCTCGAAGGCCCTGGCGTAGGCCGCGCGGTCGTCCATCCCCGCCGCATCGCCCCCGGCCGTGCCGGCGCCGGCCAAGCCCGTGCCGGCCGTGCCCGTGCCGGCCGTGCCCGCGCCGGACAGGGCGGCACTCGCGGCCGGCGATGCGCCGGAGGCCGCAGCGCTGCCGGCCTCGCGGACCCCGGACCCGGCGCCGGTCGCGGCGCCCGCGGCGCTACCGGCTCCGGCCTCCGCGCCGCCACCCGCTGCGGCGGGCAAAGGCGGCCCGCGCAGGCCGTTCTCGAGGGCGGCGATCCGCTTGTCGAGGTCCACGTACATCGCCCGCTGCGTCTTGGCGGCGCTCTCGTTCCCGTTCTGCAGCACCTCGACGGCACCGCGCTGCTCGCGCAACTGCGCCTCGAGCACATCCACGCGCCGCGAGAGGTCGACCAGGCTCTGGTTGCTCACCACGCGTTCCACGCGCCCGAGGCGCGCGTCCATGTCATTGAGCTTGATCTGCACCGGATCATCGGCCGGATTCGACGCGCAGCCGGCCAGCAGCAGCGCGGGCGCCAGGGCAAGCAGGATCAGGGCTCTCATGGCGATGGCTCCCCGCCGTTCAGTTCAGGTAGACGAACTCGACGCGACGGTTCTTGGCCCAGGCGACTTCGTCCTGGCCCGCCACCGCCGGACGCTCGGCACCGTAGCTGACGGTGGCCACCTGCGCCTCGCTCACGCCCTGCAGCAGCAGGGCGCGCCGCACGCTCTGGGCGCGGCGCTCACCGAGCCCGATGTTGTATTCACGCGAGCCGCGCTCATCGGTATGCCCCTCGAGCCGGATGCGGATACTGGCGTTGGCGGCCAGCGCCCGCGCGTGCGCCGCGACCACGCTGATGAATTCGGGCCGGATCTCGCTGCTGTCGAAGTCGAAGTAGATCAGCCGGGCGACGCCGACCGGTGCCGAGGCGCCGTTGCCCGCGGCGCCGCCGACCGTGCCGGCATTGGCATTGGGGAGGTTCGAACCGCCCACAGCGCCGCTGGTCCCGGCGGCCGTGCTGCTGGCCTCCCCGGCCACCGCCGCGGGCTTCACCGCACGCTTGCCCGAGCAGGCGCCCAGGGCGAGCAGCAACGTGCCCGTCACGACCACGATCATCTTCCCGGCCAGATTCCTGTACATATCGCTGTTACTCCAGTTGTGTCATGGGCCCGTGAACGGACCCCAGACCGGCTCGCGCACATCGCCGCGGTCGGATTTCAAGCGCTGTGAGACCTGACCGTCCACCGCGACGGTCGCCAGCGTGCCACGGCCGCCCTGGCTGCCAGCATAAATCAGCGTCATGCCGTTGGGCGCAAAGCTCGGCGACACATCGAGGCTGCCCCGGGTCAGCACGCGGACATTGCCATTGCCCAGGTCCTGGATCGCAATGCGGTAATCGGCACCCTCGCGCGACACGAAGGCCAGCGTCCGCCCGTCCGGGGACAGTCGGGGCCGCGCATTATAGGGTGATCCGAACGTGATGCGCTGCACGCGCTGGTGCGCGATCACGTCGGTGCGGTAGATCTGCGGGCCGCCGGATCGGTCCGAGGTGAAATAGAGGCTGCTGCCATCGGCGCTCCAGGCCGGCTCCGTATCGATCGCCGGGTCATCCGTGATGCGCGTCAGCGCCTGAGTCGCCAGATCGAGCACATAGATGTCGAGATTGCCGCCCGTGCCCGACAGCGTCAGGGCCAGCCGGTGTCCGTCGGGCGACCAGGTCGGCGCCCCATTGACTCCGGCGCGCGCCGATACCTGCCTGCGCTCGCCGGTCCGCAGCTGCTGCACCACGATGGAGGCGACGCGGTTTTCAAACGAGACGTAGGCCAGCCATTGGCCGTCCGCAGACCAGGCCGGCGACATGATGGGTTGGTGCGAGTCGAGCACCACCTGGGCATTCTCCCCGTCCGCGTCCGCCACGATCAGCTGGTAGTGCTGTGCCGGCGGCGCGCCGTCGACGGCCACGTAGGCGATGCGGGTATCGAAGGCGCCGCGCGTCCCGATGACTTTCTCGAAGATGAAATCGCTGACCCGATGCGCCGCGGCGCGCGGGTTGGCGGTCGTGCCGTTGACATGGGTGCTGCCGAGCAGCTGGCCGTTGAGCGCGCTGACCAGATCGCAGTCGATGCCGAAGTGCGTGCCATCGACCGGCGTGATGCGGCCGACCGCCACGTAGTCCTCGCCCGCGGCCCGCCAGTCCGGCGCCGACACGTCCGCCGCGCGCACCGGCCGCGACCCCATGGCCTGCCGGTCCATGGCGCGGAACCGCCCGCTGCCGTCGAGATCGTGCTGCACGACCGCGGCGACATCGAAGCCGGCGCCCGCACCCGGGGCTCCGCCGAGCGGAACCACGGCAATGGGAATGGGATCGGTGACGCCCTTGGTGATGTCGATCTGCAGTTCGGCGTGGGCGGAGGGCGCCAGTACGGCCGGCGCGAGCAGGGCCCCGGCCAGCAGCAGCAGCCACCGGCCGAGGCACGAAGCGGAGGGCGGGACAGGATTCACGCGTGCGGCCTTATTCGTCCGGGTGGAAGTTGAACTTAAGATTACGATCAAACAGGTCGGGATTCGAGGGTGAGGGCAGCGGCGAGGCCCGGTAGACCGCGGCCTCGATCGATTCGCGCACCGCATCGTCACCATTGCAGCGCCCGATCTGCACGCCGGTGACCGCGCCTCCGGGCACCTGCGTGACATGGACCTCGCAGTCTACTCCGGCGCGTGCACTCGGCGGTCGTATCCAGGTCCGCGTGACCCGGTCGCGCACCAGCGCGAGCCAGGCCGTCTCATCCGCGCTGGCGCGCGCCGCGTTAATGCGCTCCTCGGCGGCCAGTTGATTCCGCAATTCCGACTCCCGCTTGGCGCGTGCCGCCTCCAGTGCTGCCTTGGCCAGGGCTGCCTTGGCCACGGCCGCCTTGTGGGCGGCCTCCTCCGCGGCTTTCGCGGCCTGCGCGGCCTCGGCATCGCGGGCCTCCTGCGCCTTCCTGGCCTCCTCGGCGGCTTCGGCCTGACGGGCCGCCTCGGCTTCCCGGGCGGCCCGCGCCTTCGCGGCGGCCTCCTTGTCCTGCTGGCGCTGCTCGCGGCGAGCTTGCGCCTGCGCCTGCGCCTGCGTCTCGCGCTCTACCGCCGGCGCGACTTCGGGCGGCGGCGCCACCGGCGGCGCCGGGGTGACGGGCGGCGCGGCCGGGGCCGCGGCGGGCGCGGGTGCCGCCGTCGCGATACGGTCCGTCACGACCGTGGCCTCGATCGCAAGCTGCCGCGGCGCCGGCCTGGGCGCGCGGTAGGTCCACCAGCCCCACAGCAGTGCGCCGACGATGGCCGCGTGCACCAGGATCGACAGCAGCACCGACAGCCACCGGTCACGGCGACTCTCCGTGGTGCCCTGCTCTCTCATGGTTGTGAAGGTCGCGACGCGTCCGCAGGTGTCGGCAGGGGCGCCGTCAGGAATCCGAGTTTGGCCGCGCCCGCCTGCTGCAGCATGACCATGGCCGCGACGATCCGCCCGTAGTCCACCGCTCGGTCGCCCTTGACGAGCACGACGCGCTGCGGGGCGCGGCGCAGCGCCGCGGTGGCCCGGGCCAGAGCCGTGGCATCGTCGAGCGGCTGCTGGGGATTGGCGCCCACGTTCAGGTAGAAGCGCCCGCGGGCGTCCACGGACAGCACCAGCGGCTCGAGATTGTTGACCGCGCGCGCGTCGATCGGTTCCGCGGCGGCCCTGGGCAGCTCAACCTTGATCCCCTGTGTGAGCAGCGGCGCCGTCACCATGAAGATGATCAGCAGCACCAGCATGACGTCGATGTAGGGCACGACGTTGATCTCGCCCATGAGCCGGCGTTTCTGTCTGCCCGAGGCCGCCATGGGTCAGGCTCCGGCCGGGCCACGTGCGGCGTGGCGCTGCAGGATGGTGGAGAATTCCTCCATGAAGGCGTCGTAGCGCATTTCCAGGCGGCTCACCTGGTCCGCGTAGCGGTTATAGGCCACCACCGCCGGAATGGCCGCGAACAGACCGAAGGCCGTGGCCACCAGGGCCTCGGCAATGCCGGGGGCCACCGATGCGAGGGTGGCCTGCTGCACGTTGCTCAGGGCCGTGAAGGCACTCATGATGCCCCAGACGGTGCCGAACAGCCCGACGTAGGGGCTGGTCGAACCGACCGTCGCCAGCGTCGCCAGGTTGTGCTCGAGGCGCTCGGTCTCCTTCAGCTGCGCCACGCGCATCGCGCGCCGCGCGCCTTCCAGCAGCAGGTCCGCCGCCGTGCCGCCCTGCTGGCGCAACCGCGAGAACTCGCGGAAACCGAATTCAAAGATGCTCTCCATGCCGGTGGCGCCGCCGCGCGCCTCGATCGACCGGTAGAGCGCCGACAGGTCGCCGCCCGACCAGAAGCTGTTCTCGAAGCGTTCGGAATCGCTGCGCGCCCGCCGCACCATCATGCGCTTGCGGAAGATGATGGCCCAGGACATGAAGGAGGCCGCCAGCAGCAGGGCCATGACGAACTGCACCACCGGACTGGCCTGAATGACCAGCCGGACGATCGAAAGTTCTCCGCCCATCAGCTCAACTCCTTGACGATCGCCGCGGGCAGGCGACGCGGCCGGAACGTATCGGCGCTCACGCAGGCCACGCGCACCGTGGCTGCGGCCAGCAGCTCGCCCGCGGTGCTGCCGCGCCGCATGTCCTGACTGAAGGTCATCGTTGCACCGCCATCGCGCTCGGGGCTGCAGCTGATCACCAGCAGGTCATCGAGGCGCGCCGGCCGGTGGTACCTGACATGCACCTCGGTCAGCGCGAACACCACGCCCAGCGTGGCCGCCATTTCACTCTGCACATGCCCGCGCTCGCGCAGCCACTCGGTGCGCGCGCGTTCGAAGAACCGCAGGTAGTTGGCATGATAGACGACTCCGCCCCCATCCGTGTCCTCCCAGTAGACCCGCGCCGTCCAGGAATACGGACTCACGGGTTGTCGCCAAACAGCGGCAGGTTGGCGGCGGCCCGGTCCGGAACCCGCAGGCCGAAATGCTGCCAGGCCGTGCGCGTGGCGATGCGGCCGCGCGCCGTGCGCGTCAGGAACCCCTGCTGGATCAGGTAGGGCTCGATGACGTCCTCGAGCGTGCCGCGCTCCTCGCCGATCGCGGCGGCGAGGCTCTCGATGCCGACCGGCCCGCCGTCGAATTTCTCCATGATGGTCAGCAGCAGCTTGCGGTCCAGCGCATCGAACCCCTGCGGGTCGACCTCCAGCAGATCGAGCGCCGCCGCGGCGACCTGTTCGTCCACCTGGCCGGTCCCGCGCACCTGCGCGTAGTCGCGCGCGCGGCGCAGCAGGCGATTGGCGATGCGCGGCGTGCCGCGCGCGCGCTGCGCGATGCGCGCCGCCCCGGCAGCCGCGATCGGCACCTGCAGGATGCCGGCCGAGCGCGTCACGATGCGTTCGAGCTCGGCGACGCTGTAGAACTCGAGCCGCTGCACGATGCCGAAACGGTCGCGCAGCGGCGAGGTCAGGAGGCCGGCGCGCGTCGTCGCCCCGACCAGCGTAAAGGGCGGAATGTTGAGCTTGATCGAGCGCGCCGCCGGACCCTCGCCGATCATGATGTCGAGCTGGTAATCCTCCATCGCCGGGTACAGCACCTCCTCGACGATCGGGCTGAGGCGGTGGATTTCGTCGACGAACAGCACGTCGCGCGGCTGCAGATTGGTGAGAATGGCGGCGAGGTCACCCGGCCGCTCCAGCACCGGACCCGATGTCTGCCGCAGGTTCACGCCCAGCTCCGCCGCGATGATCACGGCCAGGGTCGTCTTTCCCAGCCCCGGGGGGCCGAAGATCAGCACATGATCGAGCGCCTCGGCCCGCCGGCGGGCCGCCTCGATGAAGATGCCCATCTGGTTCTTGACCTGCTCCTGGCCCACGTACTCGCTGAAGGCGCGCGGCCGTATGGCCCGGTCGACCACCTCGTCGTCGCCGCGGCCCGCCGCACTGACCAGCCGTTCTTCGGTCACGGGTTCACTCGCGCGCCGCGCTCTGCAGCGCGCGGCGGATCAGTTCTTCGGTGCTGCCGCCGGCTCCGGCCGCCTTGAGCAGCCGCGTCGCCTCCGCGGGCTTGTACCCCAGCGCGAACAGGGCGCTGTAGGCCTCGGCCTCCGCGCCGACCGGCGCCGCCACCATTGCGGCACTGCTGTCGGCGCTGGCTGCCGCCAGGCGGTCACGCATTTCCACGATCAGCCGCTCGGCGATCTTGCGCCCCACGCCCGGAATCCGCGTCAGCGCGGCCGCGTCGCCGGCCTGCACGCAGGCGGCAAAGGCCTCGGCCGTCGAGCCCGACAGGATCGCCAGCGCGATCCGCGGCCCCACGCCCGAGACCTTGAGCAGGCTCCGGAACAGCTGCCGCTCCGCGGCCGTACCGAAGCCGTACAGCACGTGCGCGTCCTCACGGACCACCAGATGCGTGAGCAGCCGCACCGGCTGGCCGACCGGCGGCAGCCCGTAGAAGGTCGACATCGGGGCTTCCAGCTCATAGCCGACGCCGGCCACCTCCAGCAGCAGCGCCGGCGGGGACTTGTGCGCCAGGAGCCCGGCGAGCGAACCGATCACGGGCGGACCCCGGGCCGGGCCACCGGCCGCGCGCCGCTGCGGGCGGCACGCCCTGCGCGGCTGACCGCCGGGGCACCGCCCAGCAGCGCCGCGAGCCGCCGCGTCTGCGCGTGGCACAGCGCGACCGCGAGCGCATCGGCGGCATCGGCGCCGGGCCGGCGCTCCAGGCGCAGCAGCGTCGTGACCATCTGCGCAATCTGCGCCTTGTCCGCGGCGCCATAGCCGCTGACCGCCAGTTTGATCGCGCGCGGCGCATATTCGTGAGCACTCGCGCCCAGGCCCACCGCCGCGCAGATCGCGGCGCCGCGGGCCTGGCCGAGTTTCAGCGCACTGTCGGGGTTGCGGTGGACGAAGACGCGCTCGATGGCGATCTCATCCGGCCGGTGCTCGGCAATCAGCGCGACGACGGCATCGAAGATCAGGCGCAGCCGTCCCAGAAAATCGCCGCCGCCGGCCTGGATACAGCCATGGCCCACGTGCCGCTCGCCGCCCGCATCACAGTCGATGAGGCCGTAACCGGTACGGATGGAGCCCGGATCGAGCCCGAGGATGCGGCATTGCGCCGAAATTCCCCGCCGTTCCGTCGCCGCGGCCGGGACCGCGGCCTCAGGCCGGTAGCTGCGCCAGGAACTGCCGGAATACCGCGCCATGCCGCCCCTTGCTGTGTACCCTCATGTTTTTAATGATAGCCGGAAGCGCCTGCCCCCACACGCCCAATAGACCCTGTGGAAACCGCACCCCGAATTGCTCCTGCCGCAAAGTCCGCCATCACGGCGGCGCAGGCGGCGTTCGCGGAGCTCGGCCAGCGGCCCGGCGACCTCGAGGCCGGACTGGAGCTGGCGCAGCTCGTCGGGCAGATCACCGAGGAGCCCGACATCGCCGTGGCCGCCTGGATCGCGCAGGCGCG
>Ga0075017_100001582_pt1 | contig 13997 bp, 12 predicted proteins | sample AleBraG_ABR_2012_FD_71475 | JGI IMG/M metagenome (GOLD analysis project Ga0075017, IMG submission 71475) | Freshwater sediment microbial communities in response to fracking from Pennsylvania, USA - Alex Branch Run_MetaG_ABR_2012 | ecosystem: Environmental > Aquatic > Freshwater > Creek >... | reverse complement strand
CACGCCGGCGTGGATGGTCATGTAGTCCACGCCTTGTTCGGCCTGCTCTTCGATGACTTCGAGCATGACGGCGGGGGTGAGGTCTTCGACGCGCTTCACGCGGGAGATGGCCTCATATATGGGAACAGTGCCGATGGGCACCGGCGAGTGGCGGAGGATGGCTTCGCGAATGTTGTGGATTTCGCCGCCGGTGGAGAGATCCATTACCGTGTCGGCGCCGTAGTGAACGGAGGTGTGCAGCTTCTTCAGTTCCTCGTCAATGTTCGAGGAGACGGCGGAGTTGCCGATGTTGGCGTTGATCTTGCACAGCGAGGCCACGCCGATGGCCATAGGCTCGAGTTCGGGGTGGTTGATGTTTGCCGGAATGATCATGCGGCCGCGCGCGACCTCGTCGCGGACCAGATCGGCCGGCAGTTTCTCCCGCTGGGCAACATAGGCCATCTCCTCAGTGAGGAGGCCCTGGCGCGCGTAGTGCATCTGGGAGAAATTGCCGTCGCGGTTCTCACTGCGGCGGCGGGCGATCCACTCGGCGCGCGGCTTGAATACATTGTTGCCATTCGAGCCATTGGCGGGAGAAGACTCCGACGTGTTGTTGGCAGACATGAGGGTTTCACTGCTCCTGGAGAGAAAGTCTTCGCAACTCGGATTATACCGCTCTCCTGAGATGGTGGAATGTCTTGTCTGGGTGGGGTTTGGAGCCGCAGCGGAAGCGGATGCTGCCCTTCTGATTTTGCAGGAAAGGTTCCCGTCGCGAGAGGGCTCAGGAATTGTCCGTATAATGCAGCTATCGCCACAACCTGTCCGTCTGGCCGAGAATTTCTAAAACTCAAGGAGATATCCGACGATGGTTTCTCTGATGCAGCAAGTTCTAAGGAGTGTAACTGCGTGGGTGCTGATTGCGGTATTTCTGGCACCCTGCTCGCTCATGGCCGAAACCTCACACCTAGTCAGCCGGGCAGATTTGCAGCGGTCGCTGGTGGCGGTGAGTCAGACGCGTCAGCACAACCTCGAGACGGTTCAGAGTTTCCTTTCATCGGAACGCGCAACCAAGGCGCTGACGTCGGCGCATATGGATCCCGCGCGGGTGAAGACGGCGGTAGCTTCGCTCAGCGACCGGGAACTGGCGCAGCTGGCCGCACGCGCACAGAAGGCGCAGATTGATTTTGCGGCGGGGAACTTGACGGACCGCGACTTGATTATCATCCTGGTTGCCATCGCGGCGTTGATTCTCATCATCGTGGCCGTGCGCTAGTTTGCTATGCGACGGCGCTGGCTGGAGGGTGTGGCGGTACTGATGCTGGCGGGCGTCCCGCTGGCGGAGGGTGCGGCACTCTTCATCGATGTGCCTTTCGTCAAGCAGGAAAAGAACGGCTGCGGCGCGGCCAGTATTGCCATGGTGATGCAGTACTGGGCGCGCCAGCAGTCGCGTGTGGCGCCGGCAACGGCTGACGCAGACGCAATTCAGCGGGAACTCTACTCGGAACAGGCTCACGGGATTCTGGCATCTGCCGTTGAAGACTACTTCCGCCGGAATGGATACCAGGTCTTTGTTTTTGCTGGCGAGTGGCAGGACCTCAAAGACCACATGGCGAAGGGGCGCCCGATCCTGGCGGCGCTGCGGCCGCTCGGCAATGGCAAGGAACTGCACTACGTTGTGGTGGTCGGCGTAGACGAAGTGCGGCAACTGGTGCTGGTGAATGATCCGGCGCAGCGGAAGCTGCTTCCGTTCGAGCGAGCAGAGTTCGAAAAAGCATGGAAGGCGACCGACCACTGGACCTTGCTGGCTGTTCCCCGGGATTCGCGTTGATACGCGCGGTTTTCTTCTCTTTCCTCTGCGGCTTTCTTGCCGCGAATGCGGTCGCACAAACATCGAGTGCTGACGATTCTTCTACCACAGCTACCAAAGACGCGGCACAGATTGTCCGCGAACTGGAAGCCCTGCGGGCGCGAACGGCCGAGCAGGAGTTCTCGTACGGCAGCGCGTTGGCTCGCGCGGGGCATAGCGGCGAGGCGCGGGACGCTTTTCTGCGTGGCAGAGAACTGGCGCCCGGCGACAAACGCTTTCCGCAGGAGTTAGCCGGGATCGCTTTCCAGCAGAAAGACTATAAGCTGGCGGCGTCGTGGATGCGGCGCGCCATCGCGCTCGATCCCGCCGATGAGTATGCGAACCAGTTTTTCGCCACGGTCTACTTTCTTAACAACAACCTGGACGCAGCCGTCGAATATTGGAACAAAGCAGGGAAGCCCGAGATCGCTGCGGTTCGCACGCCGACGGGATTGCGCGTGCGTCCGGAGCTGCTGGACCGGGCGTTTGCGTTCGCGCCGGCCAGCGAGCTTCGCCTGCCGGACCTGGAAACGTCGCGAGTACGCACGAATGCGCTGGGCATTTTCGGAAATCCCCGCTTTGATCTAGCGGCGCGGGATGACGGCAAGTTCGACGTGACGCTCAGCGGGCGGGAACGAAATGGGTTTGGCAGGACGAAGTGGCTGGCGCTCGCATCCACGTTTCGCGGCGTTTTTTCGCAGACCGTGAACCCGGAGTACTACAACGTTCGCGGGTCGGCGGTGAATTTCATCAGCCTGCTGCGCTGGGATGTGGACAAGCGGCGGGCAATGGCGTCGCTTTCGGGGCCGTGGCGGCGGAATCCGAAGTATCGCTACGAATTGCTGGTGGACCTGCGCAACGAGAACTGGGATTTGTACTCTTCGTTTCGCGGGCCGGCGCCGCTGCTGGGCGCGCTGAACATGCGCACGGAGCGCGGGGCGGTGACGTTTGCGTCGTTTGAGAGCGGGCGCTGGGCGTGGGCGACGGGGGCGGAGCTGTCGCATCGCGATTTTCGCAGCGTCGTGCCGGGGCTGGGGTTGCCGGCTGAGAGTCTGCTGGAAGGGCTCGAACTCAAGCAGCAGATGCGAATCAATTACTTGCTGTTTCGGCATCCGGAGCGGCGTTGGGACGTGGCCACGCAAGCTGGGTACGAGCTGGGACGCATCTGGTCGCAGCCGGGACACACGTTTGTGAAGCTGCAGGCGTCGGCGGTAGGACATTGGCTTCCGCAATTTCGCGGCGACAACTACGAGATGCAGGAGCGGCTCTATGTGGGCCGGACGGTCGGTACCGTTCCCTTTGATGAACTCAGCATGCTGGGCGCGGAGCGGGATAACGATCTCTGGCTGCGCGCTCACATTGGAACGCGCGACGGGCGGAAGGGTAGCGCTTCGCTCGGGCGGCGGCATTTTCTTTCCAACTGGGAGATGGATCGGAACGTCGTGCAGACGAGCGTTTTCCAGGTGAAACTCGGGCCGTTTGTGGATACGGGGGCTATTGCGGATTCGTGGTCGGGCCTGGGGTCGGGAAAATGGTTGTGGGATACCGGTTTGCAAGCGAAGGTGCGGGTGTTGGGCGCGGGGTTTGCGGTTTCGTATGGGAGAGATCTGCGGTCGGGGAACGGGGCGCTGTATTTAACGTATGAGCGGAAGGCGGAGTTGGGAGCGCTGCTGGGGAGGCGGTAGGGGGCTGGTCGAGAGCACGTTCCGGATGTTGGTAAACGCCTGATTTGGTCAACTATTCACTTGTCAACCGATGGATGGGCGATATTCAATGCGTTTAAGCATGAAGAAGCTACTCGAAGTCATCAAGCACCCGCTTGGTCCCGAACGATTTCACCAGCTTCTCACTGCTCGGCAGCAACAGAGGAAGGGCTTTGTCGACGCCAACGTTAAGGCAGATTCTTGATGCCTTGGAAAAACAGGTATTGGTTGGAAGAACCTACCTCGACACCGCAAAGGGTCTGCTGAAGGCGGACTCTGTTCTCCTGCAGACTGCGCCGACTTTCTTCGGCTTGGCGATTGATGGCAGTTTGGAACTCGCCCAGATGGCTATCGCAAGACTCTACGACAAGACAAGGGACAGCATGACTGTGCCAAGGATGTTGGAACGGGCCGAGCAGGAGGCTGGCACGTTCCAGCGTGGCACCGGGCAGGAGGTTAGGCAGGCGATATCGGAGTCCGAGGGGGCAGTGCTCGGGCTCGAGTCGGTGATCGCATCCATTCGTGAGCGGAGGAAGGGATGGCTTGCGCACCTCGACCCGGAGACAATCGCCGACCCCAAGGCACTGGACGCTCGGGCAAAACTGACCATCCCGGACCTTGAGCGGGCTTTCAAGGAGACTGAGGAGATACTCCTGAAGCTGGCTGCGCTGTACGATGGAACCATAGGCGAGTTGAAGTACATCGGCGGTGATGATTATGAGGTTGCACTTGACTGGATACGCAAGGCGAAGTGCGCGTTCATCGAGAAGTATGAGCAGGAGTTTAAGCAGAATTGGGACGGACCTCGACCGAAGGATTGCTCTCGCAAGGACTGGGAGCTGCTTTAGCCCCTCATCGATGTTTAGATAGGCCTAGGCGAATTGCGCATCTAGAAAGTTGACCGTACTTGGTGATAAATCTCCACAGCACAAGTTGACCGGCGCTCATCGCGCCGACTCCATTTGGGGTAAAGACGCTTTCAGCAATGAAATCTGCGGCAATTCCACGTTTCCCTGTCGCCTGCTTTGAAGGGGCGCGGCTTCAGAGCCTGCCCTTGAGAGAGCGCAAGCGAACGAAGGGCGCCGATTCGGAGGCACAATCCGTCGGCCTTTAGGCCTGAGGCGGCCCTCCCTCAGCGGCTGAAGCCGCCTTTGTCGGGTTGCCTTTCCGGCACGCCTGAAGGCGTGCCCCTTCAAAGCAGCTACGCGTCCTGCGACACCGTTCCAGGTCTGCACAAGCGCCTGGCGCGAGCGCCAACGCTTGTGAGAACCCCCGACCGCAACCTCTGATAACATGCTGCGGCAAAACTGTTTTGGGAGGCCAGCTTGCCAGAGAATATGATCCCCGAACGAGAAGCCGCTGTTGCGGTGCAAGGAAGCCCGCGCCTTCGCGTCCTGGGCATCGTACTTGCCGGGGGCAAAGGAACCCGGCTTTTTCCCCTGACGCGGGAACGCGCCAAGCCGGCGGTTCCTTTTGGCGGCAAGTACCGGATCATCGACTTCGTGCTGAGCAATTTCGTCAATTCCGGAATCCACTCCATCTATGTCCTCACCCAGTTTCGCAGCCAGTCGCTGCTGCAGCATTTGAGCGAGGGGTGGCAGTACGGCGGAATGCTGAAGAGCCACTTCATCATCAACGTCCCGGCGCAGATGCGTTCCGAGAGCGAATCCTGGTATCAGGGGACAGCCGACGCCATTTTCCAGAACATCAATCTGGTCGAGCAGTCCGATCCGCACCTGGTGGCGATCTTTGGCGGCGACCACATCTACCGCATGAATGTCGGCAGCATGATTGATTTCCACATGGCGAGGCGCGCGGAAGTAACGGTTGCCGCCATCCCGGTTCCCAAAGTGCACGCCGGTGAATTCGGCGTTGTCGAGGCGGGCGAAGATGGACGCATCGTAGCGTTTCACGAAAAGAACCCCAACGCGCCTACCATGCCCGGCGATCCCAGCCGCGTGTACGCCTCCATGGGCAACTACATTTTCTCCGCACGCACTCTTGTGGATCTGCTCCATGCCGACGCGAAACACCCCGGCAGCCGTCACGATTTCGGCATGGACATCCTGCCGAAGCTTGCGGGCAAAGCTCCCATCTATGCCTACAACTTTGAAGCGAACCGGATCCCGGGCGAGGCCGAAGACGCCATCCCTTACTGGCGCGACGTCGGGACCATCGAGGCTTACTACGAAGCCAGCATGGATTTGAACGATGTCAAGCCAGACCTCAATCTCTACAACCGCGAGTGGCCGGTGCGCAGCGCGAGCTACCCGGATCCGCCGGCGAAGTTTGTCTTCGATGAAGAGGATCGCCGCGGGCAGGCGATCGACAGCATCGTTTCGGGCGGATGCATTCTCAGCGGCGGCATGGTGCGCAAGTCCGTGCTTGCGCGGGGTGTCCGCGTGCACAGCGGCGCGCTGGTGGAAGGTTGCGTCATCATGGACAACTGCGACATCGGGCGGCGAGCCAAGTTGCGCCGCGCCATTCTGGATAAGAACGTGCGCATCCCGGCAGACGCTACGGTCGGCTACGATCTGGATGCGGACCGCGCCCGGGGATGGCATGTGACTGAATCGGGCATTGTCGTGATTGGGCGGGAGCATAGCCCGGTGCCGATGGCGGCCATGCTGGCGTGAGGGGTGGCCCGGCTCATCTCGACTCAAGCACAAAGGCGACGACGACTGAAATAAAGGCGACGGCCTGAATGACTACGAGGAAAGCCACACCCGCCACGTGGAAAGCCCTTAGCAGTGAGGGCTGTGCGCCGCCAAATCGCTTGACGCGATCTAGTTCTCGTTCGTAGTCTTCGTCTTCGCCATCAAGCCAGTACCGCACTGCAGCCACCTCGATGGCTCGGACGGTTGCGGTTCGGGAAGGTCAACCATTGCGGCCGCGATGATCGGGCGGGAACTTTGGCGCGTTGAAGCGGCCGGTCAGTCTTTGCCGTCCTGCCCGAATCCCTTACGCCGCTGCTCGCTGTAGGTGTGCAGAGCGCTCTCAATGATCGGATACGCTTCCGCCGCGGGGCGGATTTCGTCCACTTCAACGGCTTTGCCCTCGAGCTGCTTGTAGTCCTGGAAGAAGCGGCGGAGCATGACCATGCGGTGCGAGGGCATTTCTTTGGCGTCCCGGTAGGAGTTGAACTCGGGATCTTCGGTGGCAACAGCGATGATCTTGTGATCTTTCTTGCCGGAATCAATCATGGTCATCAGGCCGATGGCGCGAGCGTGGATGATGGTCAGCGGGACGACGGTTTCCTGGCAGAGAACGAGCACGTCGAGAGGGTCGTCATCTTCGGCGAGTGTCTGTGGGATGAAGCCGTAGTTAGCGGGGTAGTAAACCGCGGAGTAGAGCACGCGATCGAGCTTGATGAGGCCGCTGGTCTTGTCGAGTTCGTACTTGACACTCGAGCCGAATGGGATCTCAATGACGGTGTCGAACTCGTGGGGTAGCTTGCTGCCGGGTGTCACGTCGTGCCAGGGATGGATCATAAGAATCGCGAAGCTCCCGAGGGTGGATGTCGTAGCGAGCTCGATGGCCGTAAGTGATTGTAAATGCTAGCCGTCCGGGTGGCGAGAAGGGCAGGGGTGTCATTCGCACTTCTGCGTCTTGACCCTCATCCTGCGGGCGAATAGAGTCTAAGTGAGGAGCCGGCGAAACTATGTCCACACAGACTGCGAAGATCTTCAAGTTCGGGGCCGTGATGGCCATCATCCTGGTTTCCCTGGCTTACCTCGCTTATACGGGCGTGCAGGAGAGCAAGAGCTACTACGTGACCATCAAGGAACTGCGTGGCCTGGGCGACAGCGCGTACACCAAGCGCCTGCGAGTCGCGGGGAATGTGGAGCCGGGTTCGATCAAGCGGAACGGCACCGAACTGGAATTTGTCCTGCTCGAAGAGACGAACAAGCTGAACGTTGTCTACAAGGGAACGGAAGCGCCGCCGGATACGTTCAAGGACGATTCGCAGGCGCTCGCGGAAGGTTCGTTTGGGCGCGATGGCGTCTTTCATGCCAACCATCTGCAGGCGAAGTGCGCGTCGAAGTATGCGCGCAAGCCGGGACAGGGTGGGCAGGCTGCGGCGCCGTCAACAACGATGTAGCTTGGTAGCTGGCTTCCGCGTTTTGCAAATTTCCTAGAACCTCATAGACTCATCCCTGCTTTCATCTTGAGCGCAGTGCGAATGAACGTGTCCGCGGCTGAGAAGAATTCCAATCCGGGCGCTCCCGTCGTTGTCCTCAGCAATTTGACCAAGCAGTTCGGGCGCTTTGCCGCGCTGCGCAAAGTCAGCGCCGAATTTCTGCCGGGCCGGCTGTATGCCGTGCTGGGAGAAAACGGGGCGGGGAAGAGCACCATGCTGCGCGCGATCGCGGGTCTGGCGCAGCCGACGGACGGGCAGGTGCGGGTGCTGGGATCGGACCGAGTGCGGGACGTGTGCCATCGCCTGGGATACATGGCGCATCCGTCGCTCTTGTATGACGAAATGAGCGGGCTCGAGAATCTGCTCTACTTTGCCGGCCTGTACGGCGTGCACGACCGGCAGCGGTCGGTGGCGGCGATTGAGCGTGTGGGGCTCGATCCGGAGCTGTTGCGTCCGGTGAGCCAGTATTCGCAGGGGATGCGGCAGCGGATGTCGCTGGCGCGGGCGCTGGTGCATGATCCGGAACTGCTGTTGCTGGATGAGCCCTTCTCCAACGTGGACGTTGCTTCGGCGCGGGAGATGGTGCAGTTGCTGGGCAAGATGCGCGATGGCGGCAAGACGATCTTTGTGGTGACGCACCAGGCCAGCCTCCTTGCTCCGGTGGCGGATGAATTTGTCTGGATGCACGCAGGGACCATCGAGAAGCGCACCTCGCATCTCGAGCCGGGGGTGACGCAGTGAGCGAGAGCGGAATCACGCTGGCCGCCCTGCGCAAAGACCTGCGGCTGGAATGGCGTTCGAAAGACGCCATCAACTCGATGCTGTTCTTTTCCCTGCTGGTGGTGGTGATTTTCAGTTTTGCGTTCAATCCCACGGCAGAAGAGTCGCGCATTATTGCCGGTGGGCTGATCTGGACGGCGTTTCTGTTTGCTGCGGTGGTAGCGCTCAACCAGACCTGGGCGCGCGAGCTGCGCAACCAGGTGCTGGACGCTTACCGGGTCTCGCCGGCTCCAGCGAACGCTTTGTTTCTGTCGAAGGCGATCGGGAACTTCGTCTTCGTCACGGTGCTGGAAGCGCTAATGACCCCGTTGTTCATTGTGTTCTACAACCTGCGAGCGCTGGGTCCGGCATACCTTTTGCTGGTAGTATCCGTTTTAGGGACGTGGGCGCTGGTGGTGAATGGGACGTTCTTTGCAGCCATTTCGCTGCGCACGCGCAGCCGTGAGATCATGCTGCCGTTGCTGCTGTTCCCAATTTCAGTTCCCGCGCTGATGGCGATGGTGGAGGCGACCAGAATCATTCTGATGGGGGATGGTTCTCCCAAGTTCTGGATCGTGCTGCTGGGGGTGTACGACGTGGTTTTCACTACGGTTTGTCTAACTCTATTTGAAACGGTGCTGAACGCAGAATGAAACCCGGATTCGTGATCTTCGCACTGATTGTTTTTGCCCTGCTGAGCTACGCGCTTTACGCGGCACTGGTGCTGGCTCCGACAGAGCTGACGATGGGAGATGTGCAGCGCATCTTCTACTACCACCTGCCATCGGCGTGGACAGGGATGCTGCTGTTCATCGTTAATTTTGTCGCGTCGATCTGGTATCTGATCAAGCGCAATGCCAAGGCGGACATTCTGGCGCTGACCACGGCAGAGGTCGGGCTGGTGTTCTGGACGGTTGTTCTGATTACGGGACCGCTGTGGGCGCGGCCGGTGTGGGGCATCTGGTGGACGTGGGATGCAAGGCTGACTTCTTCGCTTGTGCTCTGGCTGATCTACGCAAGCTACTTAATTCTGCGCCGCTTCTCGGCCGGAACCCAGATGCCGGTGCTGGCGGCGACGCTGGCAGTGTTTGGCTTTGCGGATGTTCCGTTCGTCTACCTGGCGATCTGGTTCTTCCGGACACAGCACCCGCAGCCGGTGATTGGAGGCGGCGGGTCCCTCGATCCTTACATGTGGCATGTGGTGTTGTGGAACTGGCTGGCGTTTGGCTTGTTTGCGGTGCTGGTCTGCTGGGTGCGCTGGCGGCTGGAGACGACGAAGCGGCAGGTGGAAGCATTGCACGCGACGGCCGCGCTTGAAGGGGGGTACCGCTAGCCATGGATTCCTTGACCTATATGCAAGTGGCGTACGCTGCGACCTGGCTGATTCATCTCGGATACATCGCGACGCTGGTGACGCGTTATCGGGCGCTGAAGCGTGATGTGGAGGATATGAAGCGGAAGTAGGCTTGGGCGTACTGTGCGGTCCCAGGGGCAGTTCTGGGTGTTCTCGGCGGAAAAGCTCTTCAACGCAGAGGCCACGGAGAAAGGCCGCGGAGAGCGCAGAGGCAATCGCTCTTAGTTTGGCTTGCGGGTCGGATCTACTTCGGTGGTGAGTTCGGAGCGCAGAAATTCGTATTCTTCAATTACGGCCGCGGTGCCGATGCGGGCGCTGGGGCGGGGGCTTTCCACGCGAACCACTCTTGCCGTGAAGCGCACGCGTACGGAATCCGTCAGCGTAATGTGTGGCGGGAAGGTGAGCGTCACCTCAAACTTATCGCCGAGGGTCAAGGGGCGGTCGAGATAGAGGAACACGCCGCGGGCGCTCACGTTCTGTGTTTCCGTTACCGTTTCGAGGCCAGAAAGTATGACGGTGGCGGGCAGGCGCATCTCGAAGCGCCGCATGGTGCGGCGGTCCTGATCCGTTAACGGAGTCTTGCTTGTGCCTTCCCTCAGCATTTGGTCCCGGGTTTGTCCGGCGACAGCATGAGCCATTGCCGGAGAACCTTATCTCCCTAGTTTGATGCCGCTCGCCACGTCGAGCAAGATGAAAACGCAGCCGGAATTGACTCGGTTAACTGGATCGGTCAACTTCTCCAGCGGGGCGGAAAAGGGGTAACTATGTTACCGAGCATGCGCCAGGCCAAAACGAGAACCATGGGAACCGGGGAAACAGCCACTCTTTACATTGGCTTAGCGCGCTGGGGTTCGGCTTTCTGCGACGACGGTTGCCGGTGCGTGCATTCCTTTGCAGAAAATGCGCGAAATCTCCACAGCCAGCGGGACAGCTAGTAGGAAAGAGTCAGCATCTAAGGGCACGTCGGTTTCGTGGCGGAGGGTCGGCCGTGCCCAGTCGCTTGACAGGCTAACCCCAAGATGATTAAGTAGTTAGTTTAACTTTGCCCCAGGTTAGGTGACAGATTCGACGTGCCTTCGTGGCGTTGCGCCTCGGTTCTGGTGCGCCTTACATCATCATCCTCTCCACACTTTTGCCGATTTCGGAGGAACTCGTGAGCTTGATTCGCCGTGGTACAGGAACGTCCAAAACCGCAAAGGCGGTGATTGCGGGTGGTTGTCTGGTGGCGCTGGCCGCGACAGCCGTGTTCCTGAGGAAAGATGGCGGGGTCCCGTCTGCCAGGGCGGGTGTTCCCGCAGCGATGCAGAAAGTTCAGACAGCTTTTGGACAGCTCCCGATGGCCTTCGAGCCAAACCTTGGCCAGAGCGATCCGCAGGTGAAGTATGTGGCGCGTGGCAGCGGCTACGGGTTGGCGCTCACGGCGAACGAAGCGGTGCTGAGACTGCACTCGGGTGAGTCCGCGTCGGAAGTTCACCTGCGCCTGGACGGCTCGGCAGCGAACCCGGTAGCAACGACGCTGGATGCTTTGCCCGGCCACAGCAACTATCTGCGCGGCAGTGACTCTTCGAAGTGGGTGCGTAACGTGCCGCAGTATGCGCGGGTGCGTTATGAGCAGGTCTATCCGGGAATCGATCTTGTTTACTACGGCAAGCGGGGACGACTGGAATACGATTTTGTGCTCGCGCCGGGGGCGGATCCCGATCGGATTGCTCTTGGTTTCGATGGGGCAAAGAGAATTGGGTTAGATCAGCAAGGCAATCTTAGTCTTGAGGCCGACGGCGGAAACGTGCAACTGGAGCCACCGCGTGTGTACCAGGTCGTGAATGGCGAGCATCGCGCCGTGGCGGGGCGCTACGTGTTGACGGCGGCGAATCATGTGGGCGTAAAGCTCGGTGCGTATGATCGCAGCCGCGAGCTGGTGATTGATCCTGTGCTGAATTACTCGAGCTACTTTGGCGGTAGCCAGGATGAGTCGGCGGTAGCCATCGCGGTTGATACCGGACTGAATATTTACGTAGCGGGTACGACGACATCGGATGGCTTGGCTACTACAGGCGTTTATCAGGCGACACGCAAGGGCGGCACCGATGTTTTCATTGCAAAGCTGAATCCCTCTGGTTCGAGCCTTACCTACGTGACGTACTTGGGGGGCAGTCTGAACGATGCGCCGGCGGCGCTGGCGGTGGATAACGGATTTGAAGTATACGTTGCGGGGAGTACGAACTCGACAGATTTTCCGACCTCCACTTCGATTTCGAGCAACACGATCACGGCCGGAACGCATGGCTATTTAAGCAAGCTGGATTCGGCGGGAGCGACGCTGCTCTACTCGACGTTTCTGGCAGGCAGTGGACTCGACAACGCAACCGGTCTCGCGATTGACAGCAACCAGAACGCGTATCTAACGGGGACGACCACATCCACGAACTTCCCAACCTTTGGCAATGTCTATCGAACCACGTTCCCGACCGGTGCTTCGACACAGATCTTCGTTTGTGAAATCAACACGGCGGCAACCGGCACCGCCAGCCTGGTCGCGTCAACGTTCTTTGGCGGCAATGCAGCCGCCAACTACGTCGGTGGCGGCATAGCGCTCGATGGCGGCGGTAACATCTACATCACCGGAGGCACGAACGCCAGCGCAACCGATTTCCCGCTTGCGAACGCTTTCACCGGGGGTGACACGTACCACGGTGGCCTGGATGCGTACATCGTCCGCTTTCCGCACACCCTGGCAACGAGAGATTATGCGACTTATCTCGGCGGGAGCGGCGATGATGTGGGTACTTCAATCGCGGTGGACACCGCCAACAACACTTATGTGACCGGCATTACCACATCCCCCGACGTGAGTGTGCCGGCCCTTCCTTCGGGCATCACTGCGTTCCAGGCCGCTTCCGGCGGTGGTCAGGACGCATTCATCGCCAAAGTGAACCGGCCGTCGACCGGAAACATCACTCTGACATATTTCAGTTATCTCGGCGGCTCCGGCACCGAGAGCGGACCTGCGATGGTGGTCGACAGCTCTCAGAACATCTATATCGTCGGATCGACCAGTTCATCCAACTTCCCGACATCAAATGCGTTTCAGGCCGCCACAGGCGGCGGCAATGATGCTTTCATTACGAAGCTGGATATCAACGGCAAAGGTCTGTACTCGAGCTATCTGGGTGGCAGTGGCGATGATGCGGCCAATGCGGTCACGGTAGATGCGCTCGGGAACGCCTATCTCGCCGGTCGGACGACCTCGGCCAATTTCCCTCTCGTGTCGGCACTGTCGAGCAGCCGCAGCGGGCCTAGCGATGCGTTTGTGACGAAGATCGGCGGGATTGCTGATCTGGGCGTTACGCTGACCCCCAGCCTCAATCCAGTGGGCGCGGGCAACCAGGAAGTATTCGCCTACAGCGTGACCAACAACGGGCCGGATGCAGCTTCGGGAGTGGTCTTTACCGACATCCTGACCGACGCCAATGCGAGCTACGTTTCAGCGAGCGCGTCGCCCGGCACCTGCACCACTCCGAGCGGCACGCCCCCGACGTTGACTTGTTCTCTGAGCACATTGGCCTCCGCGGCCAGCGCGACGGTGAACGTTGTGCTGTCGGCGAAGGGGCCGGGGCATCTTTCTAATTCCGGCTCAGTCAGCGCCGGGACAAACGGCTCCGCTGATCCGAACCAGAGCAACAATACCGCCAGCGCCAGCGTCAACGTGATCGATTTCAGTCTTTCGATCACGGCTCCCAATCCGCCCACCCAGACTGTTACGGCGGGCAATGCTACGACCTATACGGTGCAGGTAGCGCCCGTACCGAGTAATGCGCTGTTTCCAAACACCATTGGCTTGGCGTGCACCAACCTGCCCACAGGCGCGACCTGCGCGTTCTCTACGCAGACCATACCGGCGTTTACCAATAGCAGTCCGGTGACTTCAACGCTGACGGTGAATACGACTGCTCCGCCCAAGAGCGGCGCTTTGCACTCGACTCCGAAGGTTTGGTACGCGACATGGTTGCCGATTTCGGGATTCGCGCTGGTCGGTCTAGGTGGACTCTCGCGCCGGCGCCGCTTGGCGCTGGTTTGTGGCGCGCTCGTAGTGTGTGGGCTCATCGTGTTCCAGCCGGCCTGCAGCAAGAGCAGTACGACCACAACCGGTGGGACGCCGCCGGGCAACTATACGATCACGGTGACGGGGACCTCAGGGACGGCGTTCTCCAAGTC
>Ga0075017_100001581_pt1 | contig 13997 bp, 18 predicted proteins | sample AleBraG_ABR_2012_FD_71475 | JGI IMG/M metagenome (GOLD analysis project Ga0075017, IMG submission 71475) | Freshwater sediment microbial communities in response to fracking from Pennsylvania, USA - Alex Branch Run_MetaG_ABR_2012 | ecosystem: Environmental > Aquatic > Freshwater > Creek >... | reverse complement strand
TTCATCGAGGTGCAGGGAACAGCGGAGGGCGAGCCCTTCGACCGCGCGCTGCTCGACGAGCTGCTCGCGATGGCGGCATTGGGCTGCGCCGAGCTGACGCGCCTGCAGGCCGCGGCGCTCGCACAGTCGTGACCCGCGTCGTGCTCGCCTCGCGGAACGCGCACAAGATCGATGAGATGGCCCGGATCCTCGACGACGCGGGCCTGCACGTCGAGGTCCTGGGCCTCGACGCCTTCGACGACGTCCCCGAGGTGCCGGAGACCGAGCCGACCTTCGAGGGCAACGCCCTGCTGAAGGCCCGGACCGTCTGCCTGGCCACCGGTGTGCCCGCGGTGTCCGACGACAGCGGCCTGTGCGTCGATGCACTCAACGGCATGCCCGGCGTGCTGTCGGCACGCTGGAGCGGGGGCAAGGGCGACGCCGCCAACCTCGAGCTCGTCCTCGCGCAGCTCAGGGACACCCCCGACGACCGGCTGGGAGCGCAGTTCCGGTGCGCCGTCGCGCTGGTACTGCCCGACGGTCGCGAGGCCACGGTGCACGGCGAGATGTGCGGCCACCTCGTCCGAGATCCACGCGGCACTAACGGTTTCGGCTACGACCCGATCTTCGTTCCCGACGGCGAGAACCGGACGAGCGCCGAGATGAGCAGCGACGAGAAGGACGCCATCAGCCACCGCGGCAACGCGCTGCGCGCGCTGGTCCCCGTGCTGCGCGACCTGCTGCCCTCCGACTGAGGCAGGCCCCGATGGCCGACGCGGACGACGTACGCCGGATCGCTCTCGCGCTCCCGCGCGTGACGGAGGTCCAGAGCGAAGGCTTCGACTTCCGTGTTGCCGACAGAGGCTTCGTCTGGTCCTACCCGGAACGTCGCCCGGGCGAGCGCCGCGTGATCCGCACCGACGTCGCCGTGCTCTACGTCGGCGACGAGGCCGAGAAGCAGGCGCTGCTGCTCGGCGAGCCGGACTTGTTCTTCACCACGCCCGGCTACGACGGCTGGCCGCTCGTGATGCTCCGCCTCGCCGAGGTCGATACCGGCCGTCTGCACGAGCTCGTCACCGACGCCTGGCGCATGCGCGCGCCCGCCGATCTTGCCAACGAACTCGGATAGTCCGTGGGCTCAGACGACCAGGTCGGCGTAGTCCGGGTGCTTGTCGATCCAGCCGCGGATGAACGGGCACTGAGGCACCACGCCGATCCCGTCAGCGCGCGCCTGGTCGAGGGCCGCGCGTGCCAGCGTGCTGCCGATGCCCTGACCCTCGAACGCGGGGTCGACCTCGGTGTGGGTGAACACGCGCTTGCCCGGACGATCGCGGTATGCCGCGAAGCCTGCCACCACGCCGTTGACGTGCGCCTCGACTCGCCAGAAGTCCCGGTTGTCCACGACCACGACGTCTGCCATGGCCCGAGTGTGCGCCACGGCTGATCAGTGCGGACGGCGGGGGTCGAACCCGCATGCTCGAGAGCACAGGAACCTAAATCCTGCGTGTCTGCCAATTCCACCACGTCCGCGTACCCCGAAGCCTAGGCCAGCGGCACCACGGCGCCGGTGATGCGGTGACGTCCGATCACGAGTACCAGACCCGCCACCAGCGCGAAGGCGCCCGACACAAGCAGCGGCACGACGCCCCTGCCGGGGCCGAGGGTCCAGGTGAGCCCGGCCCAGACCCCCGCGACGAACACGGCGCCGTTGTTCAGCGACTGGAAGACGCCCTGCGCCCGACCCCGGTGCGCGTCGGTCACGAGCGTCGAGATCCACGCCTTGCCGACGCCATCGGTGAAGGCGGGGAACAGGCCGTAGACCCCCAGGAGCACGAACACCCAGCCGGTGTGGCCGGCGAGGCCGAGCCCGGCGTAGGCGACGGCGAACGCGATGAGGCCGACGCCGTAGACAAGCGGTCTCGGAAGGCGGTCCGACCACGCACCGGCCGGGTAGGAGCCGAGCGTGTAGACGAGGTTGTAGACGACGTAGGCCAGCACTACCTGCGTGGTCGTGAAGCCGAGCTCCGATACCCGCAGCAAGAGCAGGGCGTCCGGGAAGTTCACCACCGCGAAGCCGACGAGCACCACGGTCACCCGCCAGAACTCGGGCGGCAGGGGGCTCGTCGGGAGCACCGGCACGATCTCCGTCGGCCGGTCGACCACCGGCTCGGTATCCGGACCGGGCCGACGCTCCACGACGAGGAAAGTGAGCAGGGTCGACAAGACGGCCGGCACCACGGCCCACCACAGGACCGCGCGCACGTTCCCGTCCAGCAGCGCCAGCCCGGCGAGCGCGATGAGCGGGCCGATGACGGCGCCCAGGGTGTCGCCGGCGCGGTGGAAGCCAAACGCGCGCCCGAGGTCCGCGCGCGGGACCGACGACGCGATGAGGGCGTCGCGGGGCGCGGACCGCACACCCTTGCCGAGCCGGTCAACCACGCGCCCGACCAGCACCATCGGCCACACCGTCGCGGCCGCCACCAGCACCTTGCCCAGCGCGGCGAGGCCGTAGCCGGCGGTGACGAAGGGCCGACGGCCGCCGGAGTCCGACCAGCGGCCGGCGACGTACTTCGAGATACCCGCGGCTGCCTCCGCCGACCCCTCCACGAGGCCCAGGACGACCGGCGGGGCGGCGAGCACGCCGGTGACGAGCAGGGGGAGCAGGGGGTAGAGCAGCTCGCTCGCGGCGTCCTGGGTGAGGGACACGAGGGTCAGCACCACGAGGTTGCGGGTCAACCAGGCGCGGCGCACATCGCGAGCCTGCCACGCACCAGGGTGAGGCGACTCACGGATGCTCCGTGTGATACCCCGGGGGGTATAGTCTACACTGGAGGCATGACGATACGAGGCACGAGGGCGATGCGGGTTGTGGTGGTCGGGGGAGTGGCCGGCGGCATGTCGGCGGCGGCACGACTGCGCAGGCTGGACGAGACGGTGCAGATCGTCGTCCTCGAGCGCGGTCCGGACGTGTCCTTCGCCAACTGCGGCCTGCCCTACCACGTCGGCGGCGAGATCCGGCTCCGCTCGTCGCTGCTGCTGCACACCCCCGCGTCGCTGCACGCGTCCCTGGACCTCGACGTCCGCACCCGGCACGAGGTCACCTTCATCGATCGCGAGGCGCGCACCGTCGTCGTCCGCGATCTCGAGTCCGCCACCGACGAGGTGGTCGGCTACGACGCGCTGGTCCTCGCGACCGGTGCGGAGCCAATCGTCCCGCCACTCCCTGGTCTTGACCGCCCCGAGGTCCGCACCCTGCGCAACGTGCCCGACGCCGACGCCCTGCGCGCCCTGCTCGACGCCGGAGCGCGCTCGGCGGTCGTTGTCGGAGCCGGCTTCATCGGGCTCGAGACGGTCGAGGCGTTCCGGCACCGCGGCCTGGACGTGACCCTGCTCGAGCTCGCCCCGCAGGTGCTCCCGGCGATCGACGCCGACATGGCGAGCATGGTCGAGGCCGAGCTGCTCGCGCACGGCGTCGATGTCCGCACAGGCACCGGCCTCGTCGGGGTCGAGGACTCCACCACCGACCACGCGGTCGACGTCGTGCTCTCCGACGGAGAGCGCATCGGTGCCGACGTCGTCCTCCTCGGCGTCGGCGTCCGCCCCTCGAGCGCGCTCGCACGTGCGGCCGGGCTCGAGCTCTCGCCCCTCGGCGCCGTCGTCGTGACCGCGTCCCAGCAGACGAGCGACCCGCACATCTGGGCCGTCGGCGACGCGACCCAGGTGACCGACCTCGTCACCGGTGCCCCGGGCGTCGTCCCGCTCGCCGGCCCGGCGAACCGTCAGGGGCGCATGGCCGCTGACGCGATCATGGGACGCACGGTCGCTTCCAGCCCCGTCCTGGGTACGGCGATCGTGCGCGTGTTCGGCCTCACGGCCGCCGTCACGGGTCCGACGTCGCGGAAGCTGACCGCTGCCGGCGTCGAGCACCGCGTCGTGCACCTGCACCCCGGCAACCACGCCGGCTACTACCCGGGCGCCGAGCAGATCCACCTCGCGGTGATCTTCGCGCCCGACGGCAGGCTCCTCGGAGCCCAGGCGGTGGGCGGTGCCGGCGTCGACAAGCGGATCGACGTGCTCGCCACAGCGCTGCGCGCGGGCATGGCCGTCGACGACCTCGCCGAGCTCGAGCTCGCGTACGCACCGCCCTTCGGCAGCGCCAAGGACGCCGTCAACATGGCCGGCTTCCTGGCCCAGAACGTGCTCGACGGCATGCTCACCACGTGGTCGGCCGCCGAGCTCGACACGGTGCTCGGCGGCTCGGTCCTGCTGCTCGACGTGCGCTCGGCAGCCGAGTTCGGCGTGGGCCACCTGCCGGGCTCGCTCAACGTCCCGCACACCGAGCTGCGCGACCGGATCGACGACGTCCTTGCCGCCGCGGACGGTCGGCCGGTGCGCGTCCTGTGCGCGAGCGGGTTCCGCTCCTACCTCGCCCACCGGGTGCTCTCCGCCCACGGGCTCGACTCCGCGAGCCTCGACGGCGGTCTCACGACCCTGCGGGCTGCTCGCCCCGACGCCCCGATCGTGGTGGACTTCGTACGCGAGCCCGCACCGGCGTCGTCATGACCACCGACACGAACCCGCAGGAGTTCCCCATGCAGATGGACGAGGAGTCGGCCGCGGCCGTGGCGACGAGGCTGCGTCGGGCACGTGGCCAGATCGACGGCGTGCTCGCCATGATCGAGGCCGGGCGCGACTGCGAGGACATCGTCACGCAACTGTCCGCTGCGTCGAAGGCCGTCGACCGTGCCGCGTTCACGATCGTGTCCTGCGGACTCACGGCCTGCATCGAGGCCGAGCACCGCGGTGAGGCGCCGCCGATGGATCGCGGCCGCCTCGAGAAGCTCTTCCTGTCCCTGGCCTGACCTCCGGCGCGCCGGACCGCACGGCCGCTCGTCTTGCGTCACCGATCTCTGGAGCCGTCGTGCACTCGTCCGTCCCCACCGTGAGCGTGTCCGAGCTGGCCGCCGTCCTCGCCGACGACCCGACGACGCCGCTCATCGATGTTCGCGAACCGGCCGAGTACGCCGCGGGCCACGCGCCGTCCGCGGTGCTGATCCCGATGTCGGTCGTCCCTGTGCGCCTCGCCGACATCCCGAAGGACCGCCCCGTCTACGTCATCTGCCACTCCGGCGGGCGCTCCGCTCAGGTGGTCCACTGGCTCAACGCGCAGGGCTACGACACCGTGAACGTCGACGGCGGCACGGCAGGGTGGGGCGGGCACGGCCACCCCATCGTCCACTAGACGCCGAGCTCCCGCCGTAGCTTGGCGACGTGGCCGGTGGCCTTCACTGCGTACATCGCCCGCTCGATCCTGGCCCCGCCCAGTTCGTCGACGTCGATGACGAAGGTGGACCGGATGACGCCGACGACAGTCTTGCCGTAGAGCTTCTTCTCGCCGTAGGCGCCGTACGCCGCGAGCACGCTGCGCTCCGGGTCGGACAGCAGCGGGAAGGTCAGGCCGTCGCGCTCGCGGAACTTCGCGAGCTTCTCGGGCGCGTCCGGCGAGAGTCCGAGCACGGTGATGCCGGCGGCCTTCAGCGAGTCGAGCGAGTCACGGAAGTCGCACGCCTGAGTCGTGCAGCCGGGCGTCATCGCCGCGGGGTAGACGTAGAGGACCACCCGCTGCCCTGCATGGGTCGTCCAGGTGTGCACGATGCCTGCGTCGTCGGTGAGGCCGAGGGCGGGCGCGACGTCGCCGGACTCGAGCCGGACGGGGGTGGAGGCGGAGTCGGAGGCGGTCATCGGTGCTCCAGGATGCGCGGCGGTCGGATCCCGGCGAGGCTAGTGAAACATGGCCGGAGAACCGCCGCAGTCGGCTGAACAGACGTGGGGCTGGGGGAACGGCACAATCGCTTCCAAGTCGCAGGTGCAAAGGTTTAGCAGTAGCCTCACCTGCATGACCGCGCAGCCGATCGTCAGCCCGGACGACCAGGCAGTCATCGACGAGGCCCTCCCCGAGCGCCGCATCACGCTCGGGCGCAAGGAGTGGGCCGTCCTCGTCGCCATGGCTGGCTTCGTGACCTTCCTGCACGTCTTGGGCTGGGGGACGCTCATCGGGATCGTCGCCCCTCAGCACCTCAGCGTCGGCGCCTCGGGCATCTTCGGCATCGGCCTCGGCGTCACGGCGTACACGCTGGGAATGCGCCACGCGTTCGACGCCGACCACATCGCCGCGATCGACAACACCACGCGCAAGCTCCTCACCGACGGCCAGAAGCCGGTCTCGGTGGGGTTCTGGTTCTCCCTGGGTCACTCCAGCGTGGTCTTCGGCCTGTGCTTCCTGCTGAGCATGGGCGTGAAGTCGCTCGTGGGTCAGGTCGAGGATGGCAACTCCGCGCTGCAGAACACGCTCGGGCTCATCGGAACGAGCGTGTCGGGCACCTTCCTCATTCTCATCGGCATCCTGAACCTCGTCGTGCTCATGAAGATATGGCGCGTCTTTCAGGGGATGAAGGCCGGCGACTTCGATGAGGTCGAGCTCGACCACCACCTCTCGCAGCGCGGCTTCATGAACCGGATCCTGGGCGGCGTGACGAAGGCGGTGCGCAAGCCGCGCCACATGTACCCGGTGGGTCTGCTCTTCGGCCTCGGGTTCGACACTGCGACCGAGGTGTCGCTGCTCGTGCTCGCAGGCGGCGCGGCCGCGTTCTCGCTGCCCTGGTACGCGATCCTGTGCCTGCCCGTGCTGTTCGCCGCGGGCATGAGCCTGCTCGACTCGATCGACGGCGTCTTCATGATCTTCGCCTACGGCTGGGCCTTCTCCCAGCCGGTCCGCAAGATCTACTACAACATCGTCATCACCGGGCTGTCCGTCGCCGTCGCCCTCGTCATCGGCGTGATCGAGATCGTGTCGATCTTCACCCAGAAGCTCGCCATCACCGACGGGCCGCTGGCCGCAATCGGGAGCCTCGACCTCAACAACGTCGGGTTCGTCATCGTGGGCGTGTTCGTCGTGGTGTGGATCGTCGCCGTCGTCGTCTGGTACGTCGGGCGGGTCGAGGAGAAGTGGTCGCAGAACCTCAAGCCGGTGCGGCCCGCCTACGGGACCGAGCTGGCGGACGAGCCGGACCAGGCAGCGGCGACCCAGTCCGTGGCGGAGCTCCCCGCCGCGGCCCACGTCCACGCCGACGGAAGCCTGCACGACGACGGCCATGGCCATGACGCCGACGACACCGAGGCCACGACCCCGACCCCGACGTCACTGGCGTAAGTGAGACCCTGGCGGCGTTCGGTAGGACACGTCCGTCAGCGGACGTCGGCGTCGACGGGGCTCGGATCCCGCGGTCGCGTCTGCGCGAGCGGCGGTCGCGGCGTAGGCTCGCGCCCGTGACCGATTCCTCTCTGAGCGACAAGGCTGCCACCGTCGTCGACAAGGCAGGCGACGCGTCGGGCTCCGTGTCCGACAAGGCCGCCACGGCTGCCGACGCCGCCTCGTCCGGGGCCGCGAAGGCCGCCGACACCGTCAAGACCGAGACCGCGAAGGCGGCCGACTCCGCCGGGTCGGGGGCCGCAAAGGCCGCGGGCACGGTGACGGCTGAGACGACCAAGGCAGCCGACACCGTCAAGGCGGAGTCGACGAAGGCCGCGGACACGGTGAAGGCCGGGCCGACCAAGGCCGCCGACACCGTCAAGGCCGCGACCGCCAAGGCCGTCGACGCCGCCACGGACGCGGCCGACGGCGAGGAGAAGCCCCCGCCGCCGCGGACGATGGACGAGATCGAGGCCGACCTGGAAGCGACGCGAGAGCGGCTCGCCGGTCGCCTCGACGACCTCCAGGAGTACGTCAGCCCGCGCAACGTCGCCCAGCGCCAGCTCGACAAGGTCAAGGGCGTCTTCGTCGACGAGTACGGCGGCATCAAGCCCGACCGGGTCCTGGTGGCCGTCGGCGCGGTGGTCGTGGTCGTGGGTCTGGGCGTCGTCCTTCGTCGCCGTCGTCGCTGACGCGGCCATGACTTCGCTGCCGCGGGGCGTCGTGCCCGAGACCCCGGGGCCGGGTCAGGAGTCCGTCTGGGACTATCCGCGTCCACCGGTGCTGCGCGCTTCGAACGCGCTCGTGGTGGTCGTGCTGGGTGGCGTCGAGGTCTGCCGCACCACTCGGGCGCTCCAGGTGCTCGAGACGTCGCACCCGCCGACCTGGTACCTCCCGCGCTCGGACTGGCGGCCCGCATCGCTACGCCCGGCCGAGGGCTCGAGCCACTGCGAGTGGAAGGGCATGGCCGACTACCTCGATGTCGTCGGCGGTGGTCGTGTCGCGGCGGCGGCGGCGTGGGGCTACCCGGCGCCCAGCCCGCGGTTCGGCGCGCTGATCGACCACGTGTCCGTCTACCCGGGTCCGATGGACCGGTGCGAAGTCGACGGTGCGACCGTCGCGCCGCAGGAGGGCGGCTTCTACGGGGGCTGGATCACCGCGGACGTCGTGGGCCCGTTCAAGGGGTCACCGGGGTCGTGGGGCTGGTGAGCGGCGACGTGGGACGACGCTCGGTGCGTGATCGCGCATCGCTGGCCGTGGCCGGCCTCTTCGTCGCCTCGGGCGTGCTGCACCTGGTGCGCCCCGAGGCGTTCGACCAGTTCCTGCCGGACTCCGTGCCGGCGCCCCGTGCGGTGAACGCGGCTGCCGGCGTCGTCGAGATCGCCTGCGCCTACGGCCTGCTCAGCGGACGTCGTTGGGGCGGACTGGCGAGCGCAGCGACGCTGTTCGCCGTCTGGCCGTCGAACCTCGCCTACGCCGTTCGCGCCACCCGCGAACGAGGCACGACATCGCCCAAGGCGATCGTCGCGTGGGCCCGCATGCCGCTCCAGATCCCGATGCTCTGGGCGGTGCTCGGACCGGACGAGGACCGCGGACGCGAACGACCCTGACCCACCGCGTTGCGGTCGGTCAGGGTCGTCGGGTCGTACGAAGGTCAGCTGGTCTGCGTCGGGTTCGGACCGGACTGCCCGGTGGCACCGCCGCGCGGTCGCGGCGCCCACTGCTGACGGCCGGCCTGGACCTGCGTGCGGTCCACGATCTGCAGCGCCGTGCGCGTTGCACCGTTCTCCACGGCGATGACCATCACGGTGTCGCCCTTCGCGATTGCTCCGATCCCCGCGCTCTTCGCGTGGACGAGCGTGCCGGCGTTCACGACGTAGGTCCACTGGACCTTGTCCGCGCTGGTGACGCTGATCGAGGTCGCGTCGACGGAGTCGACGACGCCGGTCTGCATGTCGAGTGTCTGGTAGCCGCTCCCGTCCTTCGCCGGCACCGAGACCGAGCCGCGTACCGCTCCGCCGAGGCCCATCCCGAAGGCCATGCCGCCGCCCGTCCCGAAACCCATGCCGCCGGGTCCGCGTCCGCGGTCGCCGCGGCCCCAGCCGTGCGGCCCGGCGGCACCGGTCGCTCCCGAGGCGCCGGCGTTCTGGTAGGAGACGTTGTGGACCCCGGTCACGGGGGAGGAGCTCGCCGACGACGCGTAGGCAGTGCCGGCGATGCCGATGGCGCCGATCCCGATGGCCGCCAGCGCGATGCTCGTGCCGACGCGCGAGCGTCGGGGTCCACCGGGCTTCGGGGCGGTGTGGGTCGCGGGTGCGGTGTCCGTGGGCGGGTTCCAGCCGGGGCGGTCCTGCGCGTCCATGGGTGTCCTCTCGACGGCCGGCGAGTGCCACCGGCGCAGTTGTGACACGGCATTATCGCGCCCCAACCTGCGGAATCGCTGAGAACCCCGTCACGGTTGCCTGGGAATCCGCACCTCGGGTCAGCGCCCCACAGGCGGTCGGCCGGCGCCTGCGGTCGCCGCACCGCAGGACTATCCGCCTCGGCACACGTGCGCCGCGTAGGACTTGAACCTACAACCCGCGGATTAAGAGAGCCTCCAAGGCGGGTTCGACGTGGGCCCTGCAAGTGCATCGCCGCAGGTCAGATGGGGTGCATTGACCTCAGTGGTCTCTCGCGCACTGTCCTGAATCGAGCACAATTGCAACCAGAATGGCACCAACGATCTTGGTCGTTCCCGGTCAGTTCGTCGCCGGTCAGGCGCTTCGCAGCCACGCGCGCAGCGCGTCGCGAATGACCTCGCTGGTGTTGGAGTGATCGGCCGCGGCCCGCTCGCGCAGGGCCGCCTCGAGCTCGGGGTCGAGGCGCACCGGGATCACTTTCGCGGCGGCGGATCCGATCGGTCGGCGCCCGCCCTTGCGACGCAGCGTCTCGGGGTCATAGCCGGCCTCGGCCTCGTCAGCGAGAGAGGCGACGAGCTGGTCGGTGACGGGCTGACCGCTGGCGCGGCGCGGTGCCTTCGCGTTGGTCATCGGGTCCTCCTCTCGGTTCATGGCAGCAGGTCGAAGTACTGGGGTCGGGCCTTCATTGCGTGGATGACCAGTTCGGCCCCGTCGTCGAGCAGGAGCACCACGGTCTCGAGCAGTCGTCCGGTCGTATCGAACCCGAGTCGCAGTTCGCGAGTCGGCCGGTTGTCGTCGATCGTGTAGGCGATCAGGTAGTGCGTTGCGGGCTGGAGGATGTCGTCGTCCTCGACGCCGTGCTTTCGCGCCGACTGGTGGACCTCCACCCGCGAATCGTATTACGAAAAGCGCGGTGCGGCGATACCCTGAGAAGACGGAGCGATAACCGCACTAGGCTTCGTTCGCGAGCGTGTCTTGGAGCGGGTTGCCGCGATGACCGCTGGGCGTCGAACCTGCGTTAGGTGAGGATCGCGTGCCCGGCCTGTTGTCGGAGTCGGATCTCCCCACCGATCGGCTGGTACCCGAGGGAAGCGTTCAGTTCCAAGATGCTGTTGTTCCGAGCCTCGTTGTCGGTCGTCAGAGATCGGCCGCCGCGCTCAGCGACGACGGCGTGGAGGTGCATCTTGGCCAGTCGAGCGAAGCCTTGGCGACGGTGAGAGGGCAACACCCCGGTGTAGATGAGTAGCCAGGCATCGCCTTCCTGCGGGCTCGCGGATGCCGCACCTATCGGCTTCCCGCCTTCCTCGATTACGACCCACACGATTCGCGGGAACATCCGCTCGAAGTCGTCGGCCGTGGTGCGCCAGCCAAGCTCGAGGGCCTCAGGACTCGAATCACTGTCGATGATGAGGGGGCCGAGCCACAGCTTGTCCGATGCGGGGCTCGCGGCGTCGATCACGCGTACACGGTGATCGAGCACGTCGATGGGTGCCGGCTGGCCCGGGCCTAGCTCTAGGCGTGAACGGATGGCGTGGCTCACGACCCGGAACCCCCAGTGCTCAGCGATCGCCAGCGACCGCTCGTCGTCGTCGGGCATCGCGGCCGACAGCGTCACGCCGGCTGATTCACGCAGGAGGTCGGCGAAAAGCGCGGACCCGACCCCCTGACCCCGCTTCTCAGGCGGTACGAGCACCAGCGCGAACGCCTCCTCATGGCCCGGCCGGCGAGCGATCGACGCGAAGCCCACCCGCGAACCGTCGTCCCACGCGACGGCGCGATACGCGAAGTCTGCTATCCGTCCCGCGGCCAGCAATCGGAGCTGGGCCTCGCCGAAGGCAGGTTCCCAAGCCAGGCGCAAACCCACCCACCAGTCAGTGTCGGTGTCGTTCCACGGCTCGATCTCCACCAGGTTCTCCCACCGCGCCACCTCAGCGGCTGCCGACGCCCGTACAAGGCATCGTCACACCTGGTCAACCGCTCGTCAGACAAACGCCGAGCGCGATGTGCCCGCTTCTCGCTCCGTCGCTAGTTGGCGAGGAGGGCAATCGCCAGAGCGGCCGCAGCGACTACGACAACGAGGACCACTGCGGGGACTAGCCAACGACGCCATCCCCGGCGGTCGTAGTGCGTCAGGCCACCCGCTGCGCGTATGGCCTGGCCGCTCGGGTCATGGTCGGAGAACTGGCTCACGAGTCCACCGTAGAGCCGTGACCGCGCCTACGTGCCGATCTGCATCGCCTTCTGACGAGCATCATTCTGATTTGCCGGACAGTGTCACCCTTGCCCGCGCCAGACCCTCCTGAAGACCTCGCCCGCACAACGATGTCGGCCCTCAGGGCAGGTACTCCTGGAGACGGCGTATCAATTTCGGCACGTAGAACGCGAAGACCAGCAGCTCGAACGAGACAATCACCATCAGCACCCACTGATGCGAACCCGCGGTGCGCATGAGCGTCGGGTCCGCTGCCAAGTACTCCACGTCCGTCGTTTCACCCTTGGCGGGCGCTCCGCTGGCGAACATCTCAGAGCCGTACGTCACCACTGTGGGACGCCCGTCGGCCACCACGGACACCCGGGTCGTGTAGTACCCGTCCCCCGAATCGCCGGAGGTCTCCAGGACGTGCGCCGTAGCGGTCTGACCCCACAGGTCTAGGCGCAGCTCGCGGACGAACGGGGAGCCGAGCCCCCAGCACACCGCGGCACCGATGACGGCCCAGACGACCACCTCCACGACGTACCACGTCACACCGCGACGGCCTGGCACCAGAGCATCGACCGGCGCGTAGGGTGCAATGCTCGCGCGCTCGAGCCCCTGCTGGAGGGACTCGTTCGACGGCACAGGCTTCATCTCGCCCACGAGTCGAGGATGCCCGTCGCAACCAGTGATGTGAACCCCACCCGGCAGCCCGGATCGGGCACCTGCTGTGCTCCGCATGGGACCGGCCCGTCAGGCCGAGTCTCATCCGGCGCCACAAGTGACTCCGACGACCCAGAGGGCAATGTGTCCAGGCACGACCACAACGACCCGACGCCTAAGGTCGACCGACAGCGCACGCTCGTGCACAGGACTGCGCCGCTCTGGGGCACGCAGAGGTGCCGATCGCACTCGTTCTACGAGGCAAGGTCTGGCTTATGGGCGCGTTCAACACGGTGGAGGTCCGAGACGGTCGGGCATGCGTGCGCTGCGGCACCACGGTCGTGCGTGTGCAGTTCAGGTTCGGCGACACCCAGCAGCGTGAGTACGTGCTCGGCGACCGTGTCGTCTGGGGCGGCAACGACATTGGTCAGCCGAACCTCCCGAATGTGACGGTCCATGGCGCTGCTGAATCGTGTCCTCGCTGCGCGGTTCCTCAAGCAGGTCGCGAAGGCCTACCCCGACCAGGAGCTGCACCTGGTGATGGACAACTACGCGACCCACAAACGCGTCGAGGTCCGCGACTGGCTCGCCGCGAACCCCAGGATCCACGTCCACTTCACCCCGACCTCAGGCTCCTGGCTCAACCTGGTCGAGGTCTGGTTCGGGATCATCCAGCGCCAAGCCATCGGCCGCGGCACGTTCACCAGCGTCAGCGACCTCATCACCAAGATCCGCGCCTTCATCAACGGTTGGAACGACCGCGCGACACCCTTCGTCTGGACCAAGACCTCCGACCAAGTGCTGTCCAAGGCCAACCGTCAGAAGACTTGGAACACAGACCACTAGGGTGTTGGACGGCGATCGTGACGGAGGTCAAGCAGGCGTCGCAGACCGCCCCGAGGGGCCGGCGCTGGCGTCCCGGTTAGCGACTCGGGAACGTGATGTTGGTGGGCGAGGGACCGCAGTGCCTCGATGGTGCTTGCGCGGCCCTCAACTCCGGCGAACATTGCGAAGGCTTGGACGTTCTGGCCGTTTCGCATTTCGACGCGCAGAGTCCAATGCTCGTCTGACCCCTCGCCGAGCACATACACACCGTCACTGAAGCCAGCGACGTCCCCCCACGCGAGATCGACCGTGCGGAACACGTTGCGTATCCGCACGCTCTGCTCCGTGGCGACCAGTGCGACCCGCAGTGCACGGAGGAGGATGGCGATCCCCCCCACGATGCCGACCGCAATCGCGAGTCCCTCCAAACGGGATGGCGCGATTCCCACCAAGACGCCGGCCGCTATTGCCCAGCCAGATCCGCAGACGAGAGCCGCCCAGGCTCGCGCGCGCCATTCCGCGATCGCGACGGAATCACCGCGCACGCGAACTTGACGGCTCGCTTGGATCTGTGCCACAGATCTGCCCCGCATGTCTCGACAGCGCAGAGGGCGCTGTATTCGGTCATCGTGGAACGTTCCAGTCGGCCCAGTCAACGCCGACTCGTCCCATTCCGGACTGCGCA